>Ga0209542_10008579_pt1 | contig 19039 bp, 20 predicted proteins | sample RifCSPhighO2_01_FD_184028 | JGI IMG/M metagenome (GOLD analysis project Ga0209542, IMG submission 184028) | Soil microbial communities from Rifle, Colorado - Rifle CSP2_plank highO2_0.1 (SPAdes) (version 2) | ecosystem: Environmental > Terrestrial > Deep subsurface > Rock core/Sediment ...
CTCTATTTATTATTATAGGTCTAATTATAATTATTTTAATCTCTTTAGTAGTTTACTTCAGATCCTCTTTTATTTCTCCCCCAAGAGTAGAAGACTTGCAGAAAGAAACAGATTGTCCTCAAAGAGTTATTGTAGATTGTATAGGCAAAGTTGCACCAGATTATATAGAATTGCTTGGAAAACAAGGCGGTTTTTTAACAACACCTCAAGATACTTTTAGGTTGTTCAACGGTTCAAGAGTATCAATTTTATGCTACAATATCGAAGGAAGAGATGAATGCATTAACAGAATGTTAACAATTGAAGATATGGAAAAGCAATTGGAAAATTCTCTGAACTTTGCTTTACAATCCTGTGTAGATGTCCAAAAATGCAAGAGATTTGGCCAGCAATATACAATACAAACGCCTAAAAAATTAAAGACAGATGTTGAAATAGAAAAAGAAAAAGTTTTAGTTAAGGTAAATTATCCAGTTATCTTAAACTCAAGATCAGGCGCTCAATTAACAATACAGGAATTTTCTTCATCTTTAAACTATCCTCTAGGCAATTTATATGATGTCGCAGTAAACAATATTATAGACACCGAAGCTGAATTTGGTAATTTCGAGCAGTTATTATACATGATAACCCATAAAGGAAAAGTAATTATCGAATTAAAAAAACCATATCCTGATAAATTATACTTATTAAGAACCAACGATAATCCATTTAAATTTCAGTTTTTCGTCCAGGGAGAACCAGGCTAAAAATGGTATTTAAAAGAGGGTTGCAGGAATGTATGAGAACCCGCAGGTGGTTCTTATGATTAAAAAAAAATTTTATGCCTTGTTTGAAATGTTTGTTATAGTTTCTGCTATATTTTCAATAATAAACTTAAATTCTGTTCCTGTTTCAGCTCAGACCGTTATCTCCGGAGACCAAAAATCATGCTGTCAAAAAACATTGTCAGGTTCTTCCTGCGTATTTACGAATAATACAGAATGTGATCCAAATTTTTTATCAGCCCCTACCTCTTGTGACCAGACTAGTTTTTGTAAATTAGGTTGTTGCTTTAATGAAAACTCAGGAAATTGTTTCAAAAATACTCCTCGTAGCCTATGTCAATCTCAATCAAATTCTACATGGAAAGAAGGCGCTTCCTGCGATATTCCCCAATGCACAAAAGGATGCTGTGTTTTATCTAATGAATGCTCTTTCGTCACACAAACAAGATGCAAATCAGAAACCTCAAAATTTGCAGATGTAAATGCTACATTTTTATCAGAAATTAATACTGAACTAGGATGCATAAACCAATGCCGCTCTTTAGATCGTGGCGCATGTGTTAAACAAGATGGTTCATGTGTATTTACAACAAGAGAATCATGTGGTGTGGAAATTACAACTACAGATTCCCCTTTATCAGGTGTAAATAAATCTACTATAGGTTTTCATAAAGACTTTTTATGCTCTCATCCAGCCCTAGGAACTAACTGTGCAAGACAGCAAAAAACAGGCTGTTTATCCGACAAAGATGAAGTCTACTGGTTAGACTCTTGCGGCAATCCAGAAAATATTTATTCATCAAATAAACTTGCTTCTTTTAATAATGGCTTTATTTTAAATAAAGAGCAATCTTGTCAGATATCTGGCCCTGAAGATCCAGGTTGTGGAAATTGTGATTTTGCAAAATCAACATTGTGTAAAGAAGCCTCAAGAGAAAAATCCCCTGTATTCGGAAAATTTACTTGTAAATCAATTGCTTGTTCAGCCCAAGATGTTTTTAAGTCTCCCACATCTCCTGCTTCAGGCGGTCCAAAAAAAGCCGGAGAATCATGGTGTAATTATGATGGTCCTGTAGGTTTTGGCCGTGATTTAGTTGGCTCTCGCCATTTAAGAAAAATTTGTATAGATGGCCAGGAAGTTATAGATGAATGTGCTGATTTCCGTGAAGAGCTTTGTGTCCAAGGCAATTCAGGTGAGCCTCCTTTTGATAATTTTCAGACTTTCTTTTTATCTGGTCAAGGCAAATATATAGAAGCAGCTTGCCGTGATAATAGATGGGAAACTTGTAATGCAGCTAATCAAATTGCAATTGGCGGCTGTGGAGCAGACTGCGACTTTGCAAAGGCACAAATTTTAGGATGTGAAGGCTCTGATTGTGATGTTATAAAAGTGCAAAGGGAAACAGCATGTTGCAGAAAAAAAGCTTGTGATAATTTAGCATTAAGAGATTGTTTCTGGGCTCCATTTGGGGTTTCAGACCTAAGAGTTAAGCCAGAAGATGGTGGTGGCTTTTGCGTTCCTTATATTCCCCCCGGTATTAGATTCTGGGAAGCTGGCTTATCTGAAAATACTCCTGCAGGTTCTTCAACTACTTTAGCTCCACCCTTGAACCCACAAGCAGCATTTAATCAAGCTACAACTACACAAACAGCAGGCTTAACCTTATGCTCACAAGCAACACAAAAATGCAATGTTAAATATGAAAAAGGCGGGATTGATAGGGTATTTGGAATAGGAGAATACGAATGCCTAGAAAATTGTAATTGCCTAACAAGAGAATGGATTGTAGGATCTAATAATTTATGTAAAGCATCAGGAGACTGTGGTGCGTATTTTAATATAGAAGGAAAACCTACATTTGATGGATTTTCAGAAAATGTAAATAAATTCGCTTTGGAATTAGCAGATTTAAATGATTTCACAACATTTTCAAAAGGCTTTAAATCGAAAGAAGGAAGCTATGAATTCACAGATTTAATGAAAAGATTAGCAATTCCATTAACATTTATAGCTGCAGCAGGTTTGTATACTGGATTTGCAAAAAGTTTAGAAGGAGCTTCATTCGGAACAGGACTTTCTCCTTTAACAGGCACAGCTTTAGGTTGGATACCTAAGTTTAATGTCCATATAGGGGCGTTAAAGGAAGCAGTGAAAACAACAACTAAAATTTCTGCAGAAGCAGCTGCAAAAAAAACTACAGCTGAATCCGCTGTTAAAATAGCAGAAGCTAATCTAAAAGGAGAACGTAGTAAGTTTATATTGGGAAATGTTCCAGGGGCAGAAGCCCAATTAGAAGTTGCAAAAGCCCAATTAGAAGCTGCAGAAGGGGCAGTTCAATCAGCCACTAAATCAGCCACTAAATCAGCTGAAGCCTTACAAGCGGGTTCCCCCCCAACATGGTCTATTTTCAGAGTAATCAACACTCTCGCATGGGCATATACAATCTCTCAAATGATAGACATGATGTTTAAAAAAACAAAAACAGATAACTTAGTAGCAGAATGTAGGCCTTGGGTTGCACCCCCAACAATTTCAAATTCAGACTGTGATAAATGCAACAAGCCAGGAGTTGTTTGTTCTGAATATAGATGCAGATCTCTAGGTCAATCATGCCAATTAGTAAATCCAGGAACAACAGAAGAAAAATGCGTTGACATACATCCAAATGATGTCACCTCTCCAATTATAACACCAGATGTTAATGCACTTCCATCAGGCTTTAAGGTAAGTGATCAAAAAGGAGAAGGATTTTCAATTACACCACAGTTTAAAGCATTTCAGGCAATTTCGATAGGAATAACAACAAATGAGCCAGCACAATGTAAAGTTTCATTAAATCACTCTGTTAAATTTGAACAAATGCCTCCAAACTTTTTCGGCTCTCCTTCATTTAAAACAAATCATACAATGCTATTTTCATTGCCTCAAGAAGTTACATCACCAGAATTAATTAAATTAACAAATGGTGGAAGGTTTGAATTGTTTACAAGATGTATAGATGCAAAAGGAAACTCAAACAATAGAGACTATTTCATTAAATTCTCAATAGAAAAAGGCCCAGACTTAACTCCCCCATCTTTAGAAGTTACTTCAATAGAAGACAATTCATTTTTACAATTTAACACTACAGAAACAGATCTAAGCATTTTCCTAAATGAGCCTTCAGAATGTAAATATGACAAGTTTGATATTGATTTCAAAAACATGCAGAATAATTTCACTTGTGTAACATCTTCAACATCAAGAACACCTTTATTCCAGGGACTATTTGAATGTAAAACAAAATTAACTAACTTAGCCTTAGGTGACAATAAATTCTTCTTCAGATGCAAAGACCAAATAGGTGTTCCAGAAGACAAGAGAAATGTAAATGAAGAATCCTTCCCATTCACACTAAGAATGGCTAAACAATTAAAAGCAACCTTATTATCTCCTTTAGCAAACACAACCTTATTTATTTCTAATACAACTCTAAAAGTAAGAACAGAGGAAGGTGCTGAAAATGGTAAAGCAAAATGCGCATTCTCAGAAAAAAATGTTCCAGTAACAGACATGGCTTTATTCTTAAACACAGAATCAACAGAACACACACAGAATTTAATATTACCTAAAGGAAATTATAATTTCTTCATTAAATGTATTGATATAGCAGGCAATTTAGTGGATTTAACATCAAAGTTCACTATTCAAGTTGATACTCAGCCGCCACAATTAACTTCAATCTTCAAGCAAGGCAATTTACTAACATTGAGCATAGATGAAGAAGCAGACTGCGAATCTGCATCAGTAGACTTCAGGTTCGGAGAAGGCACTAAAATGCTAAAACAATCATTAACCCATCAATCTTCTATGGAATCTTCTTTAATGTTCATAGTATGTAAAGATACTAATGGTAATGAAGCAAAGTTTAAAATTACTGACTAAAATGCAATTTGAATATTCTGAACACTGGATAAAAAAGAAGAAATATAGGAATGATATAACTGAGTATATGCTTGAATATGTAATCACAAACTCGGCAATATTAAGAGACAAGCACTGGGATGATGCTCTGAATGCAATCTGTAGAGTTCATCCTTCCGGGAGAATATTGAAAGTGGTTTACAAAATAAAAAGTAAAGATTTATATAAGATAATTACTGCTTATTGGTTGGATTAAAAATGGAAAAATGGTATGATAAGGAAGAAGATATACTGAATATACAGCTCGACAAGAAGGAATATTGGAAAAGCATAGAGTTACCGAACGGTGTAGTTATTGATGTATCGAAAGATGGTGCAATAATCAGTATAGAAATCTTAAGAGCAAGTAAAGTTTTTTCAGGCGATGTTAAAAAGGTTATAGAAACAGCCCAACTAATTGCCGCTTAATATTTTAACCTTAAACTAAATATGAAAGAATTTTTGGAATATCTACATTAGAACTTACTAACTCGTCCATGTTTAAGGTCTTCAAGACTCATTTTTAGTTGGATTAGTGCATCATCAGCTATTTCATCCTTTAGCTTCAGCTTTTCATATTCTTCTCTTGGAATCGTAATTGTTCTAAATCTCATACAACTTTCTATATAACTAACATTTAATATACTTTGCGTTACTTAAAATTTTTTAACCAAAGCATTTAATAATTCAAAAAAATAACAGTTTAAGTATAAAATGAACATTCTAACGGAAGATGGAAAAAATCTGGTAGATGAGCTTGCAGATTTTGAAAATATCAGGAAAAAAGCAGAACTTAAGATACTTGAATTAAGAAATAAAATCCTCAGCTTTGCTGTTGAAAATGATATAAATGTTTTGTTTGGAGATAAGTTCAATTGTAATATAAGCGAATTTGAAAAGATTAGCATTCCTTTGGAAAACAAGGAGAAATTATTAGTTTTAATAAAGCAAAAAGGATTATACGAAGATCTCTCAGTTTTAAACCTATTTAAATTAAGACCAAGAGTATTAAAAGGTAATATAGACGAAGATATAATAAATCTAGTCAAAAAAGAAAAAGATTACAGGTTTAATATTGTAAGAAAATAAAATCTAATTACTCTATCTGTTTTAAAAATTCAGTAGGTGTCATTATTTTAATTCCCTTAAACTCTTTTAATTTTAACAAATGTTTATTTTGACTTACAATAAACTCAACCTTACCTTCAAAAGCACAGTCTAAAAATTTATCATCCTCAGAATCATTTTCAATTACTTTAAACTTCTGATGGGGTTCAACAATTGTTGACATAGAAACAACTTTCTCAACAGTTCTTTTCATTTCAAGATTTTTATCTTTGATTTTGTCCTGAATTTCTGCATATCCTAAAACCTCTTTGAACTCTTCAATAATCTCTTTAGATAACAATAGCTCCACTTCTCTACGTTCAACCTTCTCAAGAATTCTATTCGAGTCACCACTCCAAAACGTTGCTGAGATAAGAACATTTGTGTCTAAAACAATTTTCATTTTTTTGATTTCCTAAATCTATCCACAATACCTTCTACGTCTAACTCTTTCATTCCCGATTTTTTAGCTTCTTCTTTCAATGGTTTGGTTATCTCTGCAAAAGTCTGCATTGTTACTTTTTTGACTAAGAGAGACTCATCTTGTAACACAAATAATATCTTATTTCCCTCTTTTAGCCCCATTTCTTCCCTAATATCTGATGGAATACATATTTGTCCTCTAGCACTAACAGTTCCCATTTCAATTATTCCTTGCATGTTTGACCTCCATTAATAAGTTATATCTTAATAATAAGACTAATCTTATATATAAATCTTCCTATCCGGATTCGATAAAAAAAAGATTACAGGTTTAATATTGTAAGAAAATAAAATTCAATCAAACCCCTCTACATTACACATACCACAATTTTAAAATTCAGTTGGAACTTTTATTCCTATAATTAGGAACTTTTCTACCAAAATCTTTATAAATAATTGGAACTTTTATTCCTATATGGTTTCCGTTCAAATTCATAAAGAACAGATAAAAGAGCACACTCAAGTAATAGAGGAAGCAATCGCTGTTGGTATAGAGAATAGATCTACAACAATAGGCTTGCATGCCTCGGCCTGTTCTATTTCACTTCTGGAATTATATTTGCATGTTTTAGGGAAGATTTCAACAGGAACAATGATTAAGCACGAATGGTTCAAACCTCCAAGACCAGAACAAAAAATTGCTCCAATAGCAGAAAGGAGATTAGGTGTTGACTTTCCAAACAAAGATGAAATTCTTTCTTTAATGTATTTAATCGAAGATCAAAGAAACAAGCTAATTTACGGCAAACCCGTAAAGTCAGCGACAGAATCAGTTCTTACATCCTTCCAGAAACTTCACCAGATTATAAAAGAAAAACTTAAGGAGTTAGGAGAAGAAATTGAATAAATTAAAAGCAGTTTCCTATATGCAAAACGCCATAAGCTTCATTTTTCTAGACCCAAATATCAAAGATTCAGTTAATTCTATCCACTTATTCGGCTCAGCTGTGAGAAATACCCTAACAAAAGACAGTGATATCGACATATTCATTGATTGTAAAAACGAAAAATTTATTGAGAACGTATCTAAAACAGCCATTAAGCGATTTTATAACTCAAAAGACTATGAAAAATGGAAACTTTTAAAGTTTACTCCTTTAATCTCAATACAAGCGGGTATCTTAGAAAACTGGCAGTTAAAATCTAGTATCTTATCAGAAGGCGTTACTCTCTATTCAAAAGAGCCATTAATTCAAAATGTAGAAAGGAAGGTAATATTTATCCTTAAATTGCCGAAAGATAAAAAAAATTATCTCCATTTAATCAGAAACCTTTATGGTAGGAGAGAAAAAGGCTACAATGACTTAGGATTGCTTAACAAGTTAAATGGTGAAAAAGTAAGCACAAACATTATTATTCTTCCCAAAGAACACCAACAGAATATAGTTGAATTCCTTAATAATAACAAAATTGATTATACAATGAAAGAGATTTGTATTTTTTAATCACCAAACTAAATTATTATTATTAGTTGTTTTAAAAATTCGCCTCTCTTAATTTAAAGCGTTTTCGATCTTCTTCTATTCTATAGCAATTGGGGTAATAAATCTTTATAAACATTAAAACTAAATAAAAAGAATGATAAAATCAAAAAGAGGTCAGTTATTCTCATTACCTTTTATATACATATTTGGAATTATAGTAGCTGCCTTAATCTTGGCTTTTGGGTTTTCTTCAATATTAAAATTAACAAAAACAGTAGATGAAGCCTCTTTAAGCAAGTCAGTTGAAGGCTTAAGGGAAAAAGTCGATTTTTACTACACCTTAGAGCCAGGATCAAAAAAACAGTTTAAATTAGACTCTTCAATCAAATTACCCTCAAAAATAGAGCAAGCCTGTTTTGTTAAGCCAAAATCACCATTAACATCTCAATTGCCAGACTCATCATTAGCCCCTTTAATTCAAAACTCCAACTATAACCTTTATTTCCTACCCCTTACTTCTTTTAAAAATACAAGATTCTTAGTTAAAAATCTAGAACCAAAAACAAACCCCTTATGTATCAAAACAACAGGCTTCTTATCATTTACCTTAGAAACAAAAGCAACACCTGAAAAAGTCTATGTAGAACTAAGCCAAAATAATTAAATACACGCTTATCACAAGATTAAAAATGATATTAAATAAAAAAGGTGATATTTCACAGCCATTTACATACTTATTTGGCATTATAGCAGGTGCCTTAATATTAATATTTTTGATTTATTTTGCAAAAGGACATGTAAATATACAAAGCTTAAAATCATCACAGGAATCAGCCTTTTATTTTGACGAAACATTGACATTATTAACCGCAGGAGAAGATGTTTATAAAGAGATAAGCACACCTATAAAAAGAAACTATGAAATCTCCTGCAATAATCTAGTTGTAGAAAAATCAAAGCCAGCAAAATTAAATTCTATTGTTTTTTCTCCTAATAAGTTAACATCCCAAAAGATAGCAGTTTATTCAAAATCAGTCCTATTTCCATTTAAAATCTCAAATATCTTCATAATATCAGAACCATCAAAAAGGTATTTATTTGTTTTCGATGATACAACAAAAGAATTAGTAGAGTCTTTTAAAAGCGATATAAGAATTAAATTGCCATCGATTTTTAACTTTCAATTAATATCAAAACAAAATTTATTATCAAGTTTAAATGAACTAACATCTCAAAAAATAACAAGATTAGTCATTTTTGCTCATTTTAATAACCAAGAATTAGCTAAATTATCTCAAAAATTCAAAGACATATTAATAGTTAATTACAATGAAGGCACAGGCACTTTAAAATACTTGCCAAGTTCAGAAGATTCCACCTTTTTCTCATTGCCTTTATTATATGGTGCAATATTTTCAGAAGACCACAAATCTTACGAATGCTCCAGGGATTTATTGCTTAACAAACTAAAATTATTATCAAAATTATACAACCAAAAAGCATCTCTTCTCTCAAATCCCTCATGCCCTTATCAGCAGGCCTCTGCTATTCTAAACACCTTAGATACCACAAACTTAGAGTCATTAAAATCATTTTATAACTCTCTTGAGCAGGTAAATACAATACTTGCAGGAGGAAACTGTGCACCACTATACTAAATCAAAGTTCTTTATACCGAATACTAAAGCGCAGACGCAATCAATGGAATTAATAGCTGTCTTGCTTGTGTTCTTGGTTTTATTGTCTCTTGGTATCTATTATTACTACCAGTTTCAGTTCTCAGATATAAAGTCTTTAACATCAAAATTAGTAAATGAAAAGCTTGAAGCCTATTTAATATCAATTCCTAACCAGCCTGAATTCCAGTGCAGCTCAAGAGCCTCATCAGATATTTGTTTAGACGTCTCAAAAGTATTATTATTCAAGACTTCTGAATTATCAAAATCAGCTCTTTTACCAAGGGCAAGGATAATGGTAAAGCAGTTGTATCCTGAAACAACATCAATAAAAGAATGCACCTTACAGGATTTTAATTCACCTTCATTTCCAAATAATTGCTTGTTCTTTACAATAAAAGACTGGCCAATTACTAAAAACAAAGCTATAATCTCAAATCCTGTTTTATTGTATTACCCAAATAAAAATCTTTATTCCTTAGGCTCATTAATAATAGAGGTGGAAACATGAAGAAATTTTCTTCTCACCAGAGTTTCTTTCCGAGGTTTCTTTTCAAGAAAGCTCAACAAGAGATAGTTGGTCTAATGGTAATTGTTATTATATTGGTCTTTGCAGTTCTATTCTTTCTTATGTTATCCTCAAAAACACCAGAATTACCTAGCTTAAAAGAAGTTGCTTCTGCAACATCTACATTAAACATAATCTCAAAAGTTAATCTATGCCCTGAAGTTACCCTTGAAGAAGCTGTTAAATTATGCTCTCAAAATCTAAACACTTGTAATAAAAACGCCTGTGAATTAGTTAAAGAAGAATCAACTAAGATGCTCAAATTAATTTTAAAACCAAAAGAAGCATTTAAAATGAGCATAACAAAAGACGAAAGTTCAATCCTCGAGTTTGGCTCATGTATAGGGGATACAATAGTTACCTCAAGGAAAATACCTATGGAATTATCTGTTATAGACCTAAAACTATCTCTTTGCAACCAATAAAAATGAAAACAGCTTTAAAATTACCAACAAAACCCACACAAAGGGATTTGACTTTGTCAAAACCACAATCTTCCTTAGAAATAGACCTATTATCCAGATTATACATTAATAAACAAATTTATACGAACTTTTTTTATTTAAAATCAACTTATAAGCCATATAACTATATTTTAATAGGGTTTCAAATTCTCATTATCTATTTTATTACCAAAATATTTATAAACGCATCTTTTACATTAAATACAAGTCTACTTAATAGCATAAAACATGTGCTTCAAAAGAGGTAGATAATAAAAGCTGATATTCAGCAAAAATCAAACGGAGGTGTTTCGTTATGCAAGAAACATTCGTATTAAAAGCCAAAAAGGCTATGAAGAAAGTTGTAGCTTTAAGTACAGCAGTTACAATGCTTGGAGCTACTATGACTAGTGCGTTAGCATTAGACCTTGGAGAATACCCGGGCCCATTTGTAAAGGGCGGAGTATATGATCCATCAAATGTTTTTGTTTTAGGAGATAATGCAGCAGGACCAGACACATTTGGTGCTTTAGACATTGCAGCAAACCTACAATTTGAAAGTAAGGTTTGTACCTCTGCAGGCAAAGGCGCTGTTAGCGTTGTTGGTGATGCAGTTCCAGTCTCAACAAATTCCGACCTGTTAGAGTTAAGGGAAGATATGGGAAGCGTTAGGGAAACACTAAGTGAATTTGACTTAGATGGTTTAAGAGGCGGATCAGTAACAACAAATGAAGGAAGAACAGAATATAATCAATATTTAAGATTTAACTCTTCCACATTAGCAATCAGTAACCCACCTTTAGTAAACTTTACAGAAAACGATGAGCCAGTTGAAAAAGTAGGCGACTTTATGGTTGTCCAAGTTGGCGGAACAAATGCAACAGATTCATTCTTTGAATATGAATTACAATTTGAAGAAGGTCTTGAATCTACAATCTCATCCTCAAAATTAAAGGATTTAGATGATGAAAGTGTTGTAATTTTAGGTCAAACCTACGTTTTTGTAGACACAACAATTGACACAACTAATAATGAAGTTAAATTAGTTTTATTAGGTGGTGCAGTTTATGATGTCCTAGAAGAAGGAGAAAAGAAATCCTATACAATAAAAGGAAAGACATATGATGTACAAGTTGTTTTGATTACAGACCAAGACCCTGAAACAGTTGTTTTCAGAGTAAATGGTGAACAAACATCAGAATTAGATGATGGTGAAGTTGAAATATTAAGCGATGGTACTCTATTAGGTATCTCTGAAATTGTTTCCAACGAAGCTGGAGAAGCTGGCGGCGGGGACATTGTAGAGTTCTATATAGGTGCTAATAAGCTTGAACTTGAAGACAAAGAATACATTGATAGCAGCTTTGAAAGTAGAGTAAAGATTGACAACGAACCATTAGAAGATGCATGGGTAGAGCTTGATGTAAACGAATTATCTTCAACAGAGATAGAAATAACCTCTATCAAATATAGACTTGTTGCAGATTCCTTACCTGGTCTAACAAACCTATATGTCCCACCAGGACATGGTATCCGTGAGTATTTAGATGAACCTCAAGGATTGCTAGGTCAAAATTGGGATATTAGATATGAAGGTTTAGATGACACAGGTGTTTCTGTTATCAAACTAGACCCTCAAGGTGATGATGAATACAGATTAGAATTCACAAACCAACTAGGTCAGTTATACAGAATACCCTATATAACAAACAAGGGTGGAACCTTTAAGTTTGGTGATGACGACGACGATTTAGTATTCTCAGAAGGATACATAAATATAAGTGCTACTACTAATGCAAGCGGTCTTTTCTTTAACATAGAGCCAAATGACTACTTTGTTTTGTCTAAACAAGACTCAGCAAACTCAACTGATGAAACAGCTGTTTCCCATGTTGTTCGATATACATCTATAGACACTTCAAATAATCAGGTAACAGTAGATGATCTAGCAACAGGAACAAGAGAATTTACTTACTCAACAACAGGTATTGGTAACTCAACTGTAACAATAGGTAAGGTAAATTTGTTGTTTGGCGGTAATACCTTCCAAGCATACATCAACAACAATGCAACTACGGGTTATGCATTAGCAGTAGACCAAAATGGTGATGGTGTAGTTGGTAGTTCTGTAGCATTTACATCGGCAACCGCACAAGGTCCTGAATTCAGAACTGACCTTGGTTGGTCTTTAGGTACTGCATTCCTGCAAGAAGTTAAGGTAACTGTAAGGGGAGGGGGAGTAATTGATTTAGGTAACCATACAGACTCTCACGGTGTAAATCTTACTGCTGGTGCAGGTACTGCAGCCACTGCCCAAGGAGGTATAAGAATTAGAGGAAATGGTAATGGGGCTAACAATCTTACGTTAATTACAGTAAACTCTGAATTCGACGAAAACGGTCCTCTAAATAATGGGGGAGATGAGATATTGGTTCTTAACATTGTGACAAGAGCGAACAATGAGTTAGGTATACCAAAATCAGAAATATTTTATGTAGATAATGGAACCTCATCTACGGGGATCGTTCAAGACTACATGAAAAGGATTTCACAACCTTTTACCCTTAATGAGCCAGACGATGATGAAGATCATCAATTAGGTATGACTGACTATGGTGTAAAGGTAGACTTATATGAACCCTCAGGAACAACAGAAGCTGAGACCTTATTAATTGAGTATCCTTTATCTCAAAGAGGGGCTCAGGTCTATGTTACAATGGGTTCAGTAGCAGTTTCGTCCTCATCTTCAGGACAGTCTTGTACAGTACAAGATATAACCCCTGTAACCAAGACAGCTAGTGAATCATCCGGTAGCTCAAGAGCCAACAACTTAATCGTTGTAGGTGGTCCATGTGCTAACTCTGTAGTTCCAGACCTATTTGGTCTAACCTGTGCAGGTTGGAGTCTAAAGCCAGGTGAAGGAATAATCAAGTTAGTAGAGAATGGAAATAAGGTAGCTGTATTAGTAGCAGGAACAAATGCTGCTGACACAAAGAGAGCTGCAGTAGTCTTAGCCAACGCTAAAGCTTACAAGTCAAAGCTAGCTGGAAAGACAGAAGTTCTAGTCAAAGGAACAACCGAAGAAGTCTCAAGTGTAGAATAATAAGAACATAAGTTCTTATTTTTTCTTTCTTTTTTTAATTTTAATAACTTAGTTAAAACTATAATATACAGAATTTCCTTATTCTAGTTTTCATATTCACAACGCTTAAAAATATATCTTGTCAAAGATTTTTATGCGAGGTGTTATTTTAGCAGGAGGAATGGGGACTAGATTATTACCAGCTACATTAATCACCAATAAGCATCTCTTGCCTGTTTACAAAAAATTAATGATTGAATATCCATTGCAAACTTTATTGGATTTAGGTATTAAAGACATTATCATTGTTTCTGGCGGAAATAATATTGGAGATTTTGCAAACGTCTTAGGATCAGGAAAAAAATACAACGCAAGGTTCACATATGTTGTTCAAGACGAGCCATTAGGTATTGCCCATGCAGTTTCTCTAACATTTGACTTTCTAAATAATGAGCCTTTTATAGTTATTCTAGGCGATAATTACTTTGAAGACAATATTTCAACAGTTATAGATTCTAAACAACTCAATTCAGGCGCTACTATTTTCTTAAAGGAAGTCCCAGACCCTCAAAGATTTGGCTGTCCTGGATTTATAGATGGAAAAATCTCATTGATAGAAGAGAAACCCAAAGAGCCAAAGTCAAATTACGCAGTTACTGGTTTATATCTCTATGACAATACGTTTATGGATAAATTCAAAATGTTAAAACCCTCATGGAGGGGAGAATATGAGCTAACAGACATAAATAATTTATACCTCCAGGAAGGAAAATTAAATCACACAATACTTAAGGGGTTATGGTCTGATATGGGCTTGCATGAAACCTTATTAAGAGTAGCTAACTTTGTTAAAGATAAGGAGAGTAACCCACAGTAAACTAGATAAGAATTACTTAAAAGTAGTAACTATAGAAAGGTTTAAAAAGCATTAAACCGCCTTTATCTCATGGGATTAGATAAAGAAAGAGACATTAGTATGGAATTATATTTTCACCCAGATACCCCTTTAGAAGTTTATAAAGATGGAAAGCCTGTTTCTCTATTAACCTTGGCCAATCAAAAAATGCCTAATATAATCTATGATTCGGGGATACTCTCATTTTCAGATTCAGTAGGTATTTCATCTAAGTTTAAAGAATTTTTAGAAGCTAACTGGAAAAAGAGGGAAGAGATATCAAACCAAAGAAACACACCATGCTTTTCCCTACCCTTAGGCGCATTAGTAACTGCTAAACCCAGTGAAAGTGGTAACTTTGTTGCAAGATTTTGTCCAACAGAATTCAAACAATATATAGGAATAGCTTATCCCCATATTAGGTTACCATCAGACTTGCTTGAGGAACATAAAAGATTATATGGGCTTATGCGTATAGGATTTGTTGGTTGTGCTGTTTATCTTCAGAGCGATAAAGGACGAGTTGCATTAATATCAACTAGACCATCAGACACATATTTTCAAGCACCTAATGATCTAGATTCAACTGTTGCAGGTTATATGCCCTCCGTATTAGGATTTCTAAATCCCTTTGAAGCTATCAGAGAAAAATTTAAGAGAGAATTAAAATTATCTGAATCAGATCTTGAAAAATATCTCCAAAAGCTATCTGTAACTGGCATCTTTAGTGGACGAGATCATTCAAGCGGAGGGGTTGCTTTTGTTGCTGATCTAAACATTTCTCTCGAGCAATTAAGAGATGGTAAAAACCCAGATTATCTAAAAGAAATAGAAGCGATTCAAGAAAAAAGACTCCCAGAAGTTCTTATTCGACGATTTTTAGATGGTAAAGGAGACGGTGAAGGTAGATTGATTACAGATGGTTTTGGTATTCTTTCATTAAGTTTAGGATGCGAGACTTTCAAAGAGATCGCAAAAAATATTAATAAGGAAACAAAAAAACCATTAATCATGGAAGGAACCTTGGAAAATTTTGTTTTTAAGCCGACAAATGAGTTCAGTTAATCAACATTCTTCGTATTTATTTTGTTAATCTTAATAGAAACATTTATGTCTTTTGTAAAATAAACTGAATTAACTTCCATAATATGAGCTTTGCTTGTATCCCAGTTTCACTCTTACATCATCATATCCTTTATGGTTTTCAAGGATTATATCGATAAAATACTTATTCTGTTCTTTAATTAAAATAGTCCTTATACTAGAACCAATCTTCCTAAAAAATACATATAGGTGTTTGAATTCTTTTCTTGGCGGAACACTACCAAGTTCTTTGTTTTCCTTGCATCTCTTACACCATTCTAAAAAGTCAATTATCATCCCTTCTTTTAACTCGTCAATATGTTCCTCAAAACTTTTGTTAAACCTTATCTGTGTTCCAAAAATTTCAATTATTTCTTCCTTTATTTTCTGGTCTTTCATATATTAAGCCCTCATATGTTCTTATAAATCTCTCAAGATGTTCTTTAGGAATTATACTTTTTATTGATTCCTGTAAAGTTTTTATATACTCGTGCAATTCAATATACAAATAATTTTCTGAAAATAGGTTTATTAGTAATTCCTTTATAAGACTGTCCAATTCTTCCAGGCTAACCTTATTCGAATATTCCTTCAATAATTTACCATTAATTATTTCATTTTTACAGAATAAATAATAATCAAAGACTAATCTCCGGATCATCTCTGGTTTTTTTTCTTTATTCATCCTTTCTATAACCGCTTCATGATAAGTGCTCATTAATCCTGACAAACTCGGCCTGCTTTTGAATAGAAGTTTAGGGATTAAAAAATTAGAAATAGAAATTAATGATGCTGACTGGAAGATTGGTTCGGATAGTCTATTTTCAGGTAAGAATATGAAGTGATGGTTTTCATCCCAACTCTCCTTATAACCTTTTTTTCTAATAATAAAAATATCCACATCGTTATAATCCTTTTCAAACAAAAAAGAACCCCCAATAAAAACCCGGTTTAGACCTACAGTATATTTATCAATCAATCTTTTAGTCTCTTCAATCCTACTTTTTATAATCTCACTAGGGCTGTTGATGTAATATTCATTATCCCTCTTAATTATTAAACTACACAAAGCGTCAATTTTCTTGTTTATTGAAGTATAAAGTGCCTTTTTTTCTGCATTTGATAGCTTATCTCCTTTATTCAACTTAAACATTACATTAAACTGCTTTTTTGTAAATACTAGTGGGACAAATCTACTCTCATTCTTCAATACTATTTTTAATATTTTATCTTTCATATCCCCTTATAAGGTATATCCATTTATAAATACTACTATTTTAAGCGATAAATAGTGTAGAAAGGTTATACTTGGCTAAATAGCTTTCTTTCTCAAGTGATATTTGTTTATAAACACTTATTAATTAGAAAAGAAAGGTTTATAAAGAATAAAACACGCTAAAACTTATGGAAAAAGAAAAATTAAGGCAGGTCTTACATGATCAGCAAAAGCTCTTTAGTCAGAAGGAAGAGTTAGTTGAAAGAGAGGTTTATCTAGACAAATATTTAAAAGGGAATGAGATAATAGTTATTACAGGGATTAGGAGATGTGGAAAAAGTTCTCTTTTAAAAATTATTTCAAAAAAACTAAAAGAGGATTTTATCTACATAACTTTTGATGATATAAGGCTTAGCGATTTTGATATTAAGAATTTTGAGGATATTGGGGACATTGTTGCGGAAATACATGGGATAAACACAAAGGTTACTTATCTTTTAGATGAGATACAAAATGTTCCATCTTGGGAGAGATGGGTCAATAATCTTTTCACAAGGGAAATAAAAGTTTTTGTTACAGGTTCAAATTCAAGTCTTTTAAGTTCAGAAATATCAACTTTTCTGACTGGGAGAAATAAAATAATAAGACTCTACCCTTTTTCGTTTAAAGAGTTTCTTCTTTTTAAGCATATTAAACCAGATTATAAACTAACTGATGAACGTAGAGGGATACTAAGTGGGTTTAATGAATATTTTGAAAAAGGAGGTTTTCCTCTAATCATAAAGAATAATGACTTAGAGCTGTCTAAGCAGTATTTTGAAGATATATTAAATAAAGATATAATAAATAGGTATGGAATCAAAAAGATAAAGGAGTTTAATGATTTAGTTCTATATCTATTCTCAAACGTAAGCAAGACCTATTCTTATTCAACATTAAAACATGTTTCAGGAATAAAAAGTCTAAGTATGATCAAGAACTATATAGAATATTTAAAAAACGTTTTTATTGCTTCAACCATAAACAGATTTGATTATTCAGTAAAAAAACAGAAAGTATCTTCATCTAAGTTCTATGTTTTAGATAATAGTTTCCTTAAAACTATCGCCTTTAACTTTTCAGAGAATTTAGGAAGGAGACTAGAAAATCTTGTTTTTATTGAATTAATAAGACGGGGGTTTGAAGTTTATTATCATGCTGAAAAGAATGAATGCGACTTTGTTATAAAAGAAGGATTAAAAATAACAAAGGCAATTCAGGTTTGTCTAAGTTTAGATAATCCAGTCACCAAAGAAAGAGAGTTTAGCGGTTTGCTTGAAGCATTGAGAAGACATAAACTTAACGACGGATTAATCCTTACATTAGACAAAGAAGGCGAGATTAAAAAAGATGATAAAAATATAATCATTAAGCCTGTTTGGAAATGGTTATTAACAACAGAGAAAATTTAGATAAGATAAAAGCGCCGTGGATAGGACTTTCAGAGCTTTTTCTTTTAAAAGAAAACTCGAACGAAGTTCGGTTCCCATGCACGGGAAACTTCGGAAAAAGAAATTTTACTTAGTATCAGTTTTCTTTCCCGAGGCTTTCTTTTTAAGAAAGGCTCTTTTGAACCTATATATCCTTGCGGACACTGGCTCTCAAGGCTTACGCTTCTACTTATTCAGTAAAATCAGCGCACTACCAGATTATGCGACCACGGCACAGAATTAAAGTCTATTTAAAGTGTTTAAATAAATTTCTATATAGGTCTAATTCTTATCAGTGTCTGTCTATACGCCACCTTTCACTAGGGACTGACCAATCTCTAGACTGTTCCATTAATTGGTAATTGATTTCACCATCCCCATTTTTGTGCTCCCAAAAACCCCAGGATATATCTCCCCCATCATGTTTAAATAATAAACTCATTTTTAGGAGTTCTTCTGTTCTCATTAAACCTTCTTCAAGTCCGTCCACAAAAGAGTTAGCATATAGAACTTGTGCAAGCTCATCTTTTGTGTATAATGGTTCTTCTTTCTTATACTTTGGACCAAATAATAGTTTCATAAATCTAAATCTTGGCAATTCTTCTCCATTCTTTTTAACTCTGAAGGCGTCCACCAATAACCCCTCCGCTTTTCTATATATCTCCCTACTTTTACAATCCCACTCTTTCACTGTCTTAAATCTACATGGTTTAATCTCTTTTTCGAGTTTTAATGCCAAATCAAAAGCAATTCTGTCAAGTAGACCTAATTCTTTTTTTTCTTTTAATATATACTTTTCAATCCAATTAGGTCTTTCTTTTAGACTGGATTCAGTTGACCCAATTGTCTTTTTTATCTCTTCTTTAGGTGGCCAACCAACCCA
>Ga0209542_10008580_pt1 | contig 19038 bp, 20 predicted proteins | sample RifCSPhighO2_01_FD_184028 | JGI IMG/M metagenome (GOLD analysis project Ga0209542, IMG submission 184028) | Soil microbial communities from Rifle, Colorado - Rifle CSP2_plank highO2_0.1 (SPAdes) (version 2) | ecosystem: Environmental > Terrestrial > Deep subsurface > Rock core/Sediment ...
AAACAAATTCATTCTATTACAAATATGTATTTTATTATTTGTAATATTACAGATCAAAAATTATATATATTTTTACATAATGATTTACTTGATAAATTTATTAAAGATACTGGTCCAAATATTAAATATAAATCAAGTATATTTACATATTTAAATACTAATAATTCTTTTTATACATTTAAATTATCATCTAAATTTACTAATTTTAAACAAAATATTGAACCAAATATTTTTGAATGTAATATTTATGATAAATTATATCAAGAATTATTATTATATTAATTTATATTCTTTTAATGTACTATTAATTATATTATATACATTATTTACATTTACACTATTTCCTAATTGTTTATAATTTATTTTATCATTTTCATCTAATATATAATTATCAGAAAATGATTGTATTCTTGCACATTCTCTTGCTGTAATATATCTTTTCTCTTTTCCATAAATTGGAACTTGTGATATTGCAACTAATGTTGGAAAATATTTTAATTTTTTAACTCTAATTCCTGATTGTCTTATTTGTATTATATAATTAAATATTGAATCATCTTTTTTAATTATACCAACTTGCCATTCTAATTTACAATATATTTCTCTTGTATTTAATAAATCTTTATATTTATTATACCATATATCCCATTTATTTTTATATTTTTGATATAATGGTTTATTTTTTATTATATAATTTTGTCTCCAACTTGCTAATTTTTTAAATTCTTCTTGTGTATATTCTTTATAAAATTCATTTATAAGTATTGTTGGTGATATTTTTTCTCCAATTTCAAATTCTTTTATCATTTCATCCCATGCATTTAATACATTTAATATTGTATCTTTTATAAAATATTTCTTATCTATTTCATTCTTATTTTGTAAATAATTATTTAATATTATTTTATCTGTTTTATCTTCAATTAATTTTATATCTTTTCCATTATATATATCATTTCTTATACATATAAAAAATACTCTTTCTCGTTGTTGTGGTATTCCATACTCATGTGGTGAAATATTAATTATTTGAACATTATAATTATTATCTGTTAATGTATGCATTATATAACTAAATACTTTTCCATTATCAACTTTTAATATATGTTTTACATTCTCTAAAAACATAAATTTAGGTTTTTTTTTTATTTATAATTTTTATTATTTCATCAAATAATAATCCTCTTTTATCTTCAAATGATTTTTTTTTCCCAGCATTTGAAAATGTTTGACATGGAAATCCAGCACATAATATATCATATTCTGGTATATCATCTACATTTATTTTTGTTATATCATCATATGGTTTCATTTTATAATTCTTCTCATAATTCTTTCTGCAATTTTTATCTATATCACATGCAAATACACATTCACTATTTAATCTATTTAATGCTTGATGAAATCCTCCTATTCCACAAAATAAATCTATATATTTTATATTCTTAATTTCACATAATTTTTTCTTATTAATGTGTTTATCATAACATATTTTTTGTTTAAATTCTTTTTTACATTTATTACATTTATATATCATGTATTATATTATATACATTATTATATTTAAATATTTTATTTTTCATTTTTTTTAATTTATTTTTTCTTTACTACTTTCTTAACATTTTTTTTAACATTTTTCTTAACATTTTTCTTAACATTTTTTTTTGGTACATTTATTACTTTTAATTTAACTGCTGGACTTTTATTATTCGCATTAATAATTCTATCAATTCTTTGATTGACATTTTTGTTTCCCGCACAATTACACATATATATTTATTATACATTTTTTATAAATATTTATTAATATTTACTTATATATAATGAATAAACTTTCATATGTTAGTAATACAGATTATATAAATAATGTTAATCATCATAATAATATTGATTTTGTTTCTAAAACTTTAGATCGTAATTTTGATTATCTTCATAATAATAAAAATGTTAATATTTCAACAATTTATCTCAATATTGATAGTTCTCAACGTAATAAATATCCATTATTAAATTTGAATTCTAATATTTTTCTTCCATCTAATCCTTTATCCTTCACTAATTCTAATACAACTCCAATTAAATATCTATTAACTATGTCATTACCAAAACATCCTTTTAATATTAATGACATTATATCTTTATCAGGATTAGTAATTCCTTCTATTTCTATCCGTACCAAATTTAAAACAAGTTCAAATGTATTACAAGATATTATTTCATTCACATCAGGTTATACTTTTGTTACATTTAAATGTAATTTAAATAGTTCAAATGCTACTTCATATAATCCATTTTTTAATTTTACAAATATACCATTTATTGATCTAAAAGCATATGATACTTCAAATATGACAATAACTATTAGTGATTATGTTCAATCTTCAAAATTTATTGGCAACATTCCTGTTAATTTTCTAAATTCTACTCATAGAATTTATTTTACTAATCCTGATTCAACTAGTACTTTTGAAATTAATTCACCTGATAGTAATGGTATTGTTTCTCAAATAAATGGTTTCTATATTAATTTACTTCAAAAATTCTCTGGTTCTTATTCTATTACTGATACTAATATGACTTTGTCTTTTAATTACATTGGTGGTATCTTATTAAATAAATTACTTACTCAATTTCCTATTGATATTAATCATATTTATGGTTATCACACAATTTATTCAACTACACTTAATACATTCTCTATTTTATTAGATAGGAAACCATATTTTTCATCTTCTTTCGGTGATAATTCAATCTATGTCTCTTTAATAACAAATATTTCTAAATCTTATCCAAACTCTAATTCATATGTTATCAATTTTGAAAATACTTTTACTAATGTTATATCTATTGAATTATTTGATTATACTTTCCCTTATTATGATTATCTTATTGATTCTTCATCTAATACTTTTTATTGGCAAAATCTTAATGATGATGTTATTTATTCAGTTGAATTCCTTAATGGTAAATATACAATTAATCAATTATTAACTGAATTGCAAACAAAAATTAATAATACTTTATATACAAATACAATTTACTCAACTTCTTATTTAAATCAAAATTATATTAATATTTCTATTGATAATACAAATACTATTACTTTTCAAAATTTTATTGTTGCTAAATTATTATCGCCTATCCAAAGTGTTAGTCCTGTTATTCCAAATACTAATCTATACACTTTAACTATTAATCATCCTTCTCATAATTTACAAGTTGGTAATATTATTTATTTCTCTAATTTTATCACATCTAATCCAAATGTAAATCTTAATATATCTTATACTATTATTTCTGTTATATCATCTAATGAATATACTATTCAAATACCTAATAATTATTTACAAGAATTACAATTAAATGTTTCATCTGGTAATTATACTTTTATTTATGTTCCTTATCCTTTAAAATTATTCTTTAATTATTCTAATACTATTGGTAAACAATTAGGTTTTCGTAATGTTGGTGCTGATACATCTATTACAAATTTTAACACAATTATTACAAATAATGATAATTATTTAAATGAATTAATTATCAATACAAAATTTGTTTATAATTCTGCTGGTTTATTAGTACCACTTTATCATAATGAATTACAAACATTATTATTTAATTATTATTTGTTAAAAATTAATACTTATCAAAATCTCTTAAATAAATCAGACTATTTTTTCGCAAAAATCTCAAATACCTCTTCTGATATAAAATATCATTTTAAATATACTTCACTTGATGCTTTTGATATTCAACAATTACAAATTTCAGTATATGATGAAAATAATAATCTTATCAATACTAATTTAGATCATTCTTTTGTTTTAAAAATAACTTCTTTAGATTATAGACCTTTATATACTCAAATTAATTCTCATCAAAGTATTATTTAAAATATTGAATTATAACATTTCCAACATATTATTGTATTATGCATATATATACAAAATTCCTTGTTTATTTTTGTATAACAAACATTACATATTTCATTCATTATATTATTAATTAAAAAATGATTTATATATAGTTTTGATTATATATTTATATATAAATAATATGAATCAATTCAATACACTTATATTAGAACATAAACATTTATTCAATTTAATATTAAATTTAGATCATACTGCTAATATCAATGATGATATATTTATCAATACATTTGATTTAAATAATTTAATATTTGAAAAAATAGAATTTTCACCAACCAATTTTATTAATATTTTTAAGTTTATTGATTTTTATCAATATAATAATATTGTTTACTTAGAAAGTTTAATTAAACAATTACAATTTATATTATTTAATAAAGATCAATTATATGTTAAAAATATGTATAAATTACCAACTGAATTATATAATAAAATTATATCTAATACTTGTATTAAATGTGTTAAAAATAATGTTATTCATTGTAATTTAATTAACAATCCACAACATTTACCTTGTATCAAATATTTACTTGAAATAAAAAAACATGAAATATCAAAAAATATAATTGATTATGCAAGTAAATTAGGTAAATTAGATATTATTAAATATTTAATTGAAAATTATGATGTAAAATATTATATAAAAGCAATTGAAAATGGATGTGAATATGGTCATATTGAAATTCTAAAATTTTTATTTGAATCAATTAAATATTTAGATAAATCAGTTCACTTAAAATATGATTTATCTAAATCATTTAAGTTAACAAGTAAAAATGGACATTTAAATATTTTAAGATGTTTATTTACATATTGTAAAACTCATGATTTATATGTATATAATTCTTCAAACTTGATTGATATAGCATGTCAATATGGACATTTTGAAATTCTAAAATATTTAATAGAACAACAAAAAATATTTTGTGATAGTAATGTACTTGTAGAAGCATGTAAATATAACCATGTTGATATTATTAAATATTTAATTTTTAAACATAAAACAAATATTTATATAGATACATTAAAATATCTTTCCTTACATAATAATTTAGAAATTATTAAATATATATGTTCGCATAAATATTTTCATTCATTAGATTATTTACCAGCAATTAATAATGCATGTGAAAATGGTAATTTAGAAATTGTTGATTATTTGTTTACATTTTGTAATACAATATCTAATAAACATTTAAATGTAGCACAATATATTTTTACAGATATTATACAAGATTCTTCATTATTTATTGCAACACAATATGGTCATTTTGAAATTGTAAAATATTTACTTGATATTTATTTAAAATCAAATATTACACATGCATATTTAATTGAACCTTCATTATCAATTGCAATTAAAAATAATCATATTGAATTAGTAAAATTATTATTTGATGTATATATTAAAAAATGTATTAATATATCTCTTAAAAATGATGATCCAACTATTAATAATTTTTTAACTTCTTATAAAAAATAATACTAATATCACTATTAATAAAATTATTATTAATGTAAATATTATTATAATTGTTAAACTATATGGATATATTAATTCTTTTATTTCTTGAAATATTGGTATTACTATATGTTTATTCATTAATTCTTTATTTTTTTCCTTTTTACATTCTTTCATAATTGATTTAAATATTGATTCTACTAATTTATCTTTTTCCATATCTATTGTTTTGAAAAAAATGATATATATTTTTACTTAAATATATATCAATATATATTAATATTAATGTCTAATAATTATAATGAATTATCAGATCAACCTAAAATACGAAGAGGGCGTCCCTCTTTAAAAAATAATAAATATAAACATTGTGTTTCTAAACCTATTCAATCCAATGTTGTTAAAGAATCTGTTTTATGTTTACATTTTATTGATACAGATAATGAACAAGATAAAACTTCTGAAATTATTAATACTACTGAAATTTCTTCAGAAGACTCAGAAAAATCTACTATAGAAATATCTTCTTTAACATCTGATAAATTAATTTCTATTATTAAACAACAAAATATTGAATTAGAAAATTATAAAAAAAAATCACTTATTCCTACTTCTAAATATTCTTCTAAACTTATTAAAAATATTACTACTTATCCTAATGATCTTAAATTATTTCATTTAACTAATAATCAATTATTTTTAACTAATTCTACTGATATTTGTTGTTGGTGGTGTACAGAACAATTTAAAACATTACCTTGTTTTTTACCAGATCATATTCTAAATGATACTTTTTATGTATTTGGTTGTTTTTGTTCTTATAATTGTGCTTATTCTTATAATATTTATACAATTAATGATTCATATTCTACTGATCGTACTCGTTTATTATTTAAATTAACTAATATTATATTTGGTTCTAATCATAAATTAACTTTGGCACCACAACGCGAAGTATTACAAAAATTTGGCGGTCCATTATCTAGTGAAGATTTTCATAATGAATCTTTGATGTGTTCTATTATTTATAAAATAAATATTCCTCCCATTATCCCTCTTGTTTCAACTATTTCTGAAATCCCTACTAATATTTAAATTTCTTTTAATTTATCACTATATCTTTTTGGTATTATTGGATATATATAATAAAATCCTTGCAAATATGCATCACATAAATCATCTTTCTTTTTATATTTCTTTAATATTTCTTTTTCTTCATCATTTATTAATGTTGAACAATATTTTATACTTAATTTTTTTGTAATCGTATATATTTTTGTTGCATTTGTATTTTCTAATATATCATTTGATTCTTCATTCACTTTTAATTTATTTGATGGTGACATAAATTTAACATCATATTTGCAATTATTATCTAGTTTTCTTATCACAAAATATCCATATAATAATGTTGATAATGTTTTCATTGTTGGATTCTTAAATGATGGTTGATTCTCTATTAATACATCATCTATATTTTCAAATCTTTTATTATCTAATATTTTATATAATTTTATTGCTAATATCTGTAATCCAGTTTTTGCACAATTTTTATTTTTTATTTTCTTTATCTTTATTGTTTTCATATATTTCTTACTCTCTTTCTCAACATGATCATCACACCAACATATTCTATCATCAATATTTATATAATAAGTTGATAACTTATCACACTTATTACATTTATATAATATATTTTTTTTCTCTAATTTCGGTTGATATTTTTTTTTATGATTATTACATATTACTATCTCTTTATCTTCATATTTTATTAAATTTAATACTTTATTTTCACATTGTTTTTTATTTGTTAATATATGTTCACATTTTATATCACTCTCTTCTGATAAATTAATAATTCCCCAATCTATAATTTTAATATCTTCTATTTTCTCAAGTACACAATATGCCAAATTTTTTATCCCTACATCAAATGATAATACTCTCATATTATTATTTGTGAATTTTTATTTATATCATTTATTGTTTTACTTCTTCTGGTTTAACTTCTGGTTTCACTTCTTCTGGTTTAACTTCTTCTGGTTTCACTTCTTCTAGTTTAACTTCTTCTGGTTTAACTTCTTCTGGTTTAACTTCTTCTGGTTTAACTTCTTCTGATTTAACTTCTAATTTAACTTCTTCTGGTTTTACTTCTTCTGGTTTAACTTCTTCTGATTTAACTTCTAATTTAACTTCTTCTGGTTTTACTTCTTCTGATTTAACTTCTTCTGGTTTTACTTCTTCTGATTTAACTTCTAATTTAACTTCTTCTGGTTTCACTTCTTCTGGTTTCACTTCTTCTGGTTTTACTAATTCTTTTTCACATTTAGTACATTTCATATATTCATCATATTTATTTATACTTGCTTCTATACATACTTCATTACAAACAACTTTTCCACAAGGATATGTATATACTTCTTTACAAATACTTTTACTTGTTTCATAACTTGTTACTTTTCCATTTTCATTTATTGTTTCTTTTCGTAATTCTGTATTTTTTTCACAATATACATTTCTAAGTAATTCTCCCATATATAAATTAATTATATAATATTTTTAATAATGAATTATTTTATTTTTATTATTTTGTTGTTGTGTTGTTGTTAATGTTGTTGATAATGTCGTTGATATTGGTACTTTTAATAATACACTTAATAATGTTTCTGTATGATGTGTATTTTCAGATTTATTATTAAGTATTGAATCTGTTTTATCTTTATTAATTATTGAATCTGTTTTATCTTTATTAATTATTGAATCTGTTTTATTATTTACATTTATTTTATTAGTTAACTCTTGATTTCCGCCTATAATTTTTTTTGTAATATCTATTGTTTCTAATATTTCATTTATTTTTTTTTCAATTTGTATTAATGCCATTATAATATATATATATAATTATATATTTTAACTTATTTTTAAATAATCATTTATTACTTTCTGATATATATCTTGTCTATCTACTATATCTATATAATGTTGTAATAATAACTTATTTATATATTCATAACTTTGTTTTAATTGTTCACAATTATTTGATCCTGTTATTATTATTGATCCTTTTCTAAATACAAAATTTGATACTTTTTTCTCTTTTTTATTTTCTTCTTTTAATATATATTTTATATTTACACATGTATGTCTTGACATATTAAATATTCTATCAACTTCTTTTGGTAATATATTGTGTAAATTTTGTAAATCAATTATAAATCCAATATTAAAATCACTATTAATTAATGCTATTTTTAAATCATATATTTTATTTATATCACATTCTTCTATATTTTCTATTACATATTTATATTTACTATTTTTTAATTTATCTATTATTATTGTTAATACATCTATAATATTTTCAGCAGATTTACAACCTGTTATTTGCATTGATCCATTTAAAAATATTTTTATATTTATTGGTTTTATTTTTGATTTTACAATTATTTTCATTGATACTTCATTATAAAATATCTTTTTTGATTTTTTATTATTATTTTTTGTTTTTTTATTTTTTTTACCTATTTTTAATAACGTTCTATTTGTTTTTTCATCATCTTTATTTCCATAACTAATTGCTATTATATTATTATTATCTAATTCTATTGTTTCTGCTATTAATTGACAATCTATTTTCATATTTATCTTACATGATAATGTAATTGTTGATATTTTAACATCACTTGGTAATTTATTTAATTCTAATTTATCATTTAAGTATTCTTTTGTTATCATTTATTATTCTTTTATTTAATATATAATTAAAATAATTTTATTTCAATTTTTATTTTTATATATTTTATTTATATATGCCTCCAATACAAAATCAATCACCACCTCCTCCATCTGTTAATTCAAAAGCATCTTATCAATTTTCATCTGATATATCACAAATAATGTTTTTTTATATTATTGGTTCAACTATAATTACAATTTTTATAATTTGGTTTATGTATAAATTAATTACTTCCTAATCATCAAATGGTAAAAATATTTCATCTTGTTTATTATTAATTATATCTTTTATTAATACATTTGATTCAATATCAAATTTATTATCTCTTTCACTTATTTCCATTCTATTAATTATATCCATATCTATCACTAATTCACATCCTCCTGTTCCTCCATTTATACATTGTCCTGTCATTATTTGTGCTGATACTCCTTTCATCTCATCAACTTCTCCATATATTGATGCAATACTTAATTGATCTACAGTTCTCTCAAATGATGCTCTTGATAATGGCCCAGAATCTGATTTATTTAATCCATTCCTATCTATTGGTATTATATCTCCTGATACTGTCATCATATCTACAATTAATGATATATGATGATAATTTATTTGCCCTTCTGCTTTTAATATCGCATTAATAATCTCATGCATTAATACATTTCTCGCAATTTCTATTCCAAATATTAAATACATCTCATACACATTATTTGTCATTGTCTTTGTTATATCTATTCCATTTATATATCTAATATCCTCTATATTCTCTCCTTGTGTATATATTATATTCTGTGTTTTATTTTCTTGTTCTCCTGTTTCTTTATTAAATATTATCATTGGTTCCTCTGATATTGCATTTATATCATATATTCTACTTATACCTTTTAATTTGAAATTATCAAGTATTACTGTTACAAATTGTATTAATGTATTTTTATTAAATTCATCTATTTCTTTATTATTTGTTTTTATTATATCTTTTACATTAAATCTTATATGTATTACTGGTTGATCATCATTATCAGAATTACTTAAAATTGCTAATTGTGTAATCTTATTCATTATTTTCTTTTCATCTTTCTTTGCAAATTTAATATTCATATTCAAATATTTATCCCACCAATCACAAAATTTACTTGTAATATCTAATAATGTCACTTGTTTCTCTAACATTTTACTTTTTAAAATTTCTATTCTTACTAACCATGTTAATGTATTTGCATTTTTCCCACATTCTTGTTCATAATATGCAATGTTTATCTTATCTTTTTCTGCTATACTGCCTTTTTTATTTGGAAATGGGTCATAATATATTTCTACATTTCCTCTTACATCTCCTATTGTTGTATGTTTTATATATGATGCTATTTTATTCACTATTTCTTTATCATTTTTATATTTATCTTCCATTATTATTGTCATCTGTGTTAATTTAGGATTCTTTGTTACTCCAAATAACTCATTCATTCTCGGTACTCCTTGTGTTGTATTACTTACACTTGCTACTCCAATTTTATGAAATGCTTTTAATGTTAATTGTGTTAATGGTTCTCCAATTGATTGGGCACTTATACATCCAACCATTGCATTTGGTTCTTCTATATTCCAGTTAAATTTCCAACTTATATCTTCCATTATCTTATCAAATTCTCTCTTATTTAATTTATATTTATTTATTATTAAACTTGGTGCAAATTCTGAATATATACATAATCTTAATATTGTTTTATTCACCTGTTCATCTTCATTTTTATTCTCATATTTATAATTATTACATATCATTGATGTTTTTTCATTCGTTAATAATTCATCTAATTTATTTATTATATATTCATTTGTTACTACTTCATTACTTTCTATTCTCTCTATATTATTTATTATTAAATTTATATTTACTGGTATCATAAAGTCTGTATCAAATGTTATATCACTCATATTTGCTCGTTTAATATATTTTCTTATATTATCTCGCATTTTTATTAAATTATTTATATATTCTTTACTATCTTGTTTATATACTTCTTTAATTTCATTATTATTCATTCCTAATATTTTTAAATTAATTTTAAATTGTTTTGTTGTATTTGCTCCTGAACTTCCATATATAAATTGTATTATATTATTATGCATTGTTCTTACTGTTAAATCATACTTTATTGATATATCCTCCATTGATTTAACTAATTTTCTTTGTGTATATCCTGTAACTGCTGTTTTAATTGCTGATTCAATTAATCCTGTTCTACTTGATAATGCATGTACAAAAAACTCAGGATATTTTAATCCCTCTATAAATGATTGCATTACTAATCCTTTAGCAATCGCTCTATCATCATATCTATGTGTATATGGTGATGTTCTCCCATTGTATTTTGATGGTATTAATTTACCTTCTAATGTTTGTAATCCTAAACATCCACTCAATTGCCCTATATTGATTTCATCCCCTTTTGATCCACATTTAAACATTACATAAAATGCATTCTTTTTATTTATATTATCTACTACTAAATTTCCTATTGTTTCTCTTACTGCTTGTAATTTGTCAAATATCTGATTATCATATATATCATTCGTTATTAACTCTGGATTATTCTCAAACTCTGTTATCTTATACTCTACTTCTAACATAACATTTTCTATTATATTATTAATTTGTTTGTGTACATCTTTTGTTATTAACACATCATCTACTCCTACACTAAATCCATTTATTATATTATACTTATTCGTTAATCTAACCACATTATTTAAAAATGTATTTGTTATCTTCGGATTATATGTATCCCATATCACTTTTATTATTCCATTATCTTTTTGTGTTCCTAAATGTTTCTTTGAAAGTTGCCCCTTTATTAAATTCCCATTCTTTATTGTAATATCTGTATTCATATTTATCTTCTCTGGTATTATTAATGAAAATACTTCATTTCCTGTGTATATCTTATCTTTCTCTATTTTATTATATTTTTCACTATCTGTTCCACTTATTAAATTCATTACTTGTTTCCAATTTATTTTTACATCTTCTCCTGTTATATTGTATGCTCCTATTAATCCATCTTGCACTATTCCATAACAATTCTTTGATGTTGTTGATGTTAATAACTGCTGTTCAACTCCAGCTATCTCTTTTATCTCAATTCTTGTTTGTATACTTTGTGGTGCATGTATGTTCATTTCATCACCATCATAATCAGCATTGTATGGAGTTGTAACTGGTACTGGCAATCTTGCAGTCATTAACTCTGGATCATCTATTACATTCACAATATGTGTCATCATTGATTGTTTGTGTAATGTAGGTTGACGATTCATAAATACTACATCACCTGTTACTAATTGTCGTTCCACTACATCTCCTATATTCACATCTACACTCTCTCTTCCATAATGTAATTGTATTGGTAATAATCTTTGTCCTTTCACATATTTACTTAATTTCCATAATGTATTTGCTGTTGGATATTCTTTTCTTAATATTAATTTCTTCATTTGTTCAATATTATATTTTGTAACAACTTCTGGATATGTTAATATCATTGCAATCTTAATTGGTAATCCAATTTCATTACAATTTAAATCTGCTCCTGCTGTTATTACTGTTCTTGCTGTAAAATTCACTCTTTTACCTTCTAAATTCGCTCTCACTCTTCCATGTTTTCCTATTAATCTATCACTTAATGATTTAACTTGTATTCCATCTTTTTGATCTGATGAAAATGATGTATCACTTTTTATATATGACATATAATGTGCTTGTAATAATATCACATTCTGTTCTATACTATGATGTAACTCATTTGTATTCTTATATTTCTTAATATTTGTATTGAATCTTATCATATCTGCTAATTTACTTGTTAATCCATCAACTCCATATGTCCCTCCTAATATCTCTGATCTATTTGATGGTCTTATTTGAACTGGTGGTACAAGTAATATTTTTATTATCATATTCTCTGGTCTTGATATCTTTGGATTCATTCCCCATACTATACAATCATCATCACTTATAATTTTAAACACCTTATGTATCATTTCTGCTGTATATGTATCTTTTTTAATACTCTTTTGTTTTCCTTCTACATTATATTCAATTTCTATTGCCATTCCTCCTGTTGCTTTATTTATTATAGGTGTTATTTTTGGTACTGGTGCTCCACAATTCATACAAAATTTTATCTTTTTTATATATATCTTATATTCTTTCATTCTCTTAATCGGATTATATGTCATTAATTTTTTTATAATTTTTTCATCTGTTAATAAATTATGTGCACAATATATACATATACAACTTGCAACTTTTCCAACATATTGAAAAAAATTTATATTAAATAAATACGTTCCTAACAATATATGTCCAGAATGTCCAGGACAATGCATCGTATCATATTTACATGTTCCACATAATATATCATTACTTATTGTTCCTAATCTTGAATCATTTAATCCACCTCTTGTTGGCTCTATATTATTATCATGTAAATCTGGTGTCTCTATTCCTTCTTCTTCTGATATCGCAGACATTCTTTTGATTTCATTATTTCCTAAAATCGCAAATTGTATAGCACTTATTTTTTTCGTGTTATCATAATTAAATGTATATGGATCATCCATTGATTATATATATACTCTTTATATTTTTATATACTTATATTTTTTTTTTCATTTTTTCTAAAAATTGATTTTTTATTATCATAAAATTTAAACATTTATTATATATTATTATATTAATGAGTGAATGTAATTCTGAAACTAATTCATCTTTTAGTGAAAAATCTTCAAATAATGAATATGTTTCCCCTAATAAAGCATTATTTAATAAATTATCTTTTGAACAAATATTTAAAGAATTTACTACAAACACATCACCTATTATAAAATATTCTTATCAACCTTGGGTTGATAAATTTAGACCAGAATTTTTCTCAGATGTTTTAGCTCAAAATAATATTCATAATATTTTGTCTTATTTTTATACAAATTATTATTTCCCCAATTTATTATTTTTCGGTTCTTCTGGTATTGGTAAAACCTCTCTCGCTTATATTTGTTCATCTCAATTATATAAATCAAATTCAACCTTTATGGTTCTTGAAATAAATGCATCCGAAGAACGTGGCATTGATACTATTCGTAATAAAATTTATAACTTCTGTTCCACTTCTTCTCACACTAATTTACATAAATTTATTATTCTTGATGAAGCCGATTCTATGACTCTTGATGCTCAATATATGTTAATCAATTTAATGGATAATTTTATTAATAATGTTAGATTCTGTATAATTTGTAATAATATTACTAAACTTATTATTGAAATTCGTTCTCGTTGTTTATTATTAAAATTTAATCAATTGTCTCATTCTCATATTAAACATAAAATTAATCAAATTATATCTACTCTTAATATCCCTATTTCTAATGATTGCTCTAAACTCCTAACAAAAATATCTAATGGTGATATGCGTAAAGTTATTAATATTCTTCAATTAACCTTTATCTCATATGGTATTATTTCAATTAATAATATCTATTCTTTAACAAAATATCCTTCCGATAAAAATATAAATGATATAATTGCAATTCTTATATCATCATCATCTATTATAAATAAATTTAACTCTCTTAAACTAATTATTGATAATCAACTATCTTTTAATGATATTATTTATGAAATCATTTATAATTATTTAGATTATGTCGTTGATATTAAATCCTTCATTCATGAACTTAATAAACTCCAAAATAATATTAATATCTGTTCTCAATCATCTCTCCATATTTATCAATTAATCAGTATTTTCACTCTCTATTTTACTAAATTTTAATAACTTGTATTTATCTATATTCCTATTATTATTTAATTGCTTATAATTTTCTTCTATCTTATTTATTAACTCTTTTGATAATGTTAAATCTTTCTCTTCTCCTTTAAACCATATCTTTATCAATACACAATTTTTCTTTACTCCATATGTTATCCCATTAATAATCTCATTATTCATTATTAATGTCTCATTTATTATTGATAACGTTAACATTATCATTAACTCTGTTCCAAATTCTAAATTTGTATTATTATTATATACATTGAATATCTTAATTGAACATATTGTACAATTCCTATTTTCATTATCTTCCCAAATCGGTTTTATTTTATTCCTCATTATAAAAAAATAATTATTTACTTTATCATATTCATTAAAATATGTAAAAAAATCCCAAAATGTATTTATTGTATCTATTGTATGCAAATATTTATAACTATCTTCTTTCCAACTCGTCTCTTCTATTCTATGTAACCATACTGTCCATTTCGCATTAAAATACTTATTATTAATCTCTTTACATCTATTATTCTTCATATTATTCTTCATATTATTTGTATATATTAAAACTTTATGTAAATTTATATATTATAATTCGCATATTTTTTATTACTTTCTATATATGGTTTTCCAGTCATATATGCATTATAATTTTTTAATGCATTTTCTAATTCCATTGTAGATGATTTTGTACTCTTTTGATTATGTATATATGCATTATTTTTAATATGATGTTGTTTCATTTTTTCATTAAATTCATTCGTTCTCTCATTATATCCATTTTTTTGATACCAATCTTTTAATTGTATATCATTATTTATTCTTAACTTGTCCATTTTACAATTTGTACGTATATTTGAAGGAATATGATTTGTTATTAAATTATCATTTTCCATTAATGCTGGTGAATTTTTATAAAAATTGTTTACTCCTCCATACCCTATATTACATCTATATGTATTTGAATCTAGTTTGTAAGTCATATATATTTATATTATATTTTTTATATTTTATATTTTATTATTAATTTCATTATATAATTCTTTTTTACTTAATTGTTTTAATACTCCATTCTTATTTATAAATGTTTCTATCTCCATTTTTTCTGCCATCATTCTTAACTCACCTATTGTATAATCTTTTATATTTCCTAATTTATTTTCTTTTATCTCCCCATAATTATACATTTCTTCTGTTCTATTTTCACCATCTATTTTTATTTCTTGTTTGTCCTCTTGTTTCTCCTCTTGTTTATCCTCTTGTTTCTCCTCTTGTTTGTCTTCTTGTTTATCTTCTTGTTTGTCTTCTTGTTTGTCTTCTTGTTTGTCTTCTTTATCTTCTTGTTTGTCTTCTTGTTTGTCTTCTTGTTTGTCTTCTTGTTTGTCTTCTTGTTTGTCTTCTTGTTTGTCTTCTTGTTTGTCTTCTTGTTTGTCTTCTTGTTTGTCTTCTTGTTTGTCTTCTTGTTTCTCTTCTTGTTTGTCCTCTTGTTTCTCTTCGTGTTTATCCTCTTGTTTATCTTCTTGTTTCTCTTTGTTTTCTTGGTTTTTTTCTTCTTTATTTTGTTTTTCTAATTTATTATCATTTTGTTTTCTTAATTTTTTTAATATTTTATTATTTCTAATATCATTATATTCTTCTAATATATTTTTATGTATTTGATCACTACAATAATATTCTTCATTTAATGTATCGATATCTTCCATTGTTTTAATTTTTTGTTGTTCTATTTGTTTTATTTGTTGTTCTGTCATATATTGATTTCCTAATGAATTTATTCTACTACTTAATACTCCTAATAATTTATTATTCGTATTAATATTTTCATTTATATTATAAAATTCTTTTTTCATACAGAAATATATATATATAACAATTCCACAAATTATAACTAATATAATAATATAAAGATAATCCATTATATTATTTTCATTTAAAAAAATATTTTATTTTAAACATATTATATTATGAATAATAAATCTATTTCTTATTGTGATAAATTAAATATGACTGTAGATGCTATAAGATATACTTATTTTATTGTTAGTCTTGCAATTTTATCAGTTTTATTTGATAAAAATCATACTGTTAGTTTTTGTGATATTATCCAACGTTCTTTATTTATTATTATCGTTATAATGTGTTGGTATCTATTCTTTCAAATACCTCTTTTTGAATTAATTAATTATGAAAATTGTAAATAAATATACTTATTTTTCAATCATTTGTATTTGTTTACTTCCAAATAATTCTGTTGATTGATCATATTGTTTATTATCATGCGGTGTTATTCCTATTAATATAACTCCCAATGTCCCAATTGTTGATGATATAAACATCAAATAATTATTTCGTAATGCTATTCTAACATCTTCACATAATGTATAACATTTACCAAATATCATTAAATTATTAACATTAAAATGTCCTTGATATATCATTGTAGATGGTACATTTTCTCCAAAATTTATTGTCGCATTATAATCCTCATATTCCGAATTTACCGAATATATATCTACTCCATTTGTTGTATCATGATCCACATATTTAAATTTTAAATCATTTTTTGTACATGTTATTTCTACAACTTCCCCATAATTATTTATACGACTACATGTTTCTTTTAATTTCTTTGCTTTAATAATTACCTCAATATCAAATTTTAATTCTTCTGGTATTTTTGGTTTATTTTTTTGATTTAATATATTCTGTTCATGTTTAGTATATCCAGCATCAAATACTATTTTATCTGTCTTATTTTTTGTTATATATATTGATAATACATTTGTTTTTGCTAATGTTTTTATAAATTTATATACTGGTAGTATATCAAACATAATATTTACCATTTGTTCAACATAATATTGTTTCATATCTGATGCCATTAATTTTGTACATATTATTACTGTTTTATCATTATTAACTGCATATATTTTAATTCCTCCTTGTTTATCAAAATCATCAGTATCTTCTTCTATTGGTTTCACAAATTCAAATGGAACTCTTATAATTTGATCTTTTAATGTTTCTATTATTTGTTTGAATGTTCCACAATTAGTTAATTGTGCAAATACTATATACGGAGTATTCATATATAATTTATTATAATTCATCTTTATATTATATTTATTAATTATTTATTTCATTTTTTTCTTCTATATAATTATATGAATACTTATAAAGTTGTAAATCCTTTAATTATTGGTTCTGTTAAAACTGAATTTAATTCTTCTTCTGCTCTTGAATCCGCTAATTTATTTTATAAAGAATTATCTGATAAAAAATGTTTTCATGGTCCTGCTCTAGTTTTCAAATTTACTCTTTCTGGTGGTAATAAATTACACGATTTTACTGTTAAAGAAATCCCATCTTCTAATTCCAAAAATGTTTCTTATGATATAACAGAATCTGAATCCCAATTATCCTCTTCTGATCAACACGCTTTTATTAAATATGTTAATGACTCCAAATCCGCTCTCACTAAATCTCATAACAAAACTTCTGGACATTCTGGTGGTAAACATAAATCTTTATTAGATGATTCTTCTGATGAATTATCTTTATCCTATCTTAAATCTAGTAAACATAACGATAGCAGTTCATCCGATTCAGATGATTTCTTTTATAAACGAAAATGGTTCTCTCCTTATACCTCTTCTATTCAATATATATCATATAATCCTACTTTATATTGGGGTCTTAATGGTGATTTAATTACTGTTCCTTCATTTGTAACTCCAACTGTTCTAACAACTAATTGGTATGGTTATCCTTATAAATTTGGTCCAATAAATATATTTCCTAAATTTATTTAAATATATTCTATAAACGTAAACTTAAAAAAGCGTTAAATTATATTCTTCTCCAAAATAAATCAATGTATCCTTATTTGATTTAACATTTTCATTTTTTAATCACTTAAATTTTTTATTTTTATTTTTATTTTTATTTTTATTTTTATTTTTATTTTTATTTTTATTTTTGTACACACTTTTATTCCCCTCTATCTCTATCATTGTATAATTGTTATATATTTATTAAATAGTTATATATTATACTTTTTATATTATTATT
>Ga0209542_10008581_pt1 | contig 19037 bp, 19 predicted proteins | sample RifCSPhighO2_01_FD_184028 | JGI IMG/M metagenome (GOLD analysis project Ga0209542, IMG submission 184028) | Soil microbial communities from Rifle, Colorado - Rifle CSP2_plank highO2_0.1 (SPAdes) (version 2) | ecosystem: Environmental > Terrestrial > Deep subsurface > Rock core/Sediment ...
CGAAATTCTTTGTTCTTGCCGGATTCATCGCGACAGCCATTTTCATTCTCTATTCATTTCTCTCAATTGCGATGCCGTGGGACCCTGCGGGGGAATGGGTGCACCAAAGCTACAATCAGATTTTTGGGATTTCCTTGCGCATGGCAATCGCGTCTCTGGTTGCATTTGCGATAGCAGAATATCAAGATGTCATCTCCTTTTTCTTTTTTCGCAAATGGTTTGGCGAGAGTAAGTTCTGGCTTCGCTCCACCCTCTCAAATCTTTGGTCGCAAATGCTGGACACAGTAATTTTCATGACAATCGCTTTCGCGGGGGTATATCCAACTCCGGTACTCTTGCGAATCATCATTACATGGTGGCTGTTTAAAGTCGCGATGGGAATTCTCTACACGCCTCTTTCATACGTTGGTTTGCGGTTATTGAAAGACGAGAAGACAGCATGATAGTTCAAGCAGTAAAGACACGCATCTTTCGGGAAGGCGAGAAACTTGCTCCGTTCATTCTTAAATATATTCCGAAATTAAAAGAAGGCTCGGTTCTTGTTGTCACTTCAAAGATTGTGGCACTTTCTGAAGGGCGAACCGCTACTCCAAAAAATAAGAAAGAAAAAGAAAAGATAATCCGCGCGGAAAGCGAATGGGCGATAGAATCGTATCCGAACTGGTGGCTCACTATAAAAGACGGCACGTTTGTAATTAACGCAGGAGTGGACGATTCCAATGCAGACGGAAAGCTAGTTCTTCTTCCTAAAAACAGTTTTCGTTCGGCCGAAGAAATTCGCAAAGAGCTTCGCAAGATTTACGGATTAAAGAAACTAGGCGTGCTGATTACGGACAGCCGAGTTTCTCCATTGCGGCAAGGAGTTTTTGGTATGGCTCTCGGGTACTCTGGTTTCAAGGGACTGCGAGACTACAGAGGCAAGCCCGATATTTTTGGGCGTACGCTCAAGGTAACGCAAGTCGGTGTTGCTGATTCTCTTGCGACTTCTGCGGCACTTGTCATGGGTGAGGGGAAAGAGCAACAGCCTCTGGCGGTGATTGAAGATGCTTCTGTGGAGTTTTGCGACAAGATAAGTAAAAGCGAATTACGCGTCAGACCGGGGAAAGACATATTTCGCCCACTGTTTACAAAGCTGATTGGCAGGGGAAAATAAGAGGTGGAAAGATAGTCAATTTAAGGGCATAATGCCCCGATGGTGAAGAAACTGAAAGGCCGTGATTTTCTGGCGATTGGCGATTTAACGGCAGAAGAGCTGCATTTTCTGTTGAGCACCTCCATCAAGTTAAAGAAAAAGGGTAGTTCTCTAGCGTTGAAAGGCAAAACAATCGCACTGCTTTTTGAGAAGCCATCCTTGAGGACTCGCGTGAGTTTTGATGTGGCGATGCAAAATCTAGGTGGACATTCGGTGTACTTGTCACAGGCCGAAGTCGGTCTGAATAAAAGAGAATCTACTGCCGATATAGCATGTACTTTGAGCAGATATGTAGATGGAATTGTTTTGCGTACGTTTGCACAGAAAACATTGATTGATCTGGCAGAAGCCGCCGATGTTCCGGTAATCAACGCGCTTTCCGACGAAGAGCATCCGTGCCAGGCGCTCGGAGATTTGCTGACCATCCGCGAACACAAAGGAAAAATAAAAGGAATCCGTATCGCGTTCGTGGGCGACGGGCACAATGTTGCCTCATCGCTTGCAGAAGGGAGCGTCATGTGCGGAGCCGATTTCGCAATCGCGTCTCCTCGTGAGCATCAATTACCAAAAAGTGTCGTGGCACGAATCAAGGCATCAGCAGGAAAATCCGGCGGGTCTTTTTCCGCAGTTGATTCAATAAAAGAGGCGGTAAGAAATGCAGATGTTGTGTACACGGATGTGTGGACAAGCATGGGGCAGACGGAGAGCGAATCTCGCAAGAAAGAATTTGCCGGTTATTCCGTAACAAAGAAATTAATGTCGCTAGCAAAACCAGACGCCATTTTTATGCACGCTCTTCCCGCGCACCGCGGAGAAGAAGTTGAGGGCGATGTAATAGACGGTCCGCAATCCGTCGTATTTGACCAGGCGGAGAATCGCCTACACGCGCAGAGGGCATTACTCCTGCTTTTGCTTGGACACAGCGCCAAATCTTCGTGATCGGTAGCGTTTGTGCAGATGTCGCGCTAATCCGGCAATGAGCGCGGCCAGCAAGGAAGCGGTTATCCATTTCCACCACGGAAGCGGAACTCCGTAATCAACTGTGGCCACGGCCGCCGTCTCTGCGAATTGGGGGGATACGCTAGGAGCAGGAGGAGGGATGGGAATCGCGGCGGCTTCCGCGCTTATCGCTATCGCGGCATCGGGCGCTTGCGCCTTTGGCGCCTGTTCCGCAGGCGCTTTTTGATTCTCCGCTATTACGTTCAAAAGTTCCTGAAGTGTGTCGCTGAACTCCGCCAGTGTCGCGGCCGTAACGGTTGCCGCCGCCGTCGTTGAGGTTGTTGCCGATGCCGCCTCTGCCGCTTGCGTCTCCGTTGTAGTCATAACAGGGCGCGGGAAGGAAGACAGAAGGGAATCCCACGTTTTGCGTTCCACGGCGGGGATTGCATAAGCGGTAGCCCACAGGCGCATCTCCATGCCTGCGCTCTCGGACAGAACGCCTCCGTCGCGCTCCTGTTTTGTGGCGAGGTAATAATCGGGTGTCCGGTAAGTTCCCGCATTCCAATCGCTCCCGCTCTGCTCGGCCGCCGCTATCGCTTGCATGGCCCAGCTCGTCGCGGAGGCGTTCCCGAATCCGCCGTCGCTCTCCTGTTCTCTGCGGAGATAGCCGAGGGCATTGCTCGTCGCATCCGAAGTTCCGGGGATGGAGCGCACCAAAGAGAGCGCCTGCACAGCTGCGGCCGTCATATCCACGCTTCCGTCCCACGAGCCGTCGGCGCGTTGCTTTGAGATGATGAACGCTGTCGTCTTCGCGATGATGTCGTCGCTTGCGGTATACCCCGCATGCATGAGGGGGAAGAGCGCGAAGATATCATCGTTCACGAGCGACGGATCGCCCACCTGCGTTCCGTCAAACGCCTTTACAATGGGGGCGATGACATCAACTGACGTGCCGGAGTACGGATTAATGCCAAGCGCTTGGAGCGCCATCGCGTGGCGTTCATAATCGGTGACACTCAAGAGTGCCGGATGATTCGCCGTCTCGTATGCGCTCAAGCGCGTACGCATATCGCCCGCACCGCCGCCCGCAGAGGCGATCGCGACCCAATCGTTGAGGAGCGGGGAGCCGAACGAGCCGTCGGCACGCTGCGCCTTCTCAAGGAAGGCAAGCGCGAGCGGAGTATCAAACGGCGCGTGCAACATAAGACTTCCGCCGCTTCCGCTGTTAGAGCTTGCGGGCGCAGCGACCGGTGTCGCGGTTAGCGTCCCTATCTGGAAACTTACGGGAGAGCCAATCTGAGAATTGTCCGTGAAGTCAGTTAGCTGAAATTTGAGAATGTCACCTTGTGCTATGACCATTGTGCTTAGACCGTCATTGGAATAGCCGTTATTTAGATACAGTGCCCAGTATTGAGTTGCTGAGGGAGTGATTTCGTTCAGACTTTGCAGATAAAACCCAAAATTGTTGTCGTACAGAAGTTCATAGGCGCTAATCACCCCTTGTGCTTTAGCTGCAACAAAAGCGCAAATACCGAGAAATTGTCCACTTTGAGAATACGTATGAGAAGTTCCATCAACAGCACTTGCGGTGCAGTTGTCGGTCACATTCACCGTGGGAGTCGGAGGCGGTGGCGGACCGCCGCCGAAATCAAATTCATCCGCAAAAGCCGGCGCGACGAAGACGGTTGAGGATAGGAAGAGAGCAAGAAATGCGCCAAGAAACGGACGAAATAATCCCCTCATACAATTTAATTACTTATTTTTTACTAATAATTTCTAATAACTTTTCTCAAACTTCCATTCAATTTTGTCTTCGGAATGGATGGTCGCCTGCGAAGCCCCCGTTCCAGACTGTTTTCCGTTTACGTAGAGTATCCAATACTGGTCGTTGGAATTCTTTCTGCCGTTTATGGACTCAACGAAAAATCCGAGGCCGGAGAATTCGCGTCCGGTGAACAAGAAATTACTTGCGGACGCGAGCGCATTCATCGCGTCAAGGACAGTTGCGCCGGCGCGTACCGTGCCGTTGTAGTTTTGTGCGCCGACAGAAAGCGTAAAATTAACGCCTGCTGACTTTGTGGATGTTGCATTGGACGCCGACAAGGTGACTCCTTGGTTCCGCAAGGTGTCTCCTTGTGCGGCGAGAGAGGTTGTGCGTGTAGGCGCAGAGGAATACGAATAAGAAAGAAACTGTAATTCCGAGAAATATGCGCCTGTACTAAGGACGACTATCGTAATGCCAAGTAAAATATATTTTTTCATAACAAAAAATCCCTGCGCCCAAGCAGAGAGTTTTAATTCATGCACCGCAACTGCGGAACACGGGTCTCCTGCTCGGGAATATCCGCTTTCTGAAGACCGGACTTGTCCCTTTGATTTCTCGCAGGGCTTTACCGTTGCGGCACAGTGGGGGAATTCCTTGCCTCGCCGAAGTCTCGACGAAGGCGGGTCACCCCAACTTCCACAGAAAGCAGTTGGGGGATTGTACGCTCTCTGCACGGGTATGCAATGTGCATAACTTTTACAGAGTTGTATAGTTACTAAATGAAGGATTACGGGGCTTTATTTAAGGATAAAAAAATAACAGTGCTCGGCCTGGGGCTTTTGGGGCGCGGGGTTGGTGATGTGGAATTTCTCGCTAAGTGCGGAGCAAAGGTTTTAGTTACCGATAAGAAAAGTGAATCGGAACTTGCAGAATCTGTAAATAAATTGAAGCTCTTCCCGAATGTGACTTTCAGACTTGGCAGACACGACGAAAAAGATTTTACTAATTGCGACATGGTCATCAAGGCGGCCGGCGTTCCGTTAAATTCACCGGAAATTGCCGCCGCGCGGAAGGCGGGGGTAGAAGTCGCGATGTCAACGGCGTTGTTTGCGAAATACGCAATGGAGGCAGAATCAAAAATTGTCGGGGTTACCGGCACGCGCGGAAAGTCCACGGTATCGCACATGATTTACCATTGTCTGAACGAAGCTAATAAACACTTGGGCCTAAACCGCGCCGAAGGCACGGTCGGCCGAACAATTCGGCAACGCCGAATTGTTTTAGGTGGCAATGTACGCGGTGTTTCAACACTTGCAATGTTGCCTGACGTAAAAAAGGGCGACATCGTGGTTTTGGAACTGGATTCATGGCAATTACAGGGTTTTGGAGATTTGAAAATCAGTCCGAATATTTCAATATTCACAAATCTCCTGCCCGACCACCAGAACTATTACAAGGATATAGACGAGTACTTCAGGGACAAGGAGAATATCTTTAAGTACCAAAAGAAGGAGGATACGCTATTCTTGGGAAATGGCTTAAAACCTCGTTTCCAAACGGCTCACACCCCGTGTGAGCCGTTGGTTCCGGATACGCTTTCGCCAGATTGGAAGCTTCGTATTCCGGGCGAGCACAACCGCGAAAACGCATCTTTCGCCGCGGCTGTTTTACGCGTTCTCGGTATAAATGAGAAAGAAATCCGCGCCGGCATAGAATCGTTTGAGGGAGTGGAAGGCAGGTTGCAGTTTGTCGGCGAGACAAAAGGCGTCAAGATTTACAACGATAATAATGCCACAACGCCGGAAGCAACCATCGCCGGTTTGCACGCTGTGGGGGACCCAAAGAAACGAAACGTCGTTCTCATTATGGGTGGTGATGATAAGAAGCTGGATATGAAATCTCTGGTGGAAGAGATACCGGAATGGTGCTCAAAGGTTGTTCTATTTAAAGAGCGTGGCACCGACACAATCCGCGATGCAATTTTCAAAATGAAAGAAAAGGGTATAGACGTATATGAAGAAGATGGGTTGAAGGCCACTGTGGAACGCGCTTTTGCAATCACAGTGAACGGAGAAATTATTTTGTATAGTCCAGCATTTTCTTCATTCGGGAAATACTTCAAGAATGAATTTGACCGAGGCGACCAGTTTGTGAAGTTAGTGCGCGAGCGCGTATGAAAATACCACAGGACATATTCATGGTTGGAATTGGGGGGATTGGAATGTCCGCGCTTGCGCAGCTTCTTGTGCATCAGGGGAAAAGTGTAAGCGGTTCGGACAGGGAAGAATCGCCCACGACGAAGCTGCTCGCCGAGAAAGGCATTGCCGTTTCCATCGGACATGACAGTTGCCTCATACCCGCGGACGCGGAATTGCTCATTTATAGCGATGCAGTCTGGCCTGACAACCCAGAGCGCATGCGAGCGGAAGAAATGAATATTCCAGAAATGTCGTACTTTGAAGCTCTTGGTGTTGTTTCAAAAGATATGCGGACGCTTGCGGTGACAGGGACTCATGGGAAAACGACAACGACAGGAATGCTTGCGGCCATATTGAAACACGCCGAGAAAAATCCAAGCGCAATAGTCGGCTCTATCGTTTCAGATTTCGGTTCAAATTATCTTGCGGGGCGGGACGACTTGCTCGTCGTAGAGGCGTGCGAATACAAAGATCACATGTTAAAACTCTCGCCAGAAATTCTTGTGATTACCAACGCCGAATGGGATCACACAGATTATTTTCCTTCGCTTGGTGCGATGCTGGAATCTTTCGGGAAGGCGGCACGCGCGGTTCCCAGAGATGGGGCGGTTGTTGCCGACCCGAATGGGCCTAACATGGAGACGGTATTGAAAGGCGTCGCGGCGCGCATCGTTGATTACGCGAAAGAAGACGTGCCGAAACTGCACCTTCTCGGAGAATTCAATCGCGCGAATGCGCGCGCCGCAAAAGCGGCGACGCGCGCCGCTTTTCCTGATATTGCGGAAAACGTTATTGATGAAGCGCTTAGGGATTTCAAAGGTTCGTGGCGTCGGTTTGAGTACAGGGGTGAAACTCCAAATGGCGCGCTTGTCTACGACGACTACGCGCATCATCCGACAGCGATTGAAAAAACGCTTCGGGCGGCGCGCGAGAAATTCCCGGAGAAAACGATAGTCGTCGCGTTCCACGCGCACCTGTATTCGCGCACGAGGGATTTAATGAAAGGTTTCGGCGTAGCGCTCGCCCTCGCCGATGAGGTTCTTGTCGCTCCCATTTATCCGGCGCGCGAAGCGCCGATTCCTGGCGTCACGAATCACACTCTTGCGGATGTGGTTTGCGCTCTGGGCGGAGATGCCCACGCGCTTGATTCGTTTGAGAAAATCAGGGAGGCGCTTCTCGGATACGATTCCGATACGCTCATACTCACGATGGGCGCGGGGGATATTTACAAAGTCGCGGAACAGGTTGTTAGTTGATACGCTTATGTTATCATCTGTTATCATTCCTAAATTCTTGAGAATTTAGGAATAAGTCATATGCACTTCAGAAAACTTGAGCGTGCCGTTCGCGGATTCTCCAACCATCGACGGATTCAGATTATGGAGCTTTTGCGGCGAGATCCCGAGCTGTCTGTCGATGAAATTGCGCATAGTCTCAAAATCAATTTTAAAACCGCCGCGGAACATATCCGACGTCTCGCAATCGCCGGTCTCGTTCTAAAACGGAACGAGGGTCACAATGTGCGGCATAAGCTCACGACGCGTGCGGGACAAGTTCTTAAATTCTTGAGAACTTTGGAATAAGTATGGAGACTGAAGGAAGAAATATGAGAGGCGGGAAACTTTCGATTGTCGCGACGCCGATTGGGAATTTAGAGGACATAACGCTTCGCGCGCTTCGCACGTTTAAAGAGTGCGATGTGATATACGCGGAGGACACTCGCGTGATTTCCAAACTGCTTGCGCGGTATGAAATCAAGAAACCGCTCCAACGCCTTGATGCGGCGACCGAATTAAAAAAGGCGGAGGAAATAATCACCCGTCTTGAAGCGGGGGAAAACGTGGTGTTCGTAACCGACGCGGGCACGCCCGGGATCTCCGATCCGGGCGCACGGCTCATCCGGCATATTCGTGCGAATATGCCGGTAGCGAATATTGAGGCGATTCCGGGACCATCGGCATTGACCGCGGCGCTTTCCATCGCCGGCATAGACGTCTCGGAGTTTACTTTTCTTGGGTTTCTTCCGCATAAGAAAGGCCGGCAAACGGCGCTCAAGAAAATCGCGGAGAGCAAAATCCCCGTTGTTCTTTACGAATCCCCCCACCGCATATTGAAATTGATGGCCGAACTGGCGTCTATTAAAGCAGAGCGAGTTGTTATCGCCCGCGAACTTACCAAAATGCACGAAGAGATTTTGGAAGGCGCGCCGTCGGAACTGGCGCGAAGGCTTGAAGAAAAGGGCGCGGTGCGGGGCGAATTCGTGGTAATTATTAAGCCTCGTTCCTGAACTACGCTGGTTTTATACATGATACTGAATACAAGATACTGTATACTGCAAGGATATGTCTCTAGACGCTCTCATAATGCTTTCAGGCGCCTTCGTGGCGGTTTTGCCGTTTTTGGGCTTTCCAAACAGTTGGGATAACGCGCTGTTTTTTCTGGCTGGAATCTTCATAGTTTCGCTCGGGATTATTGTGCGCCGGCGCGGGGGAAGAACACCGCAGCCGATGCCGCCTAAAAACGAAAATGCTTTTGTAGAAAACGACCCGCATGTTCCACGGCATGAAAAAACGTAGACGCGCGTTATCCTATGCAGCAGCCGTAGGTTTTGCTGCTATCTCCGTTGGGGTTTTCGCAAGCGGCTTGGGAGGGAAAATTACCCAGACCGGAACAGAAGTCTTCTCGTCCTCTACACTGTCGTTCTCGCGGGCAACGACGACCAACCCTGTTTTGCCCGAGAAACCGGCCGTGACGCATCTCACAACGCCCGTACCTCTCCGCGCGATTTATATGACGCAATGCGCGGTCGGCACTCCATCGTTCCGCAAAGATTTGGTGGGGCTTATTGACAGTACGGAGTTGAACAGCGTTGTTATTGATATCAAGGACTACACCGGCAGGCTTGCATTCACGCCTGCAGACCCCTCGCTCAAGGCGTCGGTATCCGAGGCTTGCGGAGCGAGAGATATGGAAGCGTTTATAAAAGAACTGCACGACAAGAATATATACGTCATCGGACGCATCACTGTATTTCAAGACCCCTACTACACGGCACTTCATCCCGACTTGGCGGTGAAACGGCTTTCAAACAAGGAGGCGAATTGGAAAGACCATAAGGGACTTTCATTCATAGACGTCAGCGCGAAGCCGTATTGGGATTACATCGTAAAAATCGCGAAGGCTTCGTATGAAATCGGTTTTGACGAACTTAACTTTGATTACATACGTTTTCCGTCCGACGGCAACATGAAAGACGTCTTCTACTCATGGAATGCCGAAATGGAAAAAAGCGAGGCGCTTGAAAGATTTTATATATATTTGCACGACCAGTTGTCCGCCGAAGGCGTATCCGCCTCCGGCGGAAAATCTACGGACGGGCAATGGAAGCCCGTCATGTCGGTTGACCTTTTCGGTATGGTGACGACAAATTACGACGACTTGAACATCGGACAGGTTCTTGAGCGCGCGATGCCGTACTTTGATTTTATTGACCCCATGGTTTATCCCTCGCACTACCCAACTGGATTTAATGGTTACAAGAACGTGAACGAGCACTCGTACGACATTGTGAATTTCTCTCTGTCTCATGCAGTAGAGAGGACTGTTGCGACGACGACATCAATATCTGCTCTTGCTTTCGCTCGCATCGGGACAACCACTCCGGCAGTCTATGAAAAACCCGCATATCCGGCATCAAAAATCCGTCCGTGGCTCCAGTCATTTGATTATCCGGTTACCTACACGCCGGAAATGGTTTCCGCGCAAATTAAGGCGAACACGGACGCCGGCCTTGATTCGTACCTTTTCTGGGACCCTGCAAATAAGTATCGGAGTTTGCGAGAGGTGCTAAATTCTGAATGACGGACCCCAATGACGTACGCTTACAGATTACACATTAGAACCGCGGCACGCATGGGTGATCCATGGTAAACTTTTTGATATGGTTGCCTGGTTTAATACGCACAAGGTACTCACACTACTTCTCGCGGTTCTTTTTATTTATTTGTTCTAGCGTTTTCTAGCTATGTTGACAGGCAAATTGATGGTGCAATCGGTACTGAAGCCGTTGATATTTCTCAGTGCAGGACACAACCGATTGGAAAAAAAGCATGTGGTGGTCCCGCAGGATACATTGTCTATTCTACGCAGACCACTGATATAAATCGTTATCTTAATTTAATGGCCACTAGAGATCAACTTTTGAAAATTAAACATCTACCTTTATGGATACTTATAAAAATCGCAGGTGAGGGGGGATCAGACTGTAGTCTCGCAATGCCACCAGCAGTAAAACTTGTTGATGGTAAGTGCGCTGTATCGACAAATGGAATTAATGACCTTGCGAAAATTAGACTCGAATAAATCCTGAATCGAGATAGGAAAGCGGTAGATACAATTGACAGGTGATACACTTTTGATACACTTGCGAATATGGCTACGACAAAGCAGAGGATTAATATCAGCGTTTCCCGAAGCACCAGAAAAACGCTTGAAGCGCTCGCCAAACGCGATGAAATGCCCGTGGCGAGCAAGGTCACGGACCTCGTTCTGCAAATGCTTGAATTGGAGGAAGACCGCGTTCTTAGTGCAATAGCTGACGAGCGGTTGAAAGGCAAGGTTCGCTGGATTAAGGACAGCGACAAAATATGGAAGTAAGCTATTCCATTACCTTGCATCCACAGGTTACGGCACGCGACATTCCTCGACTTGATATATTCTTGCGGCAAACGATTCGCGATGCGATTAGAGTGAAACTCACGAGGAGGCCGGAAGTGTACGGGAAGCCGCTACGGTACAGTCTTAAAAGTTGCCGGACTCTTCGCGTCGGAGACTACCGCGTTGTCTTTCAGATACAACAAAAGATAGTTCATATTGTCGCCATCATTCACCGCAAAACGGAGTATAAAGGAATAGAACAGCGACTCCACTAAAGCTCGTTTTCATACACGATACCGCATACAAAATACGATATACTGTAGCCATGCACCCGGATGCGAATGATCCAGACCGGCGTATTACTTATTTTGCCGCGACGCACACGCGGGGAAAACGCGAAATTTTCGGCATACGCGGGGATGACAGGGGAAAACATATTTACGTCATAGGGAAAACAGGCATGGGCAAATCCACTATGTTGGAGAACATGGCCATACAGGATATTCAGAACGGCGAGGGGTTGGCGTTTATAGATCCGCACGGCGCGACCGCGGAAAAACTTTTGGACTTTGTCCCGCAAAATCGCGTCAAGGATGTCGTTTATTTCGCGCCGTTTGATACCGAAAACCCCATCGGGTTCAACGTGATGGAGGACGTCGGGTACGACAAGCGCCACCTCGTGGTTTCGGGGCTGATGGGGGCGCTAAAGAGGATTTGGGTGGACGCATGGAGCGCACGTATGGAATATATCTTGCAGAACACTCTTCTGGCACTTCTTGAGTATCCGGATTCAACGCTACTGGATGTGAACCGTATGCTTACCAACAAAACATTCCGGCAGGATGTTGTTACAAAAATCAGCGACCCTGTTGTGAAATCTTTTTGGACGGAAGAATTTGCGGCGTTTACCGATACATACACGCGCGAGGCGACGCCCGCGATTCAAAACAAAATCGGCCAGTTCACTGCGAATCCTCTAATCCGCAACATTGTCGGCCAAGCCAAGTCCACATTTGATTTGCGCAAGATGATGGATGAGAAGAAAATCTTCATCGTCAATCTTTCCAAGGGACGAATGGGGGAAACGAACGCCGCTCTTTTGGGGAGCATGCTCGTCGTCAAGATTTATCTTGCAGCGATGTCGCGCGCGAGCGAGCCGGCTTCACGCATGACGAAACTCCCGAGGTTTTATTTCTACGTGGACGAATTCCAATCTATGATGAACGAAGCTTTTGCCGATATTCTTTCCGAATCCCGCAAATACAAACTGGCGCTGACTCTCGCGAACCAGTACATAGAGCAAATGGAGGAGAACGTGCGCGATGCGGTTTTCGGTAACATAGGCACGCTCATTGTTTTTCGGGTTGGCCCTTTTGACGCGGAAGTATTGAAGACCGTGTTTGAGCCGACATTTATGGTGGAGGATTTGGTGGGGCTTGGAATCGGGCAGATATATTTGACGCTCATGATTGACGGCGTCGGCTCGCAGCCCTTTTCGGCGGAGACGATTCCGCCGATTGAAAATCCTTCCATTTCGTACCGCGACGACGTCATTGAGAACTCGCGAGCGCAATTTTCCCGCCCGCGCGCGGAGATTGAAGATATAGTCAGAAAACGGCAGATTGAATTTGTTCCTCCTCCGAAGCCGAAAGCGCGCAAGGAGTATGGCGCTTCCGCGGCTCCCCGCAGAACCGATGCCGGCCAGCGCGGCGAGGCCCCACGAGATAGAATGAATACAGATAGCACCCCGCGCAGATATCCGCGCGAAGGAGAGAATCCGCGGCCTATGCCCACGCGCGCCAGCGCCTCCGGTTTGAGGACTGACAGTTCGCGCGTTGATGTTCTAGCCAAGAGCACAATTCCGCCGCGCATTTCCAACAGCGCTTCCAACATGGCGGAGCATCACTCCGCTCTGCGCGACGCCATTCAAAAAGCGACAAACGTAAGGGAAACTCCGGCGAATTCTTTCGCGGCAAAATCGCCTGCGGAAATCATGCGCGAGCAAATGCTTGCTGGCAGAAATGAAAACACCAGAGAACCAGAGCCGAAGAGCCCCCCAGGAGCGCACGCCGAACAACCGGAAGAAAAATCACAAACGAGCGTACCTAAAGGCAGAGACGGGGAAGTTTCCCCGGACGTTTTGCGCGAAATTCTTCGAGAGAAAGAAGATATTGATAAGAAATAGTCGAATTACTATTGCGCATATACATCATGCGTACGCAAAACTTTTGGAAGGCAGCAACACTCGCAGTTCTGCTCTTTCCATTTGCGGCATCGGCACAGGTGGCGCAATTTGCATTCACAACGAGTCCGCAGAATGTAGCACCGAATACTGTTTCCGAAATCGTAACTATTCAGGCCCAGGATTCAACTGGTTCAAGCGTTTCTCTAACGCAGACGGCTTGTCTGCATTTCAGCTCTACATCCTCAAACGGGCAATTTTCTTCCAGCGCGACAAATTGGACTCCTGTTTCTGCTCTCACGATGAATAAGAGCACCGCAAATAAAAATTTTTACCACAAAGATAGCATAGAGGGAACGCATAAGCTCTCGGTGCAAATAGCATTGAGACCAGAAAGTGAAACAAGTCCATGCGCAAGTTGGCCAACTGCAGAATGGAATATTCAATGGACGATAACGCAGGATATTGTCATCGCCAGTGCGCAATCCGGCTCTGGCGGAACTGGCTCGGAGACGCAAAATCAAGCAACGACAACCACAACAACCACGACATCAACGAATACTCCCGCGCCGACTTCCTCCTATGTGGCACCCCCGGAGCCGCAAATCTTTGCGGATGCGGGAGACAACCGCACGGTAATCGTTGCGGCGGATACGGAATTTCTTGGGCGCGCGTATAATAGGAAAAAAGAAACTATCTCGTCCCGCATCCGATTTCTGTGGAATTTCGGCGACGGCAGAACGGCCGAGGGGGAAAGCGTCTTGCATCATTTTGAGTACCCGGGCAGATACGCGGTCGTCCTCAACATCGCGGAAAATCGGGACGCGGCGTCGGATAGGATAATTGTCACTGCGGAACCCGCCAAGCTCGCGCTTACCGCTTTTTCAGACGGCAGCATCATGATAGGGAATAGCGCCGGACACGACCTGGATTTATCGCGGTGGATCGTACGTTCCTTCGGGCGCTCCTTTGTCTTGCCACAGGGTTCAATTATTCTCGCGGGCGAGTCTTTGCGGATGGGAGAAAAAATCCTTGGATTCAGAAGCTCGCCTGAAACCGAATTGGATTATCCGAATGGTGCATTGGCACTTCGGGCGGGAACTGCAAGCGCAGATGCCGATTCCGGGAAATCAGATATGTCTGCCGCCGCGCCTCTTCCCGCGAATTCTCCGGCAACTCCCGACACGCCGGCCGCTCCGCCTCCCGTACCCTCCGATGCAGAGGAGGAGCAAGGCGGCGTATATTCAACTGAAACCGTAGGCGCCGCGGATAGTATTGAGGATACGCCCGCGAGTTCATCGCAAGCGGCGGCGGGTGCTGCTGTTTCAGATTCGGGAGGCGCATATCTTTGGTGGCTTGGCGCCATAGGTCTCGCTGTAGTGGGCGGAGGAGCGATGGTCGCGGCGCGGCACGTCAGAAGGCGCGAATGGGACATCGTTGAAGAAAAGGAGGGGTGACACAGCGGCAACGGTTTTGGGCGGAGGAGTGGCTCAAACCGCCCAAAACCGTTGCCGCTGTGTCGTTAAAGGGGTTGAGGTATTGTGGGGCATGTACCTCGACCGGGTTTTTCTATTTTTTCTATTAGTGTAATGTACTATGTAATGGCTATGCATAAGAAAACAGTGGTTGTGACTGGCGGTGCCGGGCTTATCGGTCCGTCTCTTATTGAGCTTTTGCTACCTAAATACCGCGTCGTTTCTCTGGATAATTACTTCATCGGCTCCGAGAAAAATCACGTTAAAGACGCGGAATACATTAAGGGTCATACAAAAGACATTGAATCGCTTTTGGGGGACGAGAGTCCGTCCACCATTTTTCACCTTGGAGAATACTCGCGGGTTGAACAGAGCTTTAACGACATTGAAATGGTGTGGGAATCCAATGTCGCCGGCACATTCCGCGTACTGGAGTACTGGAGGAAGCGAAAGTGCAAGTTGGTATATGCAGGTTCCAGCACGAAATTCGCAGACGGCGGATTGGGCCGCGACCAGAGTCCCTATGCGTGGATGAAGGCGAGCAACACCGAGCTGGTAAAAAATTATGGAAATTGGTTCGGCTTACCATTTGCCATCACTTATTTTTACAATGGCTACGGTCCGCGAGAACTTGCAGAAGGCCCTTATGCGAGCGTCTTGGGCAGGTTCAAGAAACAATATGCGAAGGGCGAACCGATTACCGTTGTCGCCCCGGGGACACAACGGCGGAACTTCACTCATGTGGATGATTTGGCGCACGGACTCGCAATGGTCGGGGAAAAGGGACATGGCGATGAGTATGGAATCGGAAGTCCGGAATCGTTTACTATGCTTGAGATTGCTCAAATGTTCGGTGGAGAGATTAAGATGTTGCCCGAGCGCAAAGGAAACAGATTGGAATCAATCGTAGATACATCTCGCGTGGAGAAGGAGTTTGGGTGGAAAGCGGAGCATACGGTAAAAGAGTATATTGAATCCCTGAAGCATGTCTAACAACAAAAAGAAAAGAGTTCTCATTTTCTCGCTCACGTACCATCCGTACGTCGGCGGGGCCGAGATTGCAATAAAAGAAATTACCGACAGGATGAGTTCGGATGAATATGAATTTGACATGATAACTCTGCGGTTTGACAGGAATTTACCGAAAGTGGAACGCATCGGGAACGTGACGGTGCATCGCATCGGGTTCACCGCTACGGAGCCAAAAATCTCCGACCGAGGAATTCCTTTTCAATGTAGAATTGCGAAATTGCTTTTTCCGTTCACCTCATTCTTTAAAGCGGTATCGCTTCATAAGAAAAATGCGTACGACATGATTTGGGCGATGATGGCGAATCAAGCCGGATTTGGCGCGCTTCTGTTCAAGTATATGTATCCGAAAGTTCCTTATTTTCTAGAATTGCAAGACGGGAATTCATTGGAACAAATAAAAGCACGACAGCCATTTCTGCGCTTAATATGGGCATTTTATAAGCAGATTTATCTGAAAGCAGATGTCATCAAGGCGATTTCGCATTTCATTGGGAAACTAGCGCGTGAGATAGGCTTTAAGGGTCAGGTTGAAGTAATACCAAATGCCGTCAATGTTTCTAAATTTTCGGCACCTGTTTCTATAGAAGAACAAGTGGAGCTCAAGGCGCGATTTGGCAAGAAGATGGACGATGTATTTTTGTTTACTGCGTCGCGCTTGGTGCTTTCTCGCGGAGTTGAGGATGTCATTCGGGCACTTCCACATTTGCCTCCGAATGTGAAGTTTCTTGTTGCAGGCATCGGCGAAGACCAAGAAAAATTGGAGGAAATCGCGCGTGGTTCGGGTGTATCAGACCGCGTCTTTTTTGTGGGGCACGTGAGTCATGCACGGCTTCCTATTTATTACCAAATATCGGATATATTTGTGCGACCCTCAATCGTTGAAGGATTCGGCAATGCGTTTGTTGAAGCTTTCGCCGCCGGCATTCCGGTAATCGCGACGCCGGTCGGAGGAATTCCCGACTTTCTATCTGATCCGGAGCGGAATCCGGATAGGTCCGCGACAGGGTTGTTCTGCGAAGTTAGAAATCCTGAATCTATCGCGCGCGCGGTCTTGCGTTACATGCGTGAGCCGGCGCTGGTTGCCGAAGTGGTGCAGAATGCGGGAGCTCTCGCAGAGGAAAAATATGATTGGAACGCTATCGCCCGCGACATGAAGACAAAGGTGTTTGATACCATCGCAAAAGCGCCATGAAAATTCTCATTGTCTCCGGGATTTTTGAGCCGGAAAGCGGGGGGCCTGCGGTTTATACTCCGAAAATAGCCGAGAAGCTTGCTGGCGCGGGCAATAGCGTATCCGTCATCGCCTTCTCTCCGAATGCCCATTATGATTTTGACGCGCAGTACGCATTCCCGCTCAAGCGCATTGTGCGCGGAAATAAGATATTGAATCGCGTGAAAATGTCTTTTGCCGTTTTCCGACAGGCGCGTAATGCCGACTTGATTTATATGCTTGATTGGTTCGCCGCAGGACTTCCGGCGGCGCTCGCCGGGCTCATGCGCGGCGTCCCGTATGTGGTCCGCGTCGGCGGCGATTATTTGTGGGAGCAGAAATATCTTGAATCCGACGCCCCGCCCGTTTCGCTTTCGGACTTTTACGAGCGCGGTCTGTATCAATGGATTTCTTTCAAGCCGTTTTTTTGGTTGATTCGTTTTGTGCTTTCGCATGCGCGCATGGTGATTTTTAATTCAGACAAACAGAAAGAGCTTTACGGCCGATTTTACGGATTGAAGCGCGTTGCCACCGTCTGCAATCCGGTTCCGCGCATGGAAACCAGGGGAATAGTGCGCGGAAAGGCGACAAAAGAGTTCGTCTACCTGGGGCGTTTTATCGTGATGAAAAATCTGACGACGCTCATTCGCGCCTTCGCAAAGGCGCAGTTGCCGGACGGCTATACGCTTCTCCTGATCGGAGACGGCCCTCGCAAGGGAGAACTGATGCGGCTCGTGGAAGAACTCGGGCTTCAAAAGCGCGTGAGCATGGAGCAGAGCATGCGTCTATCCGATGCATTGGAGCGGATAAAAAATTGCCGCGCCTTCATATTGCCGAGCTGGACGGATATTTCCCCGAATCAGGTTTACGAAGCTCTCGCAATCGGACTTCCGGCCGTTGTTTCCAAAGAAAATTACTTGAGCATTCGGGACAGATTGCCGGAAATGATTGACCCCGCATCCGTTTCCGACGTGGCGTCAAAGCTGGAGATACTCGCGGATGATAGGCGCTATAAGAAATTCTCGGAATCATTTGCTTCTATAAAATTTGCCCGCGATTGGGACGATGTTGCGCGGGAGCATATTGCGATTTTCAACGGCGTTCTGAATAACAAGGCGCAATTATGAAAGTACTTCAGATAGGAACAGACAGGTCCATTTTTGACGCAGACAGTGCTTCTGCATCGCGCATGCGCGAATATGGAGAAAATTTTGGCGAACTCAACATCATCGTTTTCTCGCTTCGGAAGCACGGAGCGCGGAAGGCGGACTTGAGCGAATACGCGCATGCGTATGCGACCGATTCCTTTTCCCGCTTTTTGTATGCGTGGGACGCGATACGGCTCGCGCTCAAATTGCCGAAACCGGATGTAATATCAGCCCAAGATCCGTTTGAAGTTGGCCTGGCGGGATGGGTTGCCGCGCGGATGCGCGGCGTCCCGCTGCATATTCAAGCGCATACGGATTTTCTTTCTCCCGAATATGCAAAGCATTCTTTCTTGAATCGCCTCCGCGTTTTCGCCGCGGGATTCGTTTTGCGCAGGGCGGCGCGAATTCGCGTCGTGTCCGAACGCATCAGAGATTCGCTAAAAACTAAAAACTATAAACTCAAAACTAAACCCACTGTGCTCCCGATTTTTGTTGATGTTGAGAGTTTCAGGAATACAAGAACGGATGAATCGCTTGCCAAACGTTTTGCGGGATTTGGAACCAGGATTCTGGTTGTATCGCGCCTTGAATCGGAGAAAAATGTCGCGCTCGCAATCCGCGCGTTTGCGAAATGCGCGCCGAAAGATTCGTGCTTGATTATCGTGGGAAAGGGGAGCGAGAAGCCGCGCCTTCTGCGCATAGCGGAAGAACTTGGCGTTTCCAACAGGGTTTTTTTTGAAGGTGCCGAGGCCCCAATAAAGTATTACAAGCTTGCGAATTTGGTTCTTGCGCCGTCGCTCTATGAAGGATACGGCATGGTGATTGTTGAAGCGCTCGCCTCCGGCGTTCCGGTACTCTCAACTGACGTCGGCATCGCGCAAGAGACGGGGACGATTGTCGCCCCGCAGGAGAAATTCGCAGAGGCACTCGCGGAGTGGTTCAAAAATGGCCCCCGCACCGGCGAGCTTAAAAATTATCCGTACAAAAATTTTGACGAGTACGCGGAGGCATATTGCGATGACATAAGGTCCTCCGCCTTTTCCTGATTTTTCTCGTACGCTTCTTTCCCTTCTTTCCCCTCTTTAATTTCTAGTCTATTTTCCCCATACTTTGCAGCACTCTCTAATATTCTCCATTCTCCACCCGCTAATATTCCCTATTCTACGCGACCGCGTAAGATATGGAATATGGTTTTTGCGCGGCGCCTGTGCATAAGTGACGGAACCATCCGGCCTCTTCC
>Ga0209542_10008582_pt1 | contig 19037 bp, 19 predicted proteins | sample RifCSPhighO2_01_FD_184028 | JGI IMG/M metagenome (GOLD analysis project Ga0209542, IMG submission 184028) | Soil microbial communities from Rifle, Colorado - Rifle CSP2_plank highO2_0.1 (SPAdes) (version 2) | ecosystem: Environmental > Terrestrial > Deep subsurface > Rock core/Sediment ...
GCATAGTACACATGGGTAAAACTGATAACAGTTTCTTTCGTTTCCGAGTCGGACTCGGGTTCCGAAAGAGACTGATTGTCTAGTTTACCAGGTACCCGTCATTGAGGCTCCTGATCCTGCAGCGTCATCAATTAGTAGTACATTTTTGAATGTTCTAATCTCGCTTGTAATAAAAATAGTGTCTCTTGCATTGATAATTCTATCTTCAAGCTTGGCTAGTGACTTTTGAGCCACAAAAATATTATTTTTATACGCTTTAACAATGGTTATTTTCGGCCACTCAAGATTAGTCAGACGTTCAAATTCTTTAAGGAATTGAATTTTCCGCGGGATAGTGTGTGGAATGAAGGAGATCGCATCAATTTTTTTTTGTTTAATTAAGTGCCTCAGTGGATTTATCGCAATTTTTACAATTTTTTCAACAAGGGATAGATTCTGCGATTGCTTTGCGTAAAGAACTAACTGTCCAAGCTTTGTCTTACCGAACTTTGGCAAACTGTAAAAATCAAGATAGAATATGTCATCTATCCAAACTTTTGTAAAAGTATCTTTAAGTTTTTTCAGCGCGCTTATATTCCCACCCTTACTAAAAGATTTATATAGTTTTTTTCTGTATTTAACATATTCGCGGGCGAGAAAAGACATCTGTTTTTCCTGTTTTGTACTAATAACCCAGCGCTTAAAGCCTTCAAAGCCATAAATAAGCTCCCCAACTGGAGAAATATATAAATAATTATTCTCTATTTCCTTCTGTCTTTCTTGAGACAGAATTGTCTTTATTTGGACCTCTTTTTTAACCTTTGTAAGTTGATAGAATACCAAAGGCGGTTTACCCACCCTTTCAACTTTTCCTTCCCGAAGTAACTTCTGCATTTGCTTATGCACTGCGACGGTGCTTATCTTAAGAAAACCCACCAGATCATGAACTCTTGCTTTTTTATTAGCGGAAATAAATTTAATTATTCGGGAGGATGTGTTAGTAATCATATTTATAGTTAATAGTTTATAGTAAACCATAAACTATGTCCATGGGTATTTATTTTTCTATAATCTTGCCCTCTGTGAAATCTCCGCTTCAACAAGCTCTCGTGGTCGGCCATACTTTAAGCGGGAAAGTTGGATGACGGCCTGTGAGATTTTGACATTGGCCTGGCTTTTGAGTTTTTTGATGTCTTTGGTCATGTCAACCGAAAAGGGCGGCACCGGTTCGTTATCAACTATTGTCTTCATGTAGGCATGAAAACGCTCGACATTGATCAGATCCGATTCGGAAAAAACCGGCTGGTATTCTCTTTGCAGATATGAAGCGTCGGTCACGCCGACGCGGAAACTGATCAATGTCCCCACATTGCCAAATACCGCATTTTTTACCTCCTCATCCATCTGGCCGATGAATTGATTGGCAACGGTCAGATTAAGGTGGTATTTTCGCGCCTCCGACAAAATTGTGGCAAAATCGGGGGTGGCGAAGTTCTGGAACTCGTCAACGTAGAGAAAAAAGTCGCGACGGTCCGGCTCCGGTATCTCCTGGCGGCTCATCGCGGCAACTAAAATCTTCGGTATAAGAACCAGGCCCAAAAAACTGGAGTTTTCTTCGCCTAACTTACCTTTAGAAAGATTTATAAGCAAAATTTTGCCCTCGTCCATGCATTTGCGGAAATCAAAAGCGGACTTGGACTGTCCGATGATATTGCGCATAGTCTTGTTGGTAACAAATCGTCCGAATTTGGAGACAATATAGTCTAAGACTTCCGACTTGTGAAAATCCGAAGTCTGGGCAATCTGGTCGGTCCAGTATCTTCTGACAATCGGGTCCTGCACTTTTGGAAGCATCTCCTGGACGTATTTCGGGTCGGTCAAGATGCGGACCACCTCGACAAAGGTGCTGCCCTGCTCTGACATCACCGTCAACATCGCGTTTCTCACCGCATGTTCGAAGCGGGGGCCGATGATACCGGTTCGCTGAGGATCGTAAAGCTTGTACATGAGATTGATGATGGCGGTTGTCATAAAATGCTTCTGCTCTTCTGTATTTGCCTCAAGAAGATTAAGCCCCATCGGACGCTCCCCGTCTGACGGATCAAAATAGATGACGTCTTCTGCCCGGTTGGGCGGAATATATTTGACTATATCGTCTATGAGATCTCCGTGCGGGTCGATGACGCAAACCCCCTGGCCGCTATTTATGTCTTGGATTGCCATATCCTGTAAAAGGACCGATTTGCCTACGCCGGTTTTACCTATTATGTACACATGGCGTCTCCTATCCTCAAGACTTATATCCACAGGCCTTTTAATGCCCCGGTAATATCCTTGTCCCAGATAAGTGCCGCCTGACTGGGGTACTTCTGCCGGGACCGGCCCGGTCTTGGCCTTCAGCCATTGGATATGCGGGGTTTCTACGGTTTTGTTGGGAAAGTGATAAATGGTCGCAAGCTCGTCAGCTGATAAAATTGAGATCGATTTAGAAAAGGGGAATTCAAAGACCGGAAAGAATTTATAGATGAAATTGATCATAAATCCGCCTTTAAAAAGAATACGAGGCCCCTTGAAACTGTTTAAATCCGAATTAAACTGGGTGAATGCTGTCTTGATATTTTTGAGATGTACGTCGGCGGCCTCCTTGGTCTTGGCCGACACGACAAAACGGATGCAGGTTTGAAAACCGCTCTTTGCGCTTTTCTCGTCAATTTTATCCAATACCTTGGGGTCTGTCTTGAAGGTGGCTTTTTCCGGATTGGCTTCTGATTTCTTAGTTGAGGAAACGTACGACTTTCCTAGTTTTTTCCATTTTGACTCGGCCGGACGAATCAGGATTTGTACCATCGCTCCCTCGTCATCCCCCATCTTGGAAAGAGCCGAGGTGATCGGAGACAGCGAATCAGACGGCAGGTCTTTAAAAAGCTTCAACGGCATATATGGGTAATCTTTAGTGACAAGCGCTCCAAATGACACTTTTCCCTCTTCTGAAAAAATATTGGGTTCGTCAACTTTTTTAATATCTGCCGAGGGATAATAACTATAGATCGTCTTTTCGACCAGATCGATTATGCGATTGGGGGTTGAGACGTAGAATTTTATATCCGCCTTTTTACCGATAATCTCAAAAGCCAAGACGTCGTCCAGATCAAAAGCTGAAAACCAGCCGGATTTCTTCAGCGACGAGAATGAAGCAAACATCTGTTCGGCCACATCGATTTTGATCTCGTTGTCTTTAGGCATCTTAACCTGCAGGGTAACCATCTCCAGCGAGATCTGCTCGCGCCTCTTAAGCCGCAGATAGATAATAACCAGATAAACCAAAACCGAAGTAAGTCCGGCCGCGCTAAGCGCAGCAACAAAAGCCAAAATAAAAGTAATCAACCTGTCTGTGATTCCCTGTACGGTCGTAGGGTCCATAAAAAAATTATATAATAATTACCGCCCAACATGAAACATAAAACGTCAAAAAAGCCAAAACGTTCAATTTTCCGCCGGAGAAATATGGCGCTTCTTTTATTAATAACTTTCTACCTAATTGTTAATATCGTATCTTCTCAAATAATCTCTCCTCTATTTTTTAAATTAATCAATGAGGATAAAAATACCGTTACTGGTTTTTTAACTCGTATAAAATCTCTAGCTGATTTTTCCAGATATTTGCAGATTAATAAAAAAATTTACGGCGAGGGGATCGAAATAGAGGTGTTTGCCGAAGATGTAAAAAGAAAACAAAAAATTGCCGAATTTGAGGCGCTTTTAAGCAAAAATTCGCGCCCAAGGGATATTTTATATAATCTTTATCTGCTATATAATGAAGAAGGGGATGGAACAAAGGCAATGGATTACTTAAGAAAAGCAAAAGAAGTGGACCCGGCATTAAAATAAATTCGAAGCGCGAAATTCGGATTTCGGATTTTTAATTTATGCTAAAACAAGTTCACCTGTATGTCAAAGGCGATGTCATCGGTGTCGGTTTTAGAGCGTGGACAAAAATCCAGGCAAAAATAGCGGGAGTCGGTGGTTGGGTAAGAAACATCTATGATCAACCCGAAACCTATGGCGAGGAAGGCGGAGTCGAAGCGGTAGTACAGGGAGAAGAAGAAAAAGTTGAGAAAATGATCAACCTAATCAAAAGAGGACCGCCTGTCTCTCGCGTTGAAGACGTTAAATCCTTTTGGGAAATTGCTAAAGAAATATTCGCAGAATTTGAGATTAGAAAATAGCTTCTATACCCGTCTTACTCCGATTTGCAGCTCTCTCGGAGCGAAAAAGCGGATTAGACGGGTATATACTGAGTAACTCGGTTGCAAACCTTAAGTTATCGAAGTATACCCGTCTTAGTTGATTTTGCAAATTTTCAACTAAAAATATCTTATTAAATCAACTTAGAGGGGTATATACTGATTGCAACCTCAATCAATAGAAGTACATATGGGATTTTTTAATGAAAATTTTTCCAAAAAACTTACTTACTAAATTATTTATCCCCTTAATTATTTTTTACCTGGCGTTTTCTTATTACAAATCTCAGGCAAGCGACTTCGATTCCCTCGTTCTGGATGATGAGCGACCTTGGATAACCAGAGCTTTTTATCTTGAGCTGTTTTTGCATGGCGATTTTAAAAACGATTTATGGAAAACGTACAATCTGGATGCCGATCCGAAATTACCGGAATATATTTTTGGTTTAGTGCTCTATCCCGATTATCTAAGGGTAAGACAAAATAAAGGAAAAGACTACGATATGATACGCTATTTAATGGAACTAAACTTTTATGATCGACGATTAATGAGTCTTAAGGCCAGGCCTAAATATGAAAAATTCGTGACGGAAAAATATTTTTTTTGGAACGCCGATGAATTTTCCCAAAAAACTCTTAAAGACTTTTTAGAAGAATATGGAGGTGCGTTTGACAAAACAGCCGAAACCATCATTAAAGCGCGCCTCGGATCGGTGTTTTTTTTAAGCCTTTCGCTCGTTGTTGCCTACTTTATCTATTTAACCGTTTTCAATAATCCTTATCTTTCGGTTATTGTCGCTCTTTTTTATGGAGCGTCGTCATTGGTCGTGTATTATGGAACCAAAGCCTACACCGAACCGTTTTTTTTGTTTTTTGTTAATTTAACCGTATTCTTTTTTGTCCTGTTGTTTAGCAAAAGTCAAAAACATAAATTAATTTCGGTTATTGTATTGGCTTTTATAATTGCCTTGACTAACCAAGTTAAAATTAATGGAATCATACTGCTTTTTATTTACGTTAGTTTGTCCGTGATTGCATTATTAAGCAAAAAAACAACTCGCTTCGCAAGAGAAGCTCTGAGATTATTAGGAAACATTGCCTTGCTCTTTTCTCTTTTTTTGTTTATCTATGTCCTGCTTGATCCTTACCTTTATGAAAATCCTGTCAAAAATATAAAGTTTCAATACGTCTGGACGCAGGCGATCGCTAAGGAACAACAGGCTTGGAAAAATACCGGTTTATACAGCCCGACCGATAGACTTCGATTCATCGCCTCTCTCTTTTCGGAAAAGCTGCCGGTTAATGCGAAAAATATAGTAATTCTTTATCCAAAGTTCCTTGACGTCAAAAACACCAACCTGGTTAAAATTTTTCACTTTTTCGTTAAGTTTTTATTTATCTTAGGCGTCGCTCATGTCATTCTGTTAACCTACGTCAAAAAAAAATTAACCAAAGAGGCAATTATAACGATTGTGTTTGTGCTTTTTTGTATCCCCCTCCTCTTTTATCTTATTGTCAAGTGGGAAAGGTATTTGATTCATTTGGTCTTTTTTATCTTCTTTTTTGCGGGTCAAGGAGTACGACTCGTCATCGACGTCCTTAAAAAAGAGGGTGGGCGTTTCACAAGAAAATCGTTGCAGCTCCCACCATCTAACGGTCGGGATTTCCGCGAAGGCGGATTAAATTCGTCCGCTCCTCAAGTTTATAGCAACCCATAGATAATTAAAAAACACTTTAAATAAATTTGTCTTGCTGACTCCGTAATTCCTTTTTTTATAAAAAACGGGTATCTCTTTTAGCTTCAGGCCGTATTTTTTTGCCAAATAGACCAATCGCAGATGATATTCCCCATAACCTCTATATATTTTATTAACCGGCAGCAACAAAAGCTTTTCTTTCTTCATTGCGTAAAAACCGCTCATATTGTCCATCGTCGGAAAACCTAAGAAATGTCTCAAAAACAGATTGAAAATATAGGTAAAAACGTATCTGGGCTTCTCTTCCATCCCTCCTCCTTTAATAAATCGCGAGGCAACTATTAAATCAAAGCGCTCGGTCTCCCCGATGAGGTTTGGGAGAAGTCGGGGCGGATGATTCAGATCCGCATCCATACCTATAATTAGGTTGCCTCTTGCTTTGCCAATTCCATAAAGTATGGCTGTTGCCAATCCCCTTTTCTTCTTGCGGACAAATAAGCGGATGCTATTTTTTTGTTTGAATTTTTTTCCTATAGCTACGGCGGTTCCGTCCGGACTATTATCGTCGACAATGATCAGTTCGTAAGATATTTTCTGCGACGACAAAACCTCATAAATTTGTCTAACCAATAAAACTATGTTTTCTTTTTCGTTATAGGTTGGTATTACTATCGAGACCATTTTTTTCTGGCTAAAATTATCAATGATGACCCTATCGGTAATTTGAAATAACGCAGTAAAAACCTTTCGGTTTGCAAAAGTAATTGAAACAGGCTGTTAAAAACGGAGGGTGGCATAAAAACGTCAGATTTAGCAAAAGACGCTATCTTATCTATCAGAAATCTTTTAATAAAAATCAAGGGAAAGAGAGACATAAAAATATAAGAAGATCTTATGATGGCAAACCCGTTCCGTACCAAGTTATTCTCCAGCTCGCTTAGCGTAAACCTTCTTTTTTCAAAAACAGAGTCGGCGTGGCCTCCTTTTAATAACTTAAAGGCGCTATCGGTAATTAATAAATAACCTGAAGGCAGCAAAACACGCCTTGCCTCCCTTATGACCTTCTCAACACTGTCGACGTCTTTATGGTATAAGACGTCTAAAATTGTCACCAGATCAAAAGTTTGACCGGCAAAAGGTAACTTCTCCGCTTCTCCCTTAACTAGTTTTAAATTTTTTAATTTTGCCAATTTTAAAGCCGTGGGATTTTTTTCTATACCGATTACGTCGCCATAGAACTGCAAAAATTTAGTTGCGCCTCCCGTACCGCTTCCCACATCAAGGATTTTTTTAATTTTATCCTTTATCGGATCAAGATAAGTTTGTATAAAATATCTTTTTCCCACAAACCAGAAATGGTTATCCTCAAGACGGCTCATTACGTAATACTCGTTTTTCTTCATTGGTTTTGGTTAATTTTATCTTAATTTTTCGGACTTTTAAATTAATTTTGGTAATTTAGTTGACGGCGTTAACTTATTTTGTATATAATGTTTTGGCTAGTTTTTGAAAAAGAATTGCAAATTTAGCTTATGCCTCGATATTGATGTATAAAATTCCCATTTCAAAACCTTTCCTTACTCAACAAGATTTTTTAGAGATCAAAAAATGCTTCGACTCCACCTGGATCTCCTCCAAAAGCCCCTGGGTTGCAAAATTTGAAAAAAAATTCGCCAAAAAAGTCTCCCGTACCAAATATGCAATTTCGGTAAACAGCGGCACTTCGGCTTTATTTTTAGCTCTGCTTGCGCTTGGAGTAGGTCCGGGCGATGAAGTGATCATGCCCTCCCTGACCATGATTGCTACAATTAATGCCGTCCAATTAACCGGGGCCAGGACCGTGCTTGTAGATTCTGTGTCCAAAGACGACTGGAATATCGATCCCGCTAAAATCGAACAAAAAATCAATAAAAGAACTAAGGTCATCATGCCCGTGCATCTTTATGGTTACCCCTGCGATATGGATAGAATCAATGCTCTCGCCAAAAAACACAATCTCTTCGTTATTGAAGACGCGGCCGAGGCCATGGGTAGTTTATATAAAGGCAACCGCGCCGGGTCATTAAGCGATATCGCCTGCTTTTCTTTATATTCCAATAAAATTATCACCACCGCCAATGGCGGTATGGCCTGCACCGACAATAAAAAATTGTATGACCTGATCAACAAGTTAAAATTCTTCGACTATAATACCCGGACTCATTTTAAACACAAGCTCATCGGTTACAACCTGGTTCTCTCCGGTCTTCAAGCTGCGCTTGGCTACTCACAAATAGGCAGCTTTGGCATGCGGCTTAAAAAAAGAAGGCGGGTATTTTCTTGGTATAAACAAGAGCTCAAAGACGATGGGGTAAAATTTATCGATTCCCCCAAAAAGGATAATCCCAATTATTGGTTTCCGGCAATAATTGCCAAAAAGCAACCGGTAAAAAGAGTCATTGAAAAAGCTTTAAGCAAACATCGGATTGAGTTTAGGGAATTCTTTTTACCCGTCCATAGGCAACCCGTATACAAGAAATTATTCTCCGGGGAGAAATATCCCATTGCGGATTACTTCTTTGAGCGAGGACTGCTATTGCCCTCCCATTTCGATCTTTCCCTAAAAGAAGTCAAATATATCTGCAAGGTAATAAAATCTGCGCTTAAATTAGCATCTTGATGCAAAACGGGCTGACTTGTGGACCGGATGGGGGTCGAACCCACAACCTCGTGACTGCCAGCCACGCGCTCCGCCAATTGAGCTACCGGCCCAAGAAAAATTTTAAATTGAAATACTATAGCGATCGCAAAACGAAATGACAGATGGTATTCTGTGTCAAGCTGAATTTATTTCAGCATCTTATCAATCAGATCCCAAACCACGTTCAGGATGACGAATACGACATTTTGTTTTGCGCTGACTATAAGAATGTTTTTTTAACTTTTTATGCGTATCTTTGATTTTTGAACTTTGCTATTTGCTATTATACAAGATTGAATGTTCTATATAACCTAAAAAATCAATGAGACTGTATTTCTTCGTCAACCTAACGTAAAATATGATCGATGATATTTAAAGACCGCGCCGACGCCGGCAGAAAACTATTGGTTGAACTTTATAAAGAAAGGGTTATCAAAAAAAATAAACGACAGGTGGTTGTCGTTTCACTTCTTCGGGGAGGGATAATTGTCGGTGAAAAAATTGCCAGTGGACTACAAGTCAAACATTTACCTTTGGCGGTTGCCAAAATTCCCGCCCCACACAATCCCGAGCTGGCTATAGGTGCGCTTTGTTTTGACACAACCTACCTGGAAAAAAGCGTTGTTGACTCTCTTGGCCTAACGCGTTCGCAGATCGCCGGTCAGATCAAGCAAGCGCAAAGTAAGTTCATTTCTTATATTAACGGGTTTTGTCTAAAAAAAATCCAGTATGCCAGAAGGCTAAAAAATAAAACCGTGGTTTTGACCGACGACGGCATCGCCACCGGTTCCACAGTTAAAGCAGCCGCATTATATCTAAAGTCAAAGCAAATTAAAAAACTCATTCTTGCTGTTCCTGTTGCGCCAAACGATTTTTATATCTCCGGAGTTGACAAACAAATCATTCTACACAAAGACTTTGCCTTAAGAGCCGTATCACAATTTTATGAATCTTTTCCTCAAGTCGAAGACAAAGAAGTAAGAATAACCATGAAGCCTTAACTCTTCCTTCTGTTAACTTTTGCTCAATCGTAAATTAAACACTTCGTTGCGGCTCACATTTTAGACTACAAATTCTACCAAAATAGGCAAGTGATCCGATTTGAAAGTGTTGACGATTTTAGCCGATTTGACCACCATGTCTTTGGTGGCAAAAACATAATCCAACCGCCAACGGAAATCCAGCTTCCAGCCTAAAGGATCAAGAGATTCTTTAGTAAAAGCGGTTTTTTGTCTCAGGCTTGGGCCACAATTAACCAGATAGTTTTGTATTTTTTTTATAGTATATGACGTGGGTGGGGCATTCAGATCTCCTGAAAAGACAAAGTTTTTCTTGTTCCGCTTTAGTATTTCCGTCAACTTTTCCACTTCCGAGAATTTGTCTTTGGTTTCGATTAAACCGGAAGTATAACTCAGATGATCGGTGGCGAAGATCAATTTGCGTCTGTTTACCTTTATTTCCGCCTCCAGGTAGACCGATCCTTTTTTGATTCCCAAAGCCTTATCATAACTTAATGATTTTGTGTAGTGAAATTTCTTCCTGATGATCGGAAAATAGCTGAAAATACCGCTTTCAACCAGCTGACTTTCGTCTCCCTTCCAATCCATATATTTTTTAGTAAAGTGGTCAAAATGAAGTTTTTGGGCCAGATATACTGCTGTATCAATCTTATTGTTGAATTTCAGTCCGTTTGATAATTCATTAAGACAAATCGTGTCCGGCGATAAATAATTGATGAAGCTTAGAATATTGTCAATCTTTTCCTTAAACAAAATGTTCCAGTGAAGAAACCTCAGAATCATTAGGTTATTCTATCAAACTTTTTTCCTCTTCAGACGCAATTACTCTAAAACCTACATGTGAATGGCCAGCAAAGAAAAGCCCTTCGCCTACTCCTGCGGAGAGAAGAAAATGTTTTTCTCCGCCAGTAAGATAAAAAGTCTGTGAGATCTTGTCTACCGCCGCGGTCGACTGTTTGAGGATGATCTGAAGACTGGAGTTGGTAATGATCGCTTTACCGTCGTCGGTTGAAAGAAAGTCTTCCACGTCCTGGGTGATGGTAGTTAAGCCCAGTTGATATTTTCTGGCTCGCTTGGCAAAACTATGAAGATAGGCTCCGGAGTCTTTTTGCTTGATCAGATACCAAGCCTCGTCAACTATAAGAATTCTTTTCTTTCTGTCTTTTCTTACCCTGTTCCAGATATAATCCAGGACAATATACATAGCAACCGGCCGAAGATTTTCCTCAAGGTCGCGGATGCCAAAGACGGTAAAGGGGTTTTTGATGTCGAAGTTGGACCGCTGATTAAAAATACCGGCGGCTGAACCTTTGACAAATTTTTCCAAGCGGTCTGCCAACTCCCTTGCTTCGGGCGTTTCCATGCCGATAAAAATCTTGTAGAGATCTTCAAGCAATGGGGGTTGGTTCTTGAAAGTCTCCGGGTCCTGGTTTATTCCTCTTTCCCGATAAGTCAAAACCAAGGCTCTGTCCAAAAGCGCGTCTTGTGAAGGAGTCAGTTCACCCATAATCACCCTCATTAAGGAATGCAGGTCAAGAATTTTGTTGGACAACTCATCCGGTTCTGGATTGGATGTGGCCAGATCGAAGGGGTTGATTTTGTATTGGGAGCCGGTTGAAAAAACGACAAATTCTCCTCCTACCGACTCGGCAAGCTTCTGATACTCGTTTTCCGGATCGATGATCAAAACATCAATTCCCATCATCAACAGCCGTGACGACTCCAATTTAACCAAAAAACTTTTGCCTCCCCCTGACTTACCCAAGATTACCGAATTAGCATTTTCCAAGGTAAAGCGGTCGAAAATAATCAAACTCCCGTCGTGTTGGTTTACGCCGTATAAAATTCCCTCATTTTTGGTTAGAGAGGCAGTGGCAAAAGGAAAAGTCATTGCCAATGAGGTGGTGTCGATATTTCTCCAAACCGCCAGTTTATCATAAAACATCGGCAAAGTCGATTTAAATCCCTCCTCCATTTCCAGGGTTGCCTGCTTGGCCACGATCAGAAGCGAAGACAATACGGAATCTATCTCTTTTGCCAAAGCTTCAAGTTCTTCTTTGCTGTCTGCGGGGATTGTGATGTAGAGTCCGAATTGGAAGAACCGCTCTGCTCCTTTGGCAAGCTCTGCCTGAAGAGCAAGCGCATCGTCAAGCGCCACCTGGACATTGGGATCAACTACTTTTCCTGCTTTAATATCACCCTCGATTGTTGCTTCCATTTCGGCAATCTTACGTTTCAGATCCTCCAAGACAGCCTTAGCTTCGGTTGGATAGATATACATCGAGACATAGAGCGGGTGGTCAAAAGTGATCAGCGGATAAAGCCAATTGGCAGATACATAGCGGGGATAACCCACAACATATAAGGTTTTATAATATTTATCTTCTACCTGCAGGTGGTTGAAATCAACCTCGATAAATGAGGGGGCGACGATGTCTTTGATCGAAACCGAGCCTTTGGCCAAAAAGTCGGCAACATTCTGCGACTGCGGTATATTTGCCAGATTGGCTCTTTGACCGTTTGTTTTTTTACTCCCAAACAAATTCAGCATATTAACCTGTGGTTAAAATAACATCCGTATAACTTTCAACCGGGGCCAGCCTTCTGCCCGTGGGCGAGGGATTATATAAATTAAAAAAAAGCTCCGTCAGCTCCTGCTTTTGTAAAACCGTAGCCCGCAAGCCGATCTTGGACATCAGCCGAATCAGGTGGTCTCTTTTTGGGTAAAGCGAGGTTTTTGCGCGACTGATCACGTATTCCTTGTTTAAAGTTTTAGTGTTAACCCCCGATACGCCCATCTCCAGGGTAGAGAAAGGCACCACGAAGAAAAATCTTTTTTCCAGGACGGTATTTCTCTTGATTACCGCTTTGATAAACTCCCGATAACTTTGCAACCGGCCCTTGATCAACTCGGCCGGTTGTTTTTTTATTTTCCCGTCCAAATAATCCAAATAAGAGGAGATGTCCATCTTTTTCGACAAAATCAAAATCTGGGTCGGAAAGGATAAGGAATTTAACAGACTGGAGTAGGCATAGATCATCGAAGCTTGTTCCTCAGCCGACAGGAGCCAGAAGTTGACCGCGCCCGCCTCAACAACCACGGCGGCGGAGTAATCCTTAAGTAGAATCACGTCGTCTTTTATCTCCTCAATTTCAACAAACGACTGGGTTGAGGCCTTAACCGGTGAAGTTGGCTTTTTAGTTGGCATGGGTGTGATACGAATCTACGGATGAATACGAATACTGCAAATATGCTAATTCTGATTATAAAGTCACCGCTTGCATCTGCGTACCACTTGTATAAAGATTCGCAGCATTCATATTGCTCTAAATTAATTCCTTGGAAAAAAACTCCAGAGGCTTTGGATTTGCTTCTTCTAGTTTTAAACTCATTGTATCAAAAAAGTAGGTATTCTTTGGGTCCTTGAATTCAAAAAGATACTCTTTGGGCGTCAGAGGATTAAAGGTTGCAAAAACACCGTGTGGATTAGTTTTTAGAAGTCTGATAACTCCTCCATTATCGTTTTTTACATAGATCAAAATACCGGGCAATGGAATCAACCTGTGGTTTTTTACCACTCCCGAAAAAAACGGTTTTCTTACTACCGTTGACGGGGGTTGCGCCTTCTCAGCTTGCCCGGCCGGGGCCGGTTTATCCGCTGCTGCGCTGGTTATCCCGGTTGTAGAAATTGATTTTGCTTGGGGTTTCAAGGAAGCGCTTGGCTTCTGAAACAACGAGATTATGTTTTTTTTCTTTGCCGCCGTGTCTTTAACCTGGGGTTTGTTATTGGCCAAATACACCGCCAGCTTTTCCTGTGATTCGATATGGGTCATTACCCTGTGTGGGTCCGTGATAAAAAATAAGTTTTTTAAGAAATAAATTGGCGGGTTTTTTTTGTGATAGACATATTGGGTTGGAGAAGTAATTCTTTTGAAAAAATTTTTAACCCAAACGTCTAACGGACGGTCGTTAACCGGTATAAAGGCAAAGGCTACGCCGATTCCCCCTATTGCCAGGGCAAATAATATATTTAGAACCGGTATAGAAATAAGTTTAAAGACAATAAATCCCAATGGGATAAAAACAACCAAATAAATAAACTGCTTCAGGGTTAGAAAACCAATCAACTTAAACTCAAAAGATGTAATCTGTCTGGGCATGGAATGTTGTTCCATATATTCAGTATAACTTAAAACGTGAAGCTTGAAACATGAAACAAGGGAAGGGTAGGAAGTTTTATGTTTTACGTTTTGTGTTTCATTACCTATAAGTAACCGGTTTTTCTTTTTGAGGAAGGATCAAGCTGATACGCCGTCCTTGTTTATTGACTTTTTCGATAAAAACCTTAACTTCTTGTTCCAGCTTAAACCCTTCTTCGCCGGTCAGCTTGCTGACATGTATCAAACCCTCGATCCCCGGCTCAAGCTTGACAAAATAGCCGTATTTTTCTTTTCTCACTACCGTTCCTTTGACTTCTTTGTCTTTGGGATATTTCTTCTCTATCTCGTCCCACGGATCTTTGGAAAGACGCTTTAATGACAGGTTTAATTTCAGGTCGCTTTCGTTCTTCTCTACCACATACACGTCGATCTCTTCACCGTTCTTGAGAAATTCGGCGGCGTCCGACACCTTCTCCCAAGAAATCTCTGAGATGTGAATAAGCCCCTCAACTCCCTCGACTTCACAAAAAGCGCCAAATTCCGACACTCCCAGTATTTTTGCCTTATAGATCTTGCCTTCCTTTATCTTTTTAAATCTGGCTTTTAGTTCTTTTTGAGAAATCCCGAGCACGGCCGCTTTTTGTGACACAACAAGTCGGTTTTTCTCCTCGTCTACCTCCAAAATTCTCACTTTTATTTTCTGCCGGTTGAGTTTTTCTGGATGGTTCATGTAATTCTCGACTAATTGAATTTTGGGGATTACTCCTCTAATACCCATAAAGTCGATAAATACTCCCCCTTTACCGTAGTCCCCGCAAATTACCTCTATTTCTTCTTCTTTTTCTTTTTTCTCATGCAGAATTTCCCATTTGCCTTTTTGAAAAAACTTACGCATCGATACTACCGGGTAACCTTCTTTTGATTCAGGAGTAACTATTCGTACTTTAATTTTGCTACCCTCTTTAAGATAAGGCAAATAGGTGGAAATTTCCTTCACTTCAAGCTCTCCCAGCACCGCATGGGCTTTGGCCCCAATGTCAAAAAGCACGCCTTTATTAGACAAAGAGATAATTATAGCCTCTTGTTCTTGACTTTTGCTAATTCTAGGGGGGCGAGCAGTTTTAAGCAAAGCCTCCATGGGGTGTATGTTTTTTTTAGTTGTTGCCATCTTTCTTAATTCCTCCTTCGAATCAAGGAATGTCCTCTGTAAACCGCCGGCTGGTCAACCCTACTACAGGGAGATCTTTTACTATATCAAAAAGGTTTACAAATTACAAGCTGCTTAAAGCAGGGTTGACAGATCATAGTCGTTACCGAACTTATACCCATTCTCATATAGCTACCGCAATACAAAATGTCATATTTGTCATCCTGAATTTATTTCAGGATCTTGTTGTTTAGAAGCTGAAACAAGTTCAGCGTGACATTTATCAAAACCGGTCATTTTGTTTTGCGCTAACTATAGCTATAAAAGGGGGGGTTGAAAACAGACGGTAAAGGCAAAATTAAATCTGGCAACTCGCGCTTGATTCTTTTGTCTTAATATTGTATATTATGGGATTGTTATGGATACCATGCTCCTTCCCAGCCTGTTGGATAAATTTGTCACTTATCTTAAGTCTCAGGGAAAATCTGATTTTACCGTCATTGCTTATAAAAAAGATTTAGAGCAATTTATGGGCTTTCTCGCCAGCCGTGAAAAGAATGACGTCCGCGAAATCAAAAAGGAAGATATTGAGGCCTTTATTAATAAACTGCTTCAAGACAACTACACTAAAAAGTCCGCCTCAAGAAAGTTAAATTCCGTCAGGACCTTCTTCCGTTACCTCAAAAATGAGGGTGTGATCGAACAAAACCCCTCTCTCGAAGTCTCCCACCCCAAGTACGCGCAGGCGCCTCCTCGAATTTTCAGCAAACTCGAGTATCGCGCCTTAAGAGACTTAAGCAAAGAGGATCGCCGAACCTACGCCTTAATCGAGGTCCTGTTGCAAACCGGGGTTAAAATTGGCGAACTGGCAAACTTACGCATTTCAGACGCCGAAGAAGGAGACCTAAGAGTACGGACTTACGGCAAAAGCCTGGAAAGAAAGGTTCCTCTTAACAAAGCCGCAAAAAAAGCCGTCGACGATTATCTTAAGGTGCGGAAAAAATCAGCTCAAGACGACGACCATCTCTTTATCACTCGCACAGGCAAACCCTTGTTGGTGAGGAATATCCGTCAAATCATCACTCGTTGTTTTAGGGAGGTGGGGATTGAAAACGCTACGGTCAACGATCTGCGCAACACTTTCATCGCCTATCAACTAATTAATGGGGCTTCGGTAGAATATATCGCAAAGATTGTCGGCCACCGCAGACTTTCCTCGACCGAGCGCTTCCTCAACCTGGTCAAAGAAGAGGCTGAAAGAAAAGAACGCTTGGGCGAGCTTTAGCCTGCCTTATGTCGCCCCTGATTCAATCGGGAACCCAATTTTAAATAGGTTTACGCTTTCGCGGGAATAACAGTATACTTACCCAATGGAATTAAAAATTTATACAGACGGGGGTTCAATCAACAATCCCGGCCCCGCAGCCAGCGCCTTTACGGTCCAGGACGGTAACAAAATCCTTCATCAAGAGTCTTTTTCAATCGGTATCAATACCAACAACTTCGCCGAGTATTCGGCTCTTGTCAAAGCTCTAGAATGGTTAATAATAAACAAGCCGGAGGGGTCAACTGCGGCGGTTTTTTACTCGGACTCTAACTTAATGGTTAATCAACTAAATGGCTTGTTTAAAGTGAGAAATCCGTCCCTGCGTGAATTTATCCTAAAGATCCGCTCGCTTGAACAAGAAGTGGGCCTTCCCGTTGCCTACAAATATATTCCCAGAGAAAAAAACCGGCTGGCAGACTCACTGGTAAAGAAGTCTCTGTTTAAACAAAATTGAAATTCCAGATTAAATTTACCCCGGTACCAGAAGACTCCTGACCACAGTCGGGAGATGAATCGTTAAATAAAAGAGAGTTCGCCTTCGGTACGGGGTTTCAGCTCCGCCATTACAATTGTTGTATCAAGAAGCCGCCGACCATAGTCGGCGAAGCTTCACTCTTGTATGCGGACAGGCATGATGATGTGAAGGAAGTCTTTGTTATTTTCCAACCGGAAGGCGACCGGGGCGTCCGGTCTTAAAATATCAACAATAATATTTTTGCTGTTAACGCTATTGAGAAATTCTAAAATGAATTTATAGTTGAAGGCCACCTTTTGTCCTTCTCCTTCAACTTCAGCCTCTTGAAAAGAAGTGTTTTCCTCTCCTTCTGTGGTTTTTGGCATAAATTTAACGCCGTTCTTTTTTATATCAAGCGTAATAATGTACGACAGGTCTCGGGCGAAGACCGAGATTAACTTTATATTGCGTAAAAATTCTTCTTTCTCAAGCTTGACCGTCGTCCTTTTTTCCTGGGGTATTACTTTCTCATAAGGAGGGAAGTCTCCCTCAATCAGTCTTGAATAAAGCTCGGTCTCCCCGGCGCGAAACACGACGGTTTTTTCCTTGTTTGAATAAGAAAAACGCGTCTCCTTGTCCTCTTTGAGAAAATGAATCAACTCCTTTAAAAAGTCCGCGGGTATTATGACCGGGGGAAACCGCGTTTCCTTTTTAGCCTTAATCAAGGAGAGCCTAAATCCGTCGGTCGCCACCATAATCAGCTCGTCGTTGGTGACGAAATTAACGCCGGAAAGGGCGGGCCTGGTCTCGTCGGGGGAGGCGGCAAAAAGGACCAGGGGAAGAAATTTAAGCAAAAAGCCGGTATTTATCTTTTGTTCTTTTTCCTCAATTTTAGGCGGTTGCGGGAACTCTTTCTCTATAATAAGAGGAAACCTTCCTACTGTTTTTTTGGCTTTGATCAAAAGTTGTTTCGGGTCTACTTCAAGGTCGATTTTTCCGTCTGGTAAAAAACTCAAAAATTCTATGATTTTTTTGGGCTCGACTACAAAATCGCCTTCTTTTTCGCCCTCTACCGGTAATGAACTATGATAATAAGCGCTTAAATTACTGCTGAAAAAATGCAACCCGTTCCCCCTTTTCTTAATCTGGACTCCTTGCAGAATTTGTAAGGAAGAAAGTTTTGTTGATGTAAAACGTGAGCCAAAAGTTAATTTATCAATAAATTCCTGCCTGTTTATTTTTATTATCATATTTATATTATAGTAGTAATAGAAAGCGTGTATAAGTGTATAAAAAAGAGAGGGTATTTTCAAGACAATAAAAACCGGAAAAAATCCTTGTTGAATTGATGTGAATTCTATGTTGATTGAAAAAGCGATTGGGTTATCAGTTCAAGCTCTTTTTTAACCGACTGGTCTTTTGTCTGTAAACGGCTAATTTTTTCTTCCGCATAAAGCACCGTGGTGTGGTCTTTTTTATTGAGGAAATAAGCAATTTCTCCGTATTTCATTTTTAGCGTCTGCCTTAACAAATACATGACAATTTGTCGCGGCAACACCAAGTTGCTAGTACGGGAAGAGCCCTTAACATGAGATTGGCGGACATTATAATAGGAACAGACGGTTTTTAAAACGTCTTGAGGAGTCACTTTGTTTACCACCTCTTTTTGTTTCTTGCTAAAAAAGTCCTCCGCGTCTTGAAATTCGATTTTTTCCTTTTTTCCCAGAACCTTGGAATAGAGAGTAAGCAGAGTTCCCTCGAGCGCGCGCGAGTCAGAGACTTTCTCTGCGAGCAGCTTGGCCGACTCAATGTCAATCTCGATGTTTTTTTCTTTGGCCTTAATTAGAAGAATGGCGGTTCTTAATTCAAAGTCCGGTGGCTCGATGTCGACAGAGAGGCCGCCCGAAAAGCGGGAGCGGAGTCTGTCCGCCAACCCCTTAATTTCAGAGGGTGGCCGGTCGGCGGTTAAGATAATCTGCCCCCCGTGTGAAATAATGGAGTTAAAGGTGTGGAAAAACTCCTCCTGCACTCTTTCTTTACCGGCGATGAATTGTACGTCGTCGACGATTAACAGGTTTAATTTTCTGTATTTTCTCCGGAAAGCCGGGGTGGATTTATCCCTGATGGACTCAACCAGTTCATTAGTGAACAGGTCGCCGGGGCAAAAAAAGATTTTTTTCCCCTGATCTTGGTTTAAAATGTATTTTCCTACCGCCTGAGCCAGGTGGGTCTTGCCCACCCCCACCCCCCCGTAAAAAAACAGAGGGTTATAAGTGTGCCCTAGGCCGTTGGTTACGGCTTGAGAGGCGGCATAAGCAACCTGATTGGT
>Ga0209542_10008583_pt1 | contig 19035 bp, 20 predicted proteins | sample RifCSPhighO2_01_FD_184028 | JGI IMG/M metagenome (GOLD analysis project Ga0209542, IMG submission 184028) | Soil microbial communities from Rifle, Colorado - Rifle CSP2_plank highO2_0.1 (SPAdes) (version 2) | ecosystem: Environmental > Terrestrial > Deep subsurface > Rock core/Sediment ...
TAAATTAGGAGAATCCTCTATTGGACCTATTGGTAAGGAAAGTAAAGTCTCTAAATCCAAGATGTATGATATTTTAGATAAATTAATTGAAAAAGGGTTAGTTGGTTATATCACAAAAGAGGGAACAAAGTATTTTATGGCAAATGATCCTCACATGATTTTAGAGTATATTGAAAAGAAAGAGGATGAATTGGGCAATACCAAAAAAGAAGTTGTTGCTGAAGTTTTACCTCAATTGATGATGCAGAGAGCTTCTGTTTCTAAGAAGAGAGTAGCGGAGATGTATGAGGGATTAAATGGAATCAAGGCAATAAGAGAAGAATTGATGCTAACATTCAATGCTGGAGCTACTCTTTTAGTTCTGGGCGCACCTAAAGTTGCTAATGTCAAGTGGGAAGGTTGGTTTTTGGATTTTCACAAAAGAAGAATTCAAAGAAAAGTGAAGATGAAGATAATTTACAATGCGGATGCACAAGAGTATGGAAAAATTAGAGCAAAGATGAAATTGACAGAAGTTCGTTATCTTCCGAACAAATTAGTTAGTCCTAATTGGATTGATATTTTTCCAAGTGCAGTCTTATTTGTTATGGTCTTAAATAATCCGATTGCATTTGTAGTGAGAGATACAGAATTAGCAAATAGTTTTAGGTCTTACTTTGATATCATGTGGAAGAATTCTCATTCGTAGCTCCTAAGTCCCCCCTAGTAGAACTTTTGAGAAATTTGTAATCAATGTATAATTATTTCTGCCCGGCTATAATTTTCTAATGCAATAGAACCAACCTGAGCAAGTTTCCGTACTGCTGCTTCTCTCTGTGGAAAAAAAGCATGAAACTTGTCGGAAGAAGTATACAGATGAAATAAGTACAATTCAGATCTTTCTAACAATCGCATTGCCGAAATTGCCTCAGCAGAAAAATATTTTCCTAAAACATGCCACTGCGCTTGAAATTCAACACTGTGAAAAAGAGTACGGGTGAGATTATCAAACAAGAGCTGATAGTGCTCTGTCAGGAAAGAATCTCGAACTACCGCTTTCTCTAACGATGCGTAGCAGGAACCAAGCGCTTCTTCCGTAATGGGAAATGGTTTGTGATCCTGCTCTAGGAAATTATAAAGATTAAAAGAAGTAAACACAATATTTTCCTCAGAAACAGTTGCTAAAGATGCAGTTATTTCTTCTAAGCGGGAAACCATTTCAAAAACCACTAATAAGTAGTTATTTATAAAGTTTGTGCGGGTTTCGAAGTTTTTCTGTTTTTATTTTTTATACCACTCTTTTTATAAAAAATGAGAGTTTTTTTGTACTATGGCCATCCGTTCTAAAAAAGATCTGGAAATGGAACTAAGCAAACTGAAATCCTTCCAGCAGCCTTCTTTTGAATTAGAACAATATGCCACGCCTTCTTCCCTTGCCGCAGAGTGGATTTGGAACATGGCCATGAAAGGAGAAGTCGCCGGAAGAACGATATTAGACGCCGCCTGCGGGCCAGGCATTCTCGGAATTGGGTTATTATTGCTGGGAGCGCGGAAAGTGTATTTTCTCGATAAGGATGATACCATCATGAGAATCTGCATGGAGAATGTCACCAAAATAAAACAAGAATATGAAATAGGGAAAGCGGAATTTATCATCGAAGATATTTCTTTGTTTGATGAAGAAGTAGATATCGTCGTGCAAAATCCTCCTTTTGGAACAAAACAAGAACACGCCGACAAGAAATTTCTGGAAACAGCTTTTCGCGTTGCGCCCGTTGTCTACAGCATGCATAAATGGATCACCAAAACATTTGTGGAAGCGATTGTCAAAGATTTTGATTTTGCCATCACCCATGTCTGGCGCTATGAGTTCCCCATTAAAGCGGCATTCAAGTTTCATGAAAAGCCAGTAAAGATGATTGATGTGGGATTATGGCGGATGGAGAAACGAGATTAAAAACATGACAGAAAACATCGATGTCTTGGCAAAGAAAATTTGGGATTATCATCACCTTCATCACACACTCGAGAAAGCAGATTGTATTTTTGTGTTAGGCAGTCATGATCTTCGGGTTGCTGAGTACAGCGCACAGCTTTTCCTGAAAGGATATGCTCCCTGGATTATTTTTTCTGGCGGTATTGCCCACCACGGTGATTTATTAGAAACCTCATGGAATAAAACAGAGGCGGAAATATTTGCTAAAAGAGCCATACAGCAAGGAGTTCCTGAAGATAAAATTATAATTGAGAATAAAGCAAAAAATTGTGGTGAAAATGTTCTGTTTACAGAAAGAATGTTGAAAGAAAAGAATCTTAATGTTAATTCGGTTATTGCCGTCCAAAAGCCCTATATGGAGAGAAGAACACTGGCAACGATTAAGGTGTATTGGCCTGATAAAAAGATCATCGTCACATCTCCGCCTATTGATTTTGAGAATTATCCAACAAAAGAAATTACCAAAGACGATGTAATTAATATTATGGTTGGAGATTTACAAAGAATACAAGTGTATCCAGAAAAAGGATTTCAAATTTTTCAAGAAATTCCTGATGAAGTGTTGGAAGCGTATCAGAAATTAGTAAAATTAGGTTATACTAAGCATCTATTGAAAAGTTTATAAAAATCGCCGAATCACGCTTCTTTCACAATTATTTGATTGTCTTTTGGACCAGTGGATAACATCACTACTTTCCCTTTTGTAAACCACTCAAATTCAGTAATTGCTTTTCGTACACTTTGGGGAAATTTATCATAACTCGTGAGATCTCGCAAATCACTATACCCTTCATATTGCTTATATTCTGGAGATACTCCTCGCAGTGCTTCCGAATCACGAGAGAATAAAGGAGAGATAGTTCCATTTGTGTTGTAACCGTAACATACGTTAAAATGCCCCGTATCTGCAACACAGTCTACTTTTGTTAAGACAAAATAAGGGCCATTAATCCCCGCTGCATATCGTGCCGCAACGGCATCCACCCAGCCGATGCGTCGTGGTCTGCCCGTTGTGGCACCAAACTCATTTGCCGCCAAGCGAATTCCCACTGCTTTTGTACAAGGATCAGAATCATTCATCATGCGCAAAATTGCGGGATGCCGGCGATCGTATCTCACCTGGTTAGATTCTAGATTGAACTCTCGAGTAGAAGATATCTCATAAAGCTGTAATTCTGATTCAAGTGTTCTTCCCGGTTGCTGGCAATACTCTTCTTGATCTCTTCCCCCAAGTTCCGTAGGGAATGGTCCTCCCCCTACTCTTGTCATGAACGGAAATTTGACCAAACCAAGCGGAAGGTCAACGGCACGTGCCGAAAGACCGACACCTGCCGCCGTGCCGTTTAAAGAACAATCGGAAGAAGTGACATAGGGGTAAGTTCCATATTCTATACTTAACAACAACCCTTGCGCTCCTTCCAAAAGAATTTTTTTCCCTTGGTTGTAAAATTGGTGCATCTCCTGGATTGTATCTCGAACGAACGGTTTAATTCTTGCAGCAAGAGGTTTAATCTTTTGGATAAAGTCATCAATAGCACCATCATCTATTTTTTGTTCTGGATAAAATAACTCTGCTTTCTTGATTTTCTTTACAAGCCTGTCTACATCATATAAATCGCCAATCATAATTCCCCGGCGGGCAATTTTGTCAGTATAACACGGCCCAATCCCTTTCCCTGTAGAACCAATGCCACCTTGCGCAAGAGATTGATTTTTCTGTTGATCTTGGGAAATATGATAAGGCATGATGACATGCGCGTCCTGGCTGATCATTAAATTGTTGTAACTTATCTTCCGTGTATCCAATTGATCTAATTCCTTGCAGAGTTCTTCCAGATCAATAACCATGCCATTGCCCATAATATTTATTTTACCTTCATGATCATAGACAATTCCTGAAGGAATCAGATGAAATACCATCTCTTGTCCATTAAGAATAAGGGTATGACCAGCGTTATTTCCTCCCGTACCTCGAGCAATGACATCCGCCCAGGGAGCAAGAGCATGGATAACCTTTCCTTTCCCGGAATCACCAAATTGGTTGCAGAGAACAGCAGCGGTTTGGACGTCATTCAAAAGTGTTTCTAACATCGTGTTCAAGAAAAAAAGAAGCCGTTTAAATTAATTTATATCTTGGTATATTCATTTCTTGGAGTATTATATGTTAAGAGCTTTCTTTAACACCAAAGGTACTTTTTTAAATAAGCCTCATTTTTTATTCCCATGAGCATCTCCAACGGGTTGTACACTATCCAAGACCAAGAGAAATTAATCATAACAACAACAGTTCCTTTCACAGGATCTTCTTCACAACTTGATGAAATTGTGGAGCATATTCAACACCGTATGAGGATTGGTGAAGAATTATGTCGCATGCCAGATAAGCTAACGTATTCGCGATCATATGGAATTGATGGGAAAGACCAGTACACGATCACCGCAGAAGGAGTTTTTTTAAAGAGAACATATAGCAATAATCCGTCCTCATCCGCTCCTTTCTCATCCGGTCCTCTCTTTACTCCAAAAAGTGTTTCATTCTGCCGTAAAGGATACGTTTCTTTTGAAAAAGGTGAAGGTTTTCAAAGAGATGATACGATGTTTCCTCTTAGCTACTACTTTGTCATGCCCTACTGCCGGAAACTTAAAGAAGAAACAAATTTCCAAATTGATGGAATTCATCATTGGGTGAATCTATAAAAACAACGCGGAGCTTCACATCCAAAACCTTCAATAACTCTTCGCAAAATAAAACCAGGAAACTGCTTTCTTCTTGCAGGCGAAACAAGTCTGATTCTTCTGCAATGGTGGTTGCTGCAATGGCGCGTTCAGAGACTTTGCACTTGTCTTCTCTTTAAATTCTGTTTCACACACTTCCGTTTCACACCATGGAGCAAGGATCATTTTCTTTTCCTGAACGTGTTTTACGGCTTCCGCAAGATTGTTTATTTTGACAATACTCTTTTTCAGCATACTTTCAGCTTTTGAATACAGATCAGCCTGCATTTGCTGCAATATTAAATCAACTTCTTTCTCTATTCCAGCTAAGGGAAGCGCTTGTTTTTCCCCAGTATCCCGCCGCACCAGAGCTGCTTGTTTTTGCTCAAGATCCCGCGGACCAAGTTCCAAACGCACAGGAACACCCTTTACTTCCCACTCGTTGAACTTCCAGCCTGGAGAATACTCTTCCCGGGCATCAAGATGGACCGAAAATCCTTTCTTCTCCAATTTTTTCTGGAGCAGGACAGCTTCTTTGAGCACTTGTGCTTTGGTCTTGTCAAATAAAATCGGAACGATGACAACCTGAATCCGAGCCACTTTAGGCGGCAGGACTAGGCCTTTATCATCCGAATGCATGAGAATCATCATCCCAATGGATCGTGTTGAAAAACCCCAGGAGTTTTGCCAGACGTACTGCTCTTGCTGCTGCTGATCTTTAAACTTAATATTAAAAGCCTTGGCAAACTGCTGGCCTAAATGATGGGACGTTGCACCCTGAATGGCTTTTCCAGTGGGAAGAAAGGCTTCCACCGATAAGGTAAATTCTGCTCCCGCAAACTTCTCTGTTTCCGATTTCCGTCCTTTCAGTACGGGTACGGCGTACAGTTCCCTGAACAGTTGTTCATAAAAATCAAGAATTTTGTGAACTTCTTCCAGCGCTTCTTCTTTCGTGGCAAAAGCAGTATGCCCTTCCTGCCAGAGAAATTCCCTGCTCCGCAAAAAAGGGGTGCAATGTTTAAATTCCCAGCGCACCACATTTGCCCATTGATTCAACCGCAGCGGCAGATCCTTATGCGACCGTATCCATTTGGCGTAGGTCTCATACATAATTGTTTCAGAAGTGGGCCGAATTGCTAATCGCTCTTTGAGTTTTGTATGCCCTCCTGTTTCCACCCACGCAACTTCCGGAGCAAAGCCAGCTACGTGTTTTTCTTCCTTCTGAAGCAGCGATTCTGGGATAAATAACGGGAAATACGTATTTTGCACACCATCTTTTCTAAGAATATTGTCAAAATACCGCTGCGCCTGCTCCCATATATAGTACGCATTTGGCCGGAGAATATAACAGCCGGAAACGGGACTGTATTCGATTAACTCCGCTTTCTGGATAAGTTGGGTAAACCATTCGGAAACCTCATCCTCTTTGGAAGCGGTAAGACCTTTGGTATCTTTTGCATCCTTCTTGGCCATGGAAGAATGAAAGTTCTAAAGAATTTATAAACATTTGGATGGGATAAATGTGTAATTTAACCGCATAAGATATTTAAAAGATTCTTATAATTTCAGCAAGCCATTTTATTTCAACTGCTCAAAAAGATGCTTAATTATTCTTTTGATGATTTCTTTATTTAAATGGATATAATTTTTATTGATCATAAATCCTTCATATGAAATACGGTTTCTGTAATCTCTCATTTGTTGCAAAAATACCATCATCTGTTCATCAATTTTCTTTTGTTTGGCAACATAATCAATTAATTCTTGATGAGCACCCTCCCCTTTTACTTTTATTCCTTCTCTTAAAGTAAGGGCTTCTATCAATTTATGGACTACATCATAATAATCTAGTAACGTGTTGCTTGGATATTTTTCCATATCTGTGTTATCCAACCTTTCTAAAGTGACTTCTGCCATCTTCTTTAGCGATTCAGCCTTCTGCTTATCCGGCTTAATTTTCGTAATCATCTATATCCCTCTAAAAAACCACTCAACACGAGCCCATTAATAATATTGTTCTTCAACTCTTTTGAGTATGAAATGAAATTATCATTAAAATGTAATTCAATCTTTCTTCCAAGCTTTTTTTCAAATGAAGTAACATCTAATTCATCTTTTTCACATTCGATAAATAGATCTATATCGCTTTTTTCAACGTCTTCTCCTCTTTGATAACTACCAAACAACACAATACACTTAGGCATCAACTTTTCTTCAATTAATTCAATAATTTTTGAGTCTAAAATAGTTGAAATATTGTAAATGGTTTTGTATTTTTTGAAAAGTTTATTATCTAAATTGGCTTTATAGAAAGGAAATTTTCTGTCCCCTCTCTTTTCTACTGATTCTACTATTAATCCAATCTTAATCAATTTATCTAAATTTTTTTTAACTGATGTATGTGCTAATCCAATAGTTCTGCTAATATCCATAAGATAGTGGTTCTTAGTTGGATTAATAAAGAAAACTTCAACTGTCCTCTCAATACTACTTTTTTGTAACATATGTTACTTTATTGTAATATATATTATATAAATGTTTGCTTTTTTTGAATGAACATCCGTAATTCTGTAATTAAATAAGGTTTTGCCTTTGAAACAGGAGATATCTTGTCGTAGTAAAATTATCTCTTCGATTAATGCTCTTGAATGCTCTTCCAAACTTGAAAGAATGAAATTCCCTTAAACTTTTAGTCTGCATTTCCCAACATTTTTTACAATAAAATAAACAAAAGAAAAAAAAATAAAAAAATCTTGCCCTATAACAGGGGGTGGTGTATGAGAACACGTAGGGGCAAGATTTTAATCATGCAAGGTTTAGACCAGTTCGATGCCCAATTCTCTGCTGAGAGATTGTGCTCTGCTCTGTGTTTTCTTCTGATCCACTTTTCCCAAAATCCATGGTGAATGAACACCGGTGATAATGGTCATCACGGTCAGCTTTCCTTTCATATCATCACTTACCCTTGCTCCCCAGATAACGTTGGCATCATCATCCAGGCTTTCGGTGACCAGTTCACCAATTCTGGATACTTCATCCAAAGTCATGTCCGGGCCGCCAGTTATGTGAATCAATGCTCCCGTGGCTCCTTCGTAATTGATATCCAATAATGGATTGGAAAGAGCTCCTTTGACTGCTTCTTCCACTCTGTTGTTGGTATCGGAACTTCCTACGCCGATAGCCGCGACACCGCCATTGGACATAATTGCCTTAACGTCAGCATAATCCAGGTTAACCAGGGATGGAACAGCAATGGTCTCCACAATACCTTTGATCATGGTCGCAATTAATTCATTTGCTACCGCAAAAGCTTGTTGGATCGGCAAGTTTCCCGCAATCTGAACCAGCCTATTGTTGTCAATCACAATAACCGTATCAGATACTTGACGTAGTTGCTGTAATCCGAATTCTGCTTTATCACAGCGCGCACGTTCAATGTTAAAAGGCATGGTTACGGTTCCAATGACAATTGCTCCGGTATCTTTGGCAACTTGCGCTACCACTGGAGCTGCGCCTGTTCCCGTTCCCCCGCCCATACCCGCACAGACAAAGACCATGTCTGACGCTTTGAGCGATTCTTTGATCTGCATTAATGATTCCTGTGCTGCTTCTGCTCCTTTATTTGGGAAACCTCCGCAACCTAAACCTCGTGTACAGTCCCTTCCAATAAGAAACTTATGATCTGCACCAGTAATGTTCAAATGTTGCTGATCGGTATTCACAGCCAAAATTTCTGCGCCTTTGATCCCTTTCTTATACAGCCAGCCAACCATGTTGTTGCCTGCTCCACCAACACCAATAACTTTAATATTAGCTTGGTTCACTGCCTCGAACTCGTGTTCTGGCACATTCCGTAACGCTTTCTCCACAATAAATTCCATTTTATACACCACCTCATGTTTTAACTAATTTTTCCTCAAACCTCTTTTTTTCCTTTTTTTTTCTTTCTTTTTTATTTTTTTATATTATAGAGATTTGATTTTTCAAACATATTCCCCCCGATATATATTTTACAATACGCAAAATATTATATACTAGTGGAACATTTCTACTTCTAGAACGAAACCAACCAAACCAACAATCGTTCAACTAACCAACTAGAACAAACCAATTTTTACTGAACCAACTTACACCGATAACCAAGACCAACCGATTAACCAAACCGTTTTTTAGTAAAGTACTCCTTGTATTTAAATATTTCTATGCTGTAGAATATAGCATCAAACATACTTTATGATAACTTCTATGATTTTGAACAAGATTATCCTCAAAAATCGCAAAATTATTCGTCTTTTGGCTTACGCAGAACTTCTTTTGTTTTTTCAACTGTTTTCTCGACGACAGACGCCGAAGTTTTTCGTATTGCTTCCGCCGCGTTTTGTGTTTTCCGCGCGAGAATAGTGGCAACATCATTCATATACTTTGCCGGATCACGGATTCTGTTTCGCCAGCGGTGAAAATAAACAAGTGTTTCCAGCGGATAGCGCGGCGGTTTTTGCGGTATTTCCCGGGGATAGCCCAGCGCGATGATCGCCTGAGGGCGAATTTGATCGGGAATACTGCACAGAGACTTAATTTCTTCTTCGTCAAAGGCACCAATCCACGTTGTTCCTAATCCTAAGGAATGAGCTTCCAGGAGCATATTTTGAATCGCCGCAGCGCAGTTTTGTACCGTATAAAGACGCTCTCCCCGCAGCCCATAATAGCGTTCCGCTGTCTCGGGCTCGCCGCAGACGATAATTAACACTCCAGCGTTGGTGAGGTCATATTGTTCATACGATGCCTGGGCGACGCGATGTTTTAGATCTGATTCAATGATAACAATAAACTTCCAATTTTGAATATTTCCGCAACTGGGAGCATGTCTCGCGGCATCAAGCACCCGGGCTACTTTCTCCCAAGAAACAAAAGAAGGAAGAAAGGAAGTAATATTTCTTCGTGATTGGATGATCTCCAGAATATCTTTCATCGTGTCAGAAGGTTATTTTTCAAGTATTTATATGTAACGATTCCGTTTTTGGAATCGAATTCCCATTTTGGGAACAGATTCCAAAAAAGAAATGATTATAAACCAGAAAAAAATCCCATAGGTCCATGGTGAAAAAAGAGGTCCTGTCCCACTTGATCGACCAGAAGAAGCTGGCAGTATTGCAGGTCATATTGAATTCTCAAGAAGAGATGTATCTCAAAGAAATAGCCAAGAGAAGTAATGTCCCAATTACATCTACCTTTCGTGTTCTACAGGAATTGACTTCCCTAGGAGTAGTACGAAAAAGAGAATGGAAGACTAGTAAAGTTTATTGCTGCGAAAATAATTCAAAAGTAGAGTTTCTAAAAGAATTATGCCATGAGGAATTTGACGGGATTGCTACTTTCGTAGAAAGGACGGGATGCATGGAAGAAATTCAGCAAATTATTCTTCATGGCACTCAGAAAAAAAACAAGGCGAACATGTTACTCATAGGAGATAAGATTGATACCAAAGCCGTAGAAGAAGTCCGGTTTGCGCTGAATGAGAAAGGCTTCGAGCTCAGCTATGTAACCCTCACCCCAGGACAATATGAACAGATGTCCAAAATGGGCCTCTATGCTGGGGAGAAGATAGTATTAAAGCCGGTAGTAAAGCAAGAAGACGCAAAACAAAAGAAGTAAGATCAAGTACCAAAAACAGCAGTATACCACAAGAGTATACTCTCCTCAATCTCTTTCTTACATCCTATGTTATATCCTATTCACCCAAATTGACTTCTTTGGACGTCGCTTTAATCAATTTGTCAGAAGAGTCATACAGTTGTATGGTGATTTGCACATTTTGCAGGTTTCCGGCCGTTACTTGATTGTATGCAAACCCATTAGGGATGGCAACATCAGATTCATGAGTAACGCCCGCATAGATTGATTTTGATCTTTCAGACAATGGAACTTTCTTCTCCGTATCTTCATATCCTTCAACAATCATAATAAAATAGTCAGGTTTTATTGTCCCTTGTTCTTTATTCATGATGGTAAATGAAAATCCCGTCATTTTTCCCCAAGTGTCGTACCATTTCTTGTACACATCTCCAAGGGTTACAGAAACAAGGGAATACGAAGTTACGACTTTTTCATCTTTCTTTGCAGTTATCACTTCTGTCTGTGATGTATTTGTTGTGGTAGCGTTACTTGCGTTCTGCTTAACCGAAGCACTTGTTGCCGATGAGAGAGTTGTCTTCGTCTCTTTAACAGAAGCGTTGGCAGACGCGTTTTTCTCACCAAGCTTATTTTCCAAAGCCAGAGTTTTGTCACCTACAGGCTCTGAAGCGGTAAAAATCGTTGAAATATTAAATGAAAGGTCAAAAGAAGCTGTACTTGCCCTTCCCAGGAAAAAAGCAGCGAGCAGAAGAAGAATAAAGACTGACCACTTTATTAGTTTCCGCGGCTTGATTTTAATGGTAATCTCTTTTTCTAAAGGAGACCTCTCTTTTTTCAGGTCTTGGATTTCCTTTTTTTCTTGTTTATCTCGCATTTCCCATTCTTTCTCTTTCATATCCCATTCTTTTTTTGTTCTCTCAGCAGAGGTTGCTCCTTTCTCTGATTTTGGAATGAAAGGTGCAGGATCAGGTAACTCGCCTTCCCTTTTTCGTTCAGGCATTGACTCGCCTTTTTTGTCCATGTTTTGCATAGAGTTATTCCTGATCATTTTATGAGATTATAAACAATATTATTGATGTTACCAGTAACAGAATCCCCGCCATAACAGAACTGTAGGAGATTTGCTCGCCTAACGTCAGTGTGGGAAAACGCCTCAGTTTATGAGAAAGAAATATACCTAGCGCCCCAAAACGGTCAGTAACGTGATGAACCTCTTCTTTTATATCCATTGACAACACAGAAAAAAGAAGGAATTTAAAAAGGTATTGGTTTTAATTCTTTCTATTGTTCCCCTGCTCCCGCAGCTGCTTTCTCCTGGCTTAATTTCTGAGCACCTTCTTTGAGAACTTTCATATTAACCTGATGGATAATACCAGTGATGCGTTCACCACAAACAGTTCTCCTGCGAAGAAGGCCTTTTTGAGTTTTTCTAACCTTCTTTTTTGCCGGCGCTCTTTTTTTGCCAATGAAACCGACACTTTTTCCAATCAACACGCGTTTGCGGTGCTCCTGGATCCCTTTCCTCATGGGAAAGCCGCATTTGTCAGAACCACCGGTAATCAGAAATTCATATCCTGCGAAACCAAGTTCATCCCCGGAAATTGTTTCTCCAATCCGTTTTCCATGCAATACCTCAGAAACAGGACCTTTTAATTCACTTTGAAACGATTTCCCTTCTTTTGTTCCAATAACTAACTTTATATCTGCCATATTTTTTCCTCCCGAGATGCAAAGAACCTATCAGTTCCAACCAATTTGGCCATCTCAGCTATTTTATATTATAGTTTAGTGATTTATTATGTTTATTTATAAAAATTGTTGTCTGAAATTTCAAAAAGGAAAGACCCATAGTTGAAACATAGTAAAGCTCACGCTAGCAAAAAGCTGGAGAAAAACGCCAAGTCTATGCATTTATGGTTGTTCCAATTCATGAAGTTCTTGCAGAAGCGTGGTATGTTCTTGCTGCAACCGAGTTAACTCTTGCTTCTTAAATTCGTTAATTTGATTCCTGCTTGCGTCCCACTCCAAGGGTTTTATTTTGCGTTCCAGGTGGAACAGCCGTTCACGTACTTCCATTTTTTTCTCTTGGGACATAAAAATCAATTGGACTCTCCAACTATATAAACATTTAGGGAGAAAATGGCACTTGTGCTATCACGGTTTTAGTTTACATAAATATTAGTTGATTACGTCTTTCCTAAAAAGTTAGCCCCTATGGCGGGAGACGGCCATTTTCTGACGAAAATGTCCTACGAGGCATCCCGGATGGAGCAACCCCTGCCTCATCTCCACCATGGCTAACTTTTTGAACTCTGTGCCGAAAAAAATAAAGATACCTGGCACTCTTAACTCCAAAATGGAGGAAAAAACAATCCTGAACATTTCCCTAATATGTGTTATCCTAGGCCTTTTCTTTTTATTTCTCTATGTAGAAGAGTTTGATGCTCAAGTTGTGGAACAGTTAGAGATGATACCTCCGGAAGAAGAAGTGATGATTAAAGGAATTATCACCAAAATGAGTCGGTACGATACAACAGTATTTTTAGAAGTGGCCGGTGAACGCATCGAGACCATGGACGTTGTGGTCTTCCCGGAAGAGGAAATTTTTCTTACAGAAGGAGCCTATGTGAAAATTAGCGGCATGGTGGAAGAATATCAAGGAAAGAAAGAGTTGATTGCCAGCAAAATCGTGATGAAGTGAGAACAATATCAGACTAAAGCAACTTTCTCGCCCTTAGATATTTCCTGGCGTTTTCTTTAAAATTATCAGCAAAAAGCTGAGAAAAGAAAGAAGAACTTGCCTGTAATTGAGATTCAATTAATTGTTTTTGTTGTTTAAATAGGAGATTATTTTAAGACAGATGTCTTGAAGGGATGAAGACAAAAGTCTTACCATAAAATATTTAAAGACAAGTGTCTTAATATCCTAAAGACAGGTGTCTTACATGAGATTAGAGAAGCATGCAGAAAGTCTTCAGGAAGTTTTGGACGAAATTGACGCTGCTCTTAATGACAAGCAAGGGGTAAAAAAGCATCAACGAAGATTAGCCATGATGCTGTCTGTAGGGATTTGCGACCTGATTGAGATATACTTCCATCGGTTGGGAGTGATAAAAAGTGGTGCCAGAATTAAGCATGATTGGTTCAGGCAGAAGAGAATTAAAGAAAAATTAGAACAACAAATTATTCAACCAATTGATTCCATCACCGAGATACATACAATAATGAGGCTGGCAGTAGATATAGAAAAAAGTAGGGATGAACTGGCCTATGGCTCTCCCGTAGATGAAGAAAAGCTGCTTATGGAAAAAATAAATCAGTTTTTGGAATTGAAGAAAATCATTGACCATCTCTATGAAAAATCATAATCTTAAATCATATTCCAGTACCTTTGTTGCCTATCTTATCTCTAATTTAACCTACGAACTTGAAGAAATTAACGCCATCATCCTTTATGGATCAGTGGCCAAAGGAGAAGCTACATCAAAAAGTGACGTAGACATTTTTGTGGATACAAAAAGCAAAAAAGTAGAAACAAAAATTAAAAAAATCGTGAAAGACTTTTACGCCACCCGAGAAGCTGCCATCTTTAAAGTGAAGGGAATCGATAACGAACTAAGCGTTAAGGTGGGGGAATTAAAGAAATGGAAAGACTTGCATCAGAGCATCATGGGCTCAGGTTTTATTCTGTGGGGGAGGTATGAATGGAAGGAAATTCCCTCCGCTGTAAGACATATGCTTATCTTTTCCTGGGAAAAAATAGGAAAAAACAGGGGGGCTTTCTTGAATAAGTTGTACGGATTCTCGAGTAAAGGAAAAAAGCATGAAGGCTTGCTACCAAAAATAGAAGGAAGAAAACTTGGTAAAAGCAGCATTATTATCCCTATGAAGTATAAAGACGACGTTATTCCGCTTTTTAAGAAATACAACGTTAAGGTAAGGCAACTGGAAGTGTTTGTGAACGAGTGATTACGCCGCTTGCTCCGGCTCTTTCAATTCCGTGAACGCTTCTTCGATTTCTTCATTTGTCCATCCGGTTCGTTCAGCAAGAATATTTTTTATATCACTCTTTGACGTACCCGTCCCACTTTCTTTTTTGATCCAGTCTTTCAATTCGTCAAAATTGTACATGACTTGCTTTTTTTTGGCATGATGTACAAGCAAAAATGTTACCAGTGCCAATAAAAGGAACGCCAGAGGGCCGCTAATAAGCCAGACTTTATATTTATCCCAAATTCCCGGTGATGGCTGTTGGATCTGTGGAGGAGGTTGTTGTGCTGGAGGCACAAACTGTTTTGGCGGCGCTACCGGTGGAGCAGCAACTTCACAAGTTTGCTGTTCCGCTGGTTTTCCAAGAAGAGTTTGACATTGATTTTGATCAACGCACGTTCGTGATTGTCTTCCGCCGATACAAGAAGACCATTCGGAACATGTCCATGATTCTTGACATTGAGGACATGACTGCGTGGTGTTTGGTTTATTTTGCGTGGTGCCACAGTTTTTGAGGTCTGTGCATTCCCTCCCTTGAGTTAAAGACACATTACAATAGGACCAGACACCACAATCCCATTGGGGATTACAAGAAATACCACTACCGCCACCGCTAGGAGCACTAGTTGATGAAGCTGCTCCCTCTTCTGTAACCGCAACATTGCATTCAGCAGCTGTTCCCACACAAACGGTGGAAGTTACAGCATTGTCTCCTTCACATGCCGAATAGATAGTATACGTACCTTTCTGCGGCGGGAGGAAACTTGCAGAGTATTGTTTATCAGCATTCGTTGTTTCTTGATCAAGCCAGACATTCTCACCTTCGAGTAAGGCTCTTAGACCAACTTCTACATTAGGATCATCACATGTACCGGTAATAGTGACTGTTTCACCGGGAGAATAGCTATTTTCTGTATTTATCGTAGTGGCCGCTACCACCAGAGGTAACGCGAGGAAAAAGACAAAAAAAAAATTACTTTTGAATCTCATACGTTACCTCCCCAGGCATTACCAATGATTTAAATGGTGAGCCGAGTTTTGGTACATCCTGCCAGACAAAAGCTTTAATAGTTACATTTCCTGTGATATCTGCGGGAATGTTATGGGAAACTTCCAATATTTCAAAGCTTCCCATTGTAAGAGCTGCCCGTGTATCTTTAATTGTTGTTTTTTGATCAGCCCCATAATTTACCGTTGCAATAACGAGATGATTTTCTGGCAAATCAACATTTGGTGTAACCGTAATGCGGATGGTGTATGTTTGACCTGTAGTGGCGGTATCCTGCGTTGTAAGTACACCAGCAGGATCGATAACCTCGATGGAAACTTCGGGTACTTCTTCAGCAAGGACACAAGCACCATCTTGGCATACTTCTAAACCTTCTGCACAATCTGCATCTGTACATTCAACATCACAGGCATCGCCGAGTTTGTCGCCATCAGCATCGGCTTGATCTGGATTCGATTCAAGAGGACAGTTATCTTCAGTATCCTCTACACCATCATCATCCAAGTCAACATCAGCAACTTCTGTAACATCACAGGCATCACCTATACCATCTTCATCACTGTCTGCTTGATCTGCATTTGCTATTAAAGGACAATTATCAACAGGATTTCCTTGTTCATCTTGATCAGCAACGCCATCACCATCATCATCAGCATCACAGGCATCACCTTTGCCATCAACATCTGTATCTGTCTGATCATTTGCTATTCCTAGACAGTTATCTTTATCATCAGAAACGTCGTCGTCATCCGCATCGCCATATATAATACTAGCGCACTCAGGATCAGCAGAATCAACGGATCCATCGCCATCATTATCAACTCCATCTCCACACACTGTAGGATTATCTTCTGGTCCCTCTAGTGTAATCATAATCGTGCCATCTACTATCTTATCTGGTTTAACAAGATTTGTACCATCATCCAAGTCAATAATTTCAAACGACGTAAAAGTTAACACTGCATCACCAGCTTGGTTGGACGTAAACGGAAGAGTGGCAAGGGTAATATCCTCTCCGCTAAGAGCATTAGAACACCCTTCATCAGTGCTATCTTCTTCGTCATCGACACATAACCAGGCAGCTTCAAATTGAATGACGCCATCGTTACATGTCGCCGATGGAGCAATAACGGAAACATCTGAAAAACCATCGGGTAAAATCTGTGATGAAAGATCATCCCCTACTGATATCTGATTTGTCGTGGGTCCATCGGTAGGAGTGATAACACACCCCAGAACATTCTTGTTATCCTTGTTATAATTCAATGTAAAGCGTACGGCAACAGATTTTGCATCCCCAATATTCGCTTTAATGGGAACATAGAATATTTTTCCGACAGCTTCCGTATTGTCATCAAGTATAATTCCTGCCTGCCCTACTGTTGTAAACGTACCAACTTTAATTGCTTTTCCTACAAAAGCATCCGAGAAAAATAACAACGCTGCAATGCCCGCAACAGCAACAAGCGTAATGATTGCAATCAACAGCGGCTTATTTACTTCACCAAACTTTCCTCCGCAGCTGGCAACTCTCTTTTGCGGCGGTGGTGAATGAAATTGTACATTTCTTCTTGTTGTTTTTTTCATCTTTTTTAACCGTGTTTAGTTTTCTTTCAGAGATGCAAAATATGCGTGCAAGGCTTTGGCAATCTTGGAGACTTGCCCTAATTTATCGGGGGTATATTCGTAACCTTGTTCAGCACCGTCTACAGAAGCACCGTCTACAGAAAGAATGGAGGTTATCCTGGTTATGAGAATCTCCAAATTTGAAAGTTCTTCACCAACTGGGCACGATTGTGATTCTGCTGGTTTTCCTGTAAGAGTTCCGCAATTATTTGAATCAGTACAGGTTCGTGTTTGTGTTCCCGCAACGCAGGCAGTCCACTCATCACATTGCCAATCTGAAGTACAACCACCCGATGTAGCAGCGACGCTAACAATTGATTGTACCTCCCCTACATCAGTAGAAACAGAATTGGCATCATAAAACTTTAAGTCAGTTAAACTCACGGGACCGCTGCTGCTTCCTGCTTGTAAATTAATTGTAAGTAAAGTCCCCGTAGGTGTGGAAAAATCATAGATAAGACTTCCTTTCTGAGTTCCAGAGTTATATTGCACGGAACCAAAACTGGAACTAGGGTTTCCCTGAACTGTATAACCTGGAGCGCTAATCGTAAAATCAAGACCGCCAAAATTAGCAGTATCTAAACTTAGATATGTTAGCGTGCATGAGAAAACACTATTCGCCTCAACAGAAGAAGGACAGTTCAAAGTAAATGATTGAACACCAACAGGGGTAAATGATTGAACACCAACAGCTAACAGTGCGAGACAGATTATTACTATAGCAAACCTATTTTTCATTTTCATTGTTAATCACCTTTTTAATGTAGTTTATCCTAGGCACGCTTCAAAAGGACCTCGTAGCCCTAATGCCAAGCGTATGATTTGGATTGCATCACCCGTATTGATTATAGGAGCGCCAGCGGAATCTTTGCCACACACAACATTAGCCAACACTTTTTGTTCATCAGTAAATCCAACAAGACCCAACGAATAGCGTACGACTTGAATCGCGTCACCGGTATTAATAACCCCGTCACCTGTAACATCGCCAAGTAATGCTACCTTACATGCTGCTGCACAATCCGGATCGACACAATCTACTTTCCCATCGCCATTATTATCTTTTTGATCGTCACAGATTTCAACTTGCGGCTGCCAAGTTACACCATCACACTTAAACCCGGATAGTTCTTTGCCTACAATGCCGGAAGTACATTTGACCCACATCTCACTCTGAATATCATTAGCACACAAAACTTTCTTGTTGATAGGATATGGGGAAGGACCAATGAAAACATTGATATCACCGCTCCCTTCCTTTATACCATCGGTATTACATTCGACCCATTGAGGTTCAAGTACTTCTGGTCCAAGGAAACACAAAGCACTAAATTTACCTGGAACATACAGCGCAGTGTTAACCTCTCCTTCGTTACACACTCTTTCTATTCCACCAATGCAAAGCGATTTAGTATCATCAGCATTTGTAACAACAAAGCCATCTTGTTTTCCTTTACATACTTCTGCTTTTGATGCACAAACAACGCCTAGGGTGTTAATAAATGTGCCAGCACTTCCTTTCAAAGCAGTAACAACTTGGTCTTCAGGACATTTCACTTCCTTTGACTGAGAAAGATCTGCACTGCCTCCTGTTCCTGCGCTCGCAGTTGGAACATTTGAACCACAAATTGCCTGAAGTTTGACGTCATGCACTTCATTTTGATAGGTTGCAGTTACATATTTGATGCCTGTCAAAAATTGACCCGTGGAACATTTTAAAGAGAATGGATTTCCACCTGGACTCGTACCTGCTACAGGTGAAGTTTGTCCATCAGTGCACTGCAACTGAACAGTATCCAACCACCAGCCTGCTTTGCCCGTTATTCCTGTGGCAAATGCTCCAGGAGAACAGCTCACCGTTTGAAACTGACATGTTGGAGCAGCGGTGCAATCTGCATCATTGCAATCTGTTTTTCCATCGCCATCATCATCTGCTTTGTTGGAACATAAGATGCCAGTATTTTCTTTTATTGCACAGGTAGGATCATTCTTACAATCTGAATCAGCGCAGTCTATTGTTCCATCATAATCATCATCTATTTTATCTGTACAACTAGTTTCAGTTAAAGGGATTTTCTCCCATCCTCCA
>Ga0209542_10008584_pt1 | contig 19033 bp, 20 predicted proteins | sample RifCSPhighO2_01_FD_184028 | JGI IMG/M metagenome (GOLD analysis project Ga0209542, IMG submission 184028) | Soil microbial communities from Rifle, Colorado - Rifle CSP2_plank highO2_0.1 (SPAdes) (version 2) | ecosystem: Environmental > Terrestrial > Deep subsurface > Rock core/Sediment ...
TTTAATTAACATTGTCGATAAAGAAAGAGGATACTGATATTGAGGTGGACACTATGGGAACAGAATTGGTAGTAAAAGCGAATAAGGATAAATATGACGATATCTATCGTAAAGGATATGATAAAAAATATCCGAATTTAGATCTGGTGCGTTTAGAGCGCTGGTATTTCAAGCAAAAACCCGGTAAATTACTTGATTTCGGATTTGGAGTTGGAGTTAATCTTCTTCATATGTTGGAGTGTGGTTACCATGTTGAGGGTATTGAAGCTTCTCCAGAAGCAAAACGTATTGTTGAGAAGAAAATCGCTGAGCGACCGCAGTTAAAATCCAGAGTAAATCTTACTGTGTTTGATCGTAACGCAGATAAACTTCCTTACCCAGATAATTCTTTCGACTATGTTGTCTGCTTGAGTGTTCTTTCTTTGCTTGAAACCAGAGAGAGAATTGAATGGCTTCTGCAGGAGTTCAATCGGGTTCTGAAACCAGGGGCAAAAATGATCATAGATATAAATGGGCCGGGCAGTGATTTTTCTAAACATGCAACTTTAGTAGGGGATGAAATTTATGAATACCGGGGGAATACCGGAAAAGAAGAACCGCGACTCTGTTATTGTCCGCAATCAGAGGATAGGTTTAGCTCTCTCCTGGAAGGGCTTTTTGAAGTAGATGATGTAGGACATGTGTCATTCAAGTATGTCGGCAATGAAAGTTTTGAATACCTGGCCTGTGTAAGGAAGAAGGGATAATATTTTATTTAATTTTTTTTAGTATACAAACTTTTATTAAGTGGTTATAAATAAGTAGCAATATGAGAGCAATTGTAGCAAAAATAATACCTAATAAGGCAAAAAAATATCTTTTTAAAAATACGGTTGTTAAATTGTTATGTTCTCCAAGACCAACTCTCGCCGTAGCAATCATCCTTAAATTTTTATTTTCAAAGAAAATACATATTTCATTTGCCGAACGATTAACCATTTTGCGGCGCTTTTTTAAGATTGATAAATATCTTGATTGCGCCCATTCATTTGAAGAGTATTTAATCCCGGCCTATGAAATACTTACATTTCCTTCTGTTAAGGGTCATATTATCGAAGCAGGCGCATTTAAAGGTGGTGGAACCGCAAAATTAAGTATTATTGCCAAGATATGCAATAGAAAATTGTTTGTTTTTGATTCTTTCGAGGGTTTGCCTGAAAATAATGAACCGGTGGCACATACTACCCTAGGTGGTATTTGTCCCTATAACAAAGGTGAGTTTTCTGGTAGTTTAGATGAAGTAAGACGTAACGTAGAGAAATTTGGTGAAATCGAAGTATGTTCTTTTGTGAAAGGCTGGTTTGATACAACAATGCCTACTTTTAGAGAGGAAGTCATAACTGTGTTTTGTGATGTTGATTTAGAATCATCTACTAAAACTGTTTTAAAAAATATGTGGCCAAACCTAGTTAATAAAGGTTTTTTCTTTTCACAAGATGCTCATATTCCTATAGTATTAAAACTGTTTTCTAATCAAGATTTTTGGCGTGATGAAATAGGGCAAGATCCACCTCGTTTCGTACATTTTACAAAGCGTCTTGGTTATCTAAAGAAGATAGTTAAATAGAACCTTGTATCAGTATCTTTTTAAATAGATATATACTTTTCTGATCAATGAATTCTGAAAGAGAAAAGCTAGTCTATGTGGGAATGAGTGTCGATTTAATTCACCATGGCCATATCAATATCATTCAAGAAGCGGCAAAACTAGGAACAGTAATAGTAGGCCTTCTTACGGACAAAGCGATTGCTAGTTATAAGCGGTTGCCTGCTCTAACGTATGAACAGCGAAAAAAGGTAATTGAAAATATAAAAGGAGTTTCAGAAGTTGTTACTCAAGAAACAATGGATTATGTTCAAAATTTATTGAAATACAAACCAGATTATGTTGTCCATGGCGATGATTGGAAGACGGGAGTACAAAAACAAATCAGGGAAAGAGTGATAGAAACGCTTAAGGAATGGGGCGGAGAGATAGTAGAGATCACTTATACGGGAGGGATTTCTTCTACACAATTACATAAGTATCTCAAGGAAATAGGAATTACTCCAGAAGTAAGAATGAAAAAATTACGCCGTTTACTCGAGGCAAAAGAGATAGTTCGTTTTTTAGAAGCTCACAATGGCATTAGTGCTTTAATTGTAGAAAATACTCAGGTGGTCAAGAATGAGAAGACACAGGAATTTGATGGTATCTGGGTGAGTAGCTTAACTGATTCTACTGCGAAGGGAAAACCAGACATAGAGTTAGTGGCAAGGTTGGATACGTTAAACCATATAATTGAAGCAACTACAAAACCTATCATTGTTGACGGTGATACAGGGGGCATTCCTGAACATTTTATATTTTTGGTAAAGACTTTGGAGCGGTTTGGGGTTTCTGCCGTAATCATTGAAGATAAGATGGGTTTAAAGAAGAATTCATTGTTTGGAACCGAAGTGATACAAGAGCAAGATTCGATTAAGAATTTCACTCATAAAATTTCTATGGGGAAGAAAGCTCAAGTTACAGAAGATTTTATGATCATAGCTAGGATTGAAAGTTTTATCTTAGGTGCAGAATTAGAAGATGCTCTGATTAGAGCGAACGCATACATTCAAGCCGGCGCTGATGGTATTATGATTCATAGTAAAGAGAAAGATCCTGCAGAAGTTTTTTCTTTTTGTAGAGAGTATTCAAAATTTGAAAAGAAAGTTCCTTTAATAGTAGTTCCTTCAACTTTCAGCCATGTTTCAGAAACTGAATTAAAAGAAAGAGGTGTAAGTGTGGTTATTTATGCTAATCATTTGCTAAGGAGCGCTTATCCAGCTATGAGCAAAGCTGCGCAGACCATACTATTGCATGAGAGAGCGCATGAGACAGATCAGTTTTGTATGCCTATTAAAGACATCATTAACTTGATACCTGGCGGAAAGTAAATCTTAATCTAAACCATGATTGAAGAAAAATATGATTTTCAAAGAGCAAAAAAAGAAAATGCGGAATTAGCAGATCGAATGTTACGTTGGTTGTCCTTTCCCATATCTAAATTCATTATCCGCCATACTCCTATAGTTCCTAATCAAATTACCCTGTTCAGTTTTTCTCTGTCTTTGATTGGATGTTTTTTTTTTCTGCGTGGTGATCATATCAGTTTAATAGTAGGAGGATTATTTATCTTCCTACGTCAGATATTTGATCAAGTGGATGGGGAAGTTGCCAGGATAAAAGGTTTAAGTAGTTCTTTGGGAAAATGGCTTGATGGGATCACTGATTACTTAAGCCCAGAGCTAATCATATTCTCTTTAGCTATAGGTATAGGAACTCCCCTGGCCTATTTAGTTGGAGCATTTACTGCTATTGCCTACCCTATGCAATATTTGTTTGTGTATTTTTATAAGTTAGAAATAGTTAAGTCCTCTGAACCTATAGCTATTGGTGAGGGAAATAAATTTAATTTTTTGCGTCACATTTACGGTTCTGTTTTGTTTTATGTTTTGGTTCCACTGTTTCTTTTTATGAATAAACCTTTATGGGCATTGTTATTTTTTGCTGTGGTAGGAAACGCATTTTGGGCAGGGACGCTTTTGGCACAATACCTTACTTTGCGGAAAAAAGATTGAAGATGAAATCTATCCTTTATCTTACCCAGCGGTTCAGACCGCACCTAGAAGCTACTTCAAAGGAAGCATATTTACTAGCAAAAAATTTTAAAGGAAGTATTCACGATCTGCACTTAGATGGTTATGGCAAGTTTAGATTTAACTCTAAGTTGTTTTCATATCATTTTCTGTATTATGCTTTTGGAATAATTCCTTTATTTTTCTTTTCCAGAAACAAGGTTATTCACCTCTACACTTCGTTATGCGATAGGCCTTACCTGCCATTTTTTAGTAATAAAAAAATGATTATTACCTCTGCTAATTTCGTGATGAAGGAACGAATTAGAAAGAAGATAAAGCATCTTACAAAAGTAAGAAAGATTATAGTTCAGTCGGAACTACAAAAAAGTGAGCTTCTAAAAGCAGGAATTAAGGAACAACAGATAATAGTCCTATACCCCCCTGTAGAACTAAGGTATTTTTCTTATCAAGAGCCTTCTATTAAGAAATTTACTATCTTAAATGCTAGCTGTCCAGGAAAAGTGAAGTATCTTGGTAAACGAGGAATTTACTTGCTATTAGAAGCAGATCCTTTTTTGCAGAATACTAAAATTAAATTTCTGTGGAGAGGCGGAGAGTATAACTTATTCAAGAAGAAAACTAGAGATAAGATATTCAGAAATATTGAGATGGAAAATAAAATTCATACTGATATGAACTTCCAGTATGCTCAGGTTCATTGCACCATTATTCCTTATCTTCAATTGGATGAAAATCTTAAAACTATGCCTACGTCAGCCATAGAAAGTTTAGCAGCTGGAAAGCCAGTTTTGGTTTCTTCCAAGACCGGTATTGTTGATATCATTCGCAAAGAAAAATGCGGCGTCGTTTTTGAGCCAACTCCGGGAGGATTACTGGAAGCTGTTCAAGAGATGAAGAAAAATTATTCTACATATCAAAAAAACTGTCGTAAGACGGCTGAAAAGTATTTTTCACAAGAAATTTTTCTTAAAAAACATGAAGAAATTTACAATTCCTTATCATGAAAATCTCACTGCACATGAAAGATATAACTGCATCAATGCCGAAAGAACTTCAAAGGATTTTGAAGCTATTTGATCAGCATACTGTTGCCTATCTTCTCTTTAAATGCGAGCATATTCTCGAAGGCCAGAATAAGAATTTAGATATTTTATTGAAAAGCATAGATGATTACAGCAGCGCTTCTGCTCTTTTAGAACAGCATGGCTATGTGCTGTATATGAATGAATCAGTAGAAAAATACAAGAAAATGTACCTATTTTTTGATGGGAGAATTGTTTCTGCGATCCATCTTCATCGGGAAGTGGCCTGGCATGGAGTAATTGCCTTAGATAAAGAGAAGATTTTTGAACGCGCGCAAGGAAAAATTCCTTCTCCTGAAGATTCGCTGTTGATTCATTCTGCGCATGCCTTGTTTGAAAATTTTAGGGTAAAAGAATATCATCGAGTGTTGTTAGAAAAATATAAACAAGAAACAACAGATTGGGATTATATCGATCGGCAGCTTACTAAGTTTGGCTGGAAAAAGGCATTTTACCAGTTTCTCCCTCGTCTCTCTCTACATCCTAGGATAATAGTAAATGGATATGCTGGCAGATTACGCAGGGAACCACTACTCATTTTTACCTTGCTGAAGAAATTCTTACGTGCTGCCGCAAGAAAAATCTCATTAAAAAAGAAAGGATATCTACTTTGCGTAATCGGGATGAATGGTGCTGGCAAAAGTACAACTAAAGAGACTCTGTTACAAGCATACTTGCCTTTAAGCAGCTTTGTTGCTGGGCAATATGGCTATTATTTTGGCTGGAAGCAATCTCTTTTAGGCAAATTCTTTTCTATCTTCTCCCCAAAAAAGAAAGGAAAAAAATTATTCGATAAAGTCAGTGAAGAAAAGATAAAATCGTTTGATTTATTCCAGGAATTTCTTTTTTTATTTGTTTATTGTAAATTTCTAATACGCTATGTGAAAGATATCTATCCTCACTTGAGAAGGAATGAGTTAGTGATCTGCGATCGTTATTTTTATGATCTATATGGCCAGTATCCCTATTCTGGACGTAGTAAAATTTTAAAAATTTTTCCTATTCCTAAACCGGATAAACTTTTCCTTCTTGATGCTACTGTCGACGCAGTTATGAAGCGGGATAAAGCAGGGAAAGCTATAAGGGTAGTCCAACCTCGGGAAAAATTGGAAGGACAAAGGCGTAGGTATTTACTGGCTGCGCAGAAGTATAATTCTGTTCTTCTCAATGCTGAGAGTGCTCTTACAGAAAACGTTTCTACCATCATTGCGGAAACATGGAAAGAATATATCGGATGAAGATGAGGTAACGCTTTCTAGATTTATGATATAAATTGAGAATATACCCTTAGATATGATTCTACGCAATTTTCCCAGGCAAAATTTTTGAGGGGAAGATAATCCCATTCGCCTTTGGCGATCGCCCCTATTTTTTCTGCCAAGTCTTCCTGATTTTTACTTTTAAAAAATAAGTGTTTTCCAGATACTACCTCTGGCAGAGAACCTGCGTCGCTCACCACGAGAGGTGTCCCCAAGGAATTTGCTTCCAAGGCGTTATATCCAAAACCTTCTGAAAGGGACGGTATTATTACGCAATCAGCAGCTCTGATCATAGTTCCTAGCTGTTGGTATGGGAGAGATGGTATGATCTTTACTGTCTCTGGATACTTGCTTGCCAACTTTGTAAGCTGACGATAATTTTTTGGATATTTTTCTGGCGAGCCAAGCATAAGAAGGAGCACTGCATTAGGTTTTTTTCTCTGGATGTAAGGTACAGCTTTAATGAGGTGCTGAAAGCCTTTCGATCCACCGGGTCTTCCCCAGGAAAAACACACAAATTTCTGATTTAAGTTCAGGTCTTTACGTATTTTTTGTGCTGCTGTTGCACTAAAATTTTTTGGATGCCAAAAATCGTAATTAAATCCATTATAGATTGTGACTGTTTTTTTAGGATTAATTTTCTGCTGCAGTAGATTTTTTTTGGTTGCTTCAGATACGCAAATGTATTTATCAAAGGGTAGGAGGTATAACGCTCTTTCCAATAAATCATGCAGAGCAGCTTTTATTTTTGAAAAATCAGTCACTTGTTTCCATTTTCCAATCCATAATTCGTGTACGGTTAAGACGACTGGTGTATTGGTCAATTTTGCGCTCAGCCAGGCGGGAGGAGCGCCATTAAAAGTGGTAGTTTGTATAACATCTGCTCTCTTGGCTAATTTTAGGACTTTTGGAATCGAGAACAGGGAAAAGAGATAGCGATTGTTATGGCAAGAAACGCGGTGTACTTTTACGCCATTAATCTCTTCGAATTTTTTTGTCCCTGGTAGTAAAGTAGTTATTACGGCAACTTTATGCCCTTTTTTTATCAGCCCTTCCGCTAAGTTCTTGAACAGAACTTCTGCACCACCATAGTGAGGATAATAATTTTCACAAACAAAGAGAATTTTCATTTTTATAATTTAATTTTTGTTTTTGGTGTTTTCATCAATTCCTTCCAGGGCGTCTTTTCGCACATACATCTCTAGTTTTCGTTCCATTTTCTTGACGGTGCTGTAATTAAAAAATCCTAAGCCCAGCAGGACAAAGAATCCTAACACCACAAAAAAATCCAAACGCCGGTAGAAATTAAGATGTCCTATAAAAAAATCTAGAGACGAAGGTCTCATAGCTACCAGAAGAAGAATGGTCCAGCCCGCAAACCAAGATAATGTTTCATTTCTGCTTAACTCTTTTCGTTTATATTTGACGAAGGTAAAATACATCATTCCTGCTCCAAATATAAGTCCTAATAATTGAATCCATAAGGTGGTGCTCATTTCCATAACCTCCATCCGACCATTTTTGCGACTATGATCATTCCATCAAAGACGGTTGTTCCTTTATATTTATCTGCATAAATTGTTTCTATGAAAATAGTGGTATGCTTTAATTTTTTTTTGCCAGCCTTGATGGCCATTTCTGTTTCCACATAATAGTCTGTTGCTTCCCAGCGTATTTTGCGATAAGCTTCAGCGGTGAAACCGCGATAGCCGCACTGGCTGTCTTCCACTCTGACACCGTATAATATCTGCATGGTTTTAGTAAGCACTTTGTTGCCGAATTTTAATATGGCTGGCATAGATTTTGGCGCTTTGCGGCTGCCGAAGGCAATTTCGTATTGACTTAAGGTCGCGAGGAAGACCGGTATCTCTTTAGGATCATGCTGGCCGTCAGCATCCATAGTAATGAGCTTTTGTGCTCCATGCTGAACCGCATAGTCGCATCCGGTCTTAAGCGCAGCTCCTTTTCCTAGGTTTACTTTATGTCGTAACATCACAGCACCAGCTCTAGTGGCTTCTGCGGCAGTATTATCCAATGATCCATCATCGATGACAATGATATTTTTCGCAAATTTCTTGGTCTCAGTGATGACCTCAAAGATAGTTTTTCCTTCGTTGTAGGCTGGAACAATAACTACTTCCCTAAACTCTCCATTAACCATGCTTAATTCACTTAGGATGCCCTTATAAAAATTATGGAAGAAGACTCGTCAAAGGACATAATTGTGCATGGCATCAGAAGGCGTCATTGTTAATGGTAATGACGTCAAGACATGGATGTGATCAACATCAACTTCGCTGTCCAAAATTGCGAAGTTGTGCCTTTTTGCAGCTTCGTGCAAAAATATTTTACACAGGTTTCTTCGCTCAGGCGAAGAGCAGTGGGATTTCTAGCTAGTTTATCTTAAGGCGATGGCCTAGCTTAATCAACTATTTATAAAGCTTATTAAATTCGTAATAGAAAGTTTTATAATGAAAATTCTAGCTAAAAGAATCATGGTCTCGGCTGGTGTCGACATAGAAAGTGTCACAAGATTTAAGAGCTTACAAAGTAATGACAATTTTATCAATCTTATCTTTACTAAGAAGGAAATAGACTATTGCATGGGTAAAAGCGAGCCCCATATCTCTTTCACCGGGAAATTTTGTGCAAAAGAAGCCATATTAAAAGCAGTGGATAATAAACTTAATATGAAAGAAATTGAAATAATTAATTCTTCTTCAGGGAAGCCACTGGTGTATATTAAAGGAATAAAACAAGAAAATATCAGTTGCAGCATCTCGCACACCCAGGAATATGCCGTGGCTTTAGTGATCGTAAATGATAAGGGTAATTAAATGGAAATTAACAAAAAGAATTATTCTGTTTCAAAACCCCTAGCTTCAATTTGTATACAAATAGATGCAGATAAAGTTGATTCACTTATCAAAAGAATAAAGAATGAGGAAAATTTTAACTTGAATGTTGGGGAGATAGTAATTTTTTCTATCGTTAAGGCTCTGAAAGATTTTCCTATGTTTAATTCTATTTATGATCAGAATCTAATTCTCTATGATTCCATTAATCTTGGGCACTTTGTTAACCTTGGTAGTGGTCCAAAACTAGCGGTGATAAAAGATGCCGAGACTAAAAATCTGTATCAGATTGCTCAAGAGATCAAAGATTCAGCACTAAAATATATCCGCGGAGAATTATTGGCTAAAGATACAGCTTTAAGCACCATTTCGGTGACAAATCTTTATTCTTTTGAAGCGTTTCAAGTTACTCCCCCTATTTATGAACACCAATCAGCTATGTTTTCCATAACCTCTAAATTTGTTTCTTGGGATGGGGGAATAGTACACAAATTTAATTTGACTTTATCGTATGATGCCAGGATCGCTGACTGTCAAACTGCCATCACCTTCTTACATAATATAAAGAATAGGTTGGAAGCAAAGGCACTCTAGAATCTTTGAAAGTCTGCCTTTTGCTTGGTGCTCATATAAGAATATTTCCACCATTAACAGGTATATTTACCCCATTGAGATAATTTGCTTTTTCAGAAATTAAATATGCTATAATCTCAGCTACATCAGTAGGCTGCGCAATTCGTTTCATGGGGTTTTTGAATGAAGCAACTTCTTTAATTTTAGAGTGCATGTTATCTAATAATTTAGTCTCAACCATACCTGGTGAGACCATATTAAATGTGCAGTTATTGGCAGTCAGCTCCGAACACATACTTTTCATAAACCCCATCAAGCCATATTTTGCAGTAATGTAATACGAAAGCTCCGTCGGCGGTTTGCCAAGACAGGCTTCGGTCAATACGGCAATAAACTTTATTCTGTGGTTACTCTTTATCAATCCTGAAAGAGACTGGACCACCGTGAATAATCCTTTAATCTGGACATCAATCTGTTCCTGGAATTCTTCCCAACATAGATCTAAGATCTGCTTGTTGGCTATTCGGGGTGAAACGCAATGAACGACTATGTCAATTGTATGATGCTCTTGAATAATCCTGGAAATAGCATCTTTAATACTCTGATCATCAAGTAGATCCATCTTATATATAAAATAATTTTCAGGGTTACTTTTACGTAACTCTTTCAACTTTAACTCGTTTTTATTGAAAGTTAAACAGACCTTTATACCTTGTTTTGCGATAGATTTCGCGGTTTCTAAGCCGATATCTCCTGAACCACCTATTACGAGAGCAATTTTTTCGTTCATTTTAGATTATTTTAACCTTAGCCTCTCCTTCTATTACTATCTTGTTATCAGCCAAAATTTGAGTATTTATGACTATAGCCTTGATGCTATCTATCTTGCTCACTATTTCACCTCTAACGATTAACTCTGAACCGGGGTAAATAGGTGATTTAAATTTTAAATTTTGGGTAAGATAAAGATTTTTCTTACCTGGACAGATCATACCAACTAATGTTGAAAACAAGCTTCCAGCCAGCATACCATGAACTACTCTGGTTTTGAAATTATTTGAAAGTGCATATTCTTCATCACAATGGAGAGGATTATAATCTCCGGTAAGGTTGGCATAATTATCCATATCCTCTATAGATAAAATTTTAGTAAATCCGAATATACTTCCTATGTCTATCTTATCATAATCATATTCATTAGCTTTTTTCATTCTATGACTTCATCTCTAACACTATGTTTCTTGAGGGCCTTTTTGATGTCGCTAAAATTCTGCACCGCCATGACCTCATCCATAGTAAATTTAACATTAAAATTTTTCTCTAATTCTATCACTAGCACGATACCGTTTAATGAATCCCATTCCGGGACTGTTTCAGGAGATGAATTATCATCAATAATATTTTTGTCGATATTTAGCACTCTTGCCACTAATTCAGTTAATTTTTCCATTCTTTCATTTCTACCAGGACTTCTTTTTTAAATTCTTTGCTAAGATCAAAGATATACTCTCTTGCTTCATTTTGGTTCTTGGCCGTAATAAATCCGCAATCTTCAAAGAAATTCTCCGCAGGTTTATTCTTTTTTGTTGGTATAAAAATTCCTTTTATACTTTTCATACCGGCAATCTTTGCTTTTTCAATGATGTCCTTCATCAGGGCAAATTCTATGTTTTTTCCCAGGATCCTGCAACTTAAAAGAAAAGTGTCAATATTCCAACATTTTTCTACCAAATCTTTTTTAATAATAACCACTCCAGTTGTTCCGTAATCTCCAAACTTGTCTGCAACCATGACACTCTCAACAAGGTAATGGTCTGCCCTGAATAATTCATAGATATCCTCATCTTTATATCTTTTAGTAGTGAGGTTAAATTGATTTGTCTTTTGAGTAAGCTGAGTAATGCGGTTCAAGGTTGATTCATCAGCTAACCTCACTAAGACTTTAATCTCTAGCTTTTTAATAAAGCTGTCCAAATCATCAACACTTAACTTGAATACTGATCTCTTTTTCTGGTCAACATACATCTTGCCGCGTTCTGCGTCTTCTTTCGTGATGTTAAATAAGTTAAAAAATTTTAAATTTTTAATGACCAGAGGATATAAGGATACATCCTCTGGAAGATCTATGACGGCAACTTCGGGAATTAACTCACGAATCAGAGCTCTATTAGTCTTGTCATCATCTAAAAAAACAATGCTGTCCAATCCTATGTCAAGCTCTTTTGATATCTCTTTTATATTATTTGCTTTGTCCTGCCAGTTAATCTTAATACAAGCAAAGTGATCTTCCCTCAAAAGCATATATTTATGGTTACGTATAACTTCTATAGCGTCTTCATAATTATTTTTACTGTTTATTGCGAGTATAACTCCTCTTTCAAAAAGTTCCAAAATCAGGCTTTGAAAATCTAAAAACGATTTTCCTTCTTTTTCCGGACCTAATTTTATTCCCGCTAATCCTTCTTCACTAATAATCCCTCCCCAAAGAGTATTGTCCAGATCAAGAACCAGACATTTCTTACTCTTAGAGATCAAAGGATAAACATACGAAGTATATTCAGAAGCTAGGCCAATAAGCCCGTCTGAAGAAATCTTCATATCAGTCAAATAGGCAATCTTGGGTTCAGCTAGAGGATGGGGATTATGATGAGAGCAGAAAGAATTTAATGGAAATGTAAATAAACGATTATTATTCATACAAGTATTTCGTAGAGATTCATTAATTTTGTATATTGATTCCGTAAGTCCCCACTCTTGTTTAGATTCTATAATACCTCTACTGCTGTAGGCAGGAACTACAAAATCATTGATGACAATTTTGGCTTTGCTGCGTTCTTGCAGGATAATAAGAAAGTTCTCAATCTCCTCGATCTTTCCCTTTACAAACATTTTCCTCTGGTCAAGGTTATATCGGTAAGGAAAGTGAAAAAAATCTCCTAAGAACTTTTCCACATCTAATAATAAAAAGATTAAGTCTGGACTACTTCTATATAATCCACTATGATTATTAATTATTTCTTGGATGTATTGGTTATAAGGAGCATTATAATAATCAACCCAAATTTCTTCTTGATGCAATTTAGTCTTAAGAATTTCAGGAAGACCATTTATGGTAAAATTTGATAAAAAGGCTATCTTTACTTCCTGCATCGAGTTATTCTTTTTTAAAGACTTACTCTGGTGTAAGTAATCCGAAAAACTGACCTTGGCTTCTTGCATGTTTCAACAATTAAAATTTTTAAAGGGATATTTTTTTATTAACACAGAAATTACGAAAATTCTATTTATATATCTTATGAAAAGAGAAATTTATTTCCCAAAATAAAAGGGACTCTACCCCTTATTCTTGATCTGTTCGGCAATCCATTGTTTTGTTCTTTCCAGTCCTTCATCAAAAGTTACTGATTCCTTAAAGCCCAGATTTTCAATTTTTTTAGTGCTAGGTATGGGCTTAAGATTTTCGCCTAATCTTGGCGCTACAAATTCTGGTTTCATTCCCTTTGGCCCATAGCGGTTTATGACGGTGTTCGCTAATTGCAGTACACTAACTCTATTCCTGGAAGCGACGTTGTAATCCTGCCCGATGGAACTATTATTTTTATACAAAATTAGATTCGCGTCAACCACATCATCAACCAAGGTAAAACATCTGATTGCTTCACCAGTGCCACATACTTGAGGCGGCAAGCCTTTAAGCGCCCTTGACAAAAAAATACCTACCACTCCAGCTTCACCGGTAAAATCCTGCCTTGGTCCAAAAACATGAAAATACCGTAATACTGTGGCCTTAATTCCATAAAGCCGATGATATAATAAAAAATATTTCTCTGCTGCTAATTTGCTGATACCATAAACAGTTGAAGGGTTCATGGGATCAGTCTCTTCAAAAGGCTTATCATTGCTGCCGAAGACCGAACCAGTGGAAGCATGTATGACTCTTGCATTACTTTCGCTTTTTCGTAGAATTTCTGCAATATTAAAATTTCCCACTACATTTGTTTGAATGTCAATATTCGGATCTTTTAGGCTAACCACTAATTTTGAAGCTGCTTCATTGAAGATGATATCACCCTCTTCCACGCACTGCTTTATTTCAGAATAGTCTTTAATATCACCTTTGATAAATTTAAACCTTGGATCATTCTTGAGATGCACCACATTATGTAGAGAGTTATTGGTTCCAATTAAGTTATCATAACAAACTACTTTTTCTGCCCCTAATTCCAAGGCTTTATCTACTAAATGGCTACCTATAAAACCTGCTCCGCCGGTTACCAGGACTAGTTTATTTTTGAATAATTCTTTATTCATGGGGTTATTCATTATTTTTTTTTAAAAATTCATTAACTTTTTCTGCCACATATTTTATTTGTTCTTCGCTCAATTCAGGAAACATAGGCAAGGAGATTATTTCCTTAGTTAGGCGCTCAGCTATGGGGAAATCTCCCGTCTTATACCCTAAATAAGCATAAGCTGGTTGCAAATGCAGAGGTATTGGATAATTTATTCCAAAGCTAATTCCGCTTTCTTTTAAAAAATGAGTTAACCTTTCCCTATCCTTGACTCTGATAACATACTGATGATAAACATGTCTGTAACCATCTGGAACATACGGTAAAACCATTTTTGAAGAATCAAGATGTTTTTGGTATAACTGTGCATTTTGTATTCTTTGTTTATTCCATTCATTAAGGTATTGTAATTTCACTTTAAGCACTGCTGCTTGAATGCTGTCTAACCGTTCATTGTAACCTTCAATTTCATGGTTATGCTTCTCACCTAATTTTCTGCCATGATTCCTCAACATTCTTATCTTTTCTGCAATTTGATCATTATTGGTGATTACTGCTCCTGCATCTCCGAAAGCACCAAGGTTCTTTCCTGGAAAGAAACTAAATGTTGCTGCATCACTATGAAATCCAGGTGGATTATTATTATACAGCGCGCCATGTGCTTGTGCAGAATCTTCAATTATTTTTAGATTATGTCTATCCGCAAGCTCTCGTATCTTGCTCATATTGCACATCAGGCCATTCAAATGTACTGGAATGATGGCCTTAGTGTTTTCTGTAATCGCCGCTTCTATTTTTGTGATATCCATCAGATGAGTTTTTTCTTCAATGTCTACAAATTTTATTTTCGCACCAACTTTTGAGATTGCTTCCGTGGTGGCTATAAAAGTGTGAGGGGTAGTTATCACTTCATCTCCTTCCTTAATTCCACAAGCCTCCAATGCTAACGAAATCGCACTTGTACCGTTACTGACACCAATGACATGTTTAGCCTGGCAATATTCAGCAAAATTGTTCTCAAATTCAGCAATCTGTTCTGACATGATGAATGAGCAATCGTCTACCACTTTTGTGATAGCTGCATCTAATTCTTCTCTGATCTTAGAATGTTGCAATTTTAAATCCGCTAAAAGTATTTTCATTGCCCTCGCTTCGTTGGTCTTAGTAATGTTAGGCAAGTACTTGACGATTTTAGCCGGGTTCCCTGCGACAATGCAGTTATCTGGAACATCCTTAGTGACCACCGCTCCCGCGCCGACAATCGAATTTTCCCCAATCACCACTGGCATTAAGGTTGCATTACTGCCAATAATTGCATTTTTTTTAATCAGGGTAGGTTTCCAATCTTCATCTGATCCAGTCCTCCTCTTAGAAGGTGGATATAAGTCATTTACAGTCATAACTCCGTGCCCGATAAAAACATTATCCTCTATTGTGACTAAAGAACAAATGAATGAATGGGAAGAGATTATGGCATCGTTCCCAATGCAGGTATTGTTTTGAATTTCCACATAAGACCCAATCTTAGTATTTTCCCCTATTTTTGCTCCGTACACATTGGCAAATTCCCATATTTGAGAACCTTCTCCAATCACTGAATCTTTGACTATTGCGGTAGTGGAAATTGTAACATTTCTCATTCTATTACATGAACCCCATTATTTTGTGCTGATTTGATGGCCAGGCAGCACATCTTAGTCGTAAGCACATTTTCCGCAGAAAGATTTACATTTACATCTTCGCCCATGCTTTTTTTATTACAGAGATGAGCAAAATATTTCAATTCTTCATATAAGGGCTGATTTTTTCCCACATGCGGATCGCGAAAAGTTTCTTTACGTTCAGTTTTATCTTCCTGCACTACCAAAGGATGTCTCTCGATGACCTGATCTAAAAAATCCAGATACACTTTTTCTTTCGAGCCGATGATCCACATATCTCTTTTTTTCAAAGGATGGCAGCAGCTGACTTCTAAATGAGCGCCGAAGGTTCCATAATCAATGGTAATAAAAGAAGAATCCTCGTGATGTTTGGAAATTTGGTGAGAATTTCTGGCATAAATCTTTTGTGGAGCCTGGGTTTGTTCCAGCAGCACATTCAGAAAATCAATCAAATGAACTCCTAAATTAAAAATCACTCCGGAATCTTTACGTGGTGGAACAGTAGAATGAATATATCGACCAGAAATGTAATGGATTTCTCCTATCTCTGGCAGCAGTTCTTTTACCCTGCTCATTAAAGGATTAAAACGAAAAACATAACCTACTGAGAGCACTAACTTCTGTTTATTGGCGATGTCAACTAATTCCTGCGACTGCTGATGATCAAAACAAAGCGGCTTTTCTACAAAGACATGCTTTCCTTGCAACAGGCAATCTTTAGCTATCTCATAATGAAAATTAGTAGGCGTAACTACAGTTACTGCGTCAACATGCGCAAGAAGATCCTTGTAATTTTTGAAAAATTGAACTCCATGCTTTGCTGCTAACTCGCTTTTGCGCTCATCAATATCTGCTAAGCCGATCAGATGACAGGAAGATACTTTAGACAAATCTCGGAGATGATTTTCGCCCCATTTTCCTGATCCAATTACTCCTATTCTAACCACTCGTAACCACGCTTTCATTTGCGCAGAATCCATTTAAATAGATTATGATTCTAAAGTCATTGATCAGGATCATCATTTACGCGGTATTTGTAAATAGTTACCCCAATAAATTGTATCTCATCTTCTAATCTATAAAGAGAATCAAAGCGCGACTTAAAATAATCCTGAGTGTGAAAATTATGGCTTAAAATAAGATAAGCATTCTCTTTCCCGGAGGTCCTCTCTACTACCAGATGATCATCTTCACCGGGATAAATCAATCTCACTTCTTCAACATTGCCGGAATAATAATAATCAAAACAGAGCTTGGCTATAGTCGCACGATGAAGATACAAGACATCTGCTGACGAAGCATGAGTTTCAATGTAATCAGCAGCCTCATGATATTGTTCCTTGGAATCAATACTATAATAAGTGCAAAGTTCAACCGAAGCACTTGCCACGAAGAGGACAAAGATAATTACAGCTACGACATTTCTTTTCATCTTCAGCAAGATTCGGGAAAGAAACACATACAGTAAGGGCAAAATAAATAAGCAGAACCGTACAATACTTACGGAGGAAAAGAGATAGGTACTTACAAAAAAATCAGCGACTATAAACCCTAACAGCAACACCAATAAGGTCGCTTCATGAGTGAAAAAAGAAAAACAGCGTTTGAAAGAAGCAAAAATTTTCTGCAAATTAATCTTGTCAGTAATAATAAGATATAAAACCATTAAATAAGCTATAACCAACGCTACTGCGCCAGCAACCACCAATGGAAGTAAATTAATTCCTAACTTCTCAATAAGTTTTGCACCTACAAAATTATAGAGGAGAGGAAGTTGGTAGATCACTAAAATCTTCAGCCAGGGAAGATACAAGATCAGTACAACCAAGGGAACGAACAAAAATCGGGAAGAAAGCTGCATTCTTCTAAAAAATGAAAAGTCTGCTTCCTGTCTAAATTCCTTCCTTCGCAGGTTCAAAGCATAGACGGTTAAATAAAATACTAGATATCCCACCAAAATCGCTATTCCTAAGATATGGGTATGCAGCAGCAAAGCAGCGGAGATTGAAAAAATCAAGAGATTAAGATACGAAGGCTTTTCCAGTACTTTTACAAAATAAAATAAAGAAAGCAGAAAAAAAGCGGCGAACATGCTGTACATTTTTGCTTCCTGAGAATAAAGTATTGAAGTGTACGAGATGCTTACAAAGAAAGCAGCCAGAAGTCCTTCCTTCCAGGAGAATAGTCTCCTTCCTAAAAGAAAAGTGAGATAGACCGACAAGACGCCAAAGAAGACTGACAATAAGCGCAGATGTATTTCGCTAGAACCAAAATAGTGAATCATGATTTGCTGAGGAAGATAATAACCAATAGGATGGACATCATTTTTCAGCGTCTCCACCAGCGAATGGATCGATTTTGAACCGTAATCAAGAGTGAAACATTCATCTAACCATAAACTTTCTTCGCTTAAGCTATACAGTCTCAGCACCGTTGCTAAGACCAGAATGATAGCTAAAATTAGAGTAATAATTACTTTACGACGTAAATCTTTCCTCATCAAACCCATCCCTTAAGTTTGATTTATATAATTTCTGAAATAAGAACTTTAAGAATAAAGCCGGGGATTCACAAAGTATTTAAGCTCAACTTTAGCCAAAAAAGAGATGAAAGCTATTCCTATCTCACCCAAAGCAACTAAAAAACCTTTCATCATCATTTCCATTCCTGCCTACAACGAAGAAAGGGATATAGGAAGAACTATTATCGAAATAAAAGAAGCATTGAAGGAATCTTCTTACAACTATAAAATTCTGGTTTTAAATGACGGAAGCAGAGATAATACCATTAAAGTTGCCGAAGAACAGGGAGCAATAGTCGTTTCCCATCGGCGCAATAAAGGGTTGGCAGAAACGTTCCGTTCGGAGATGAAAGAATGTCTGGAGCGCAAGGCTGATATTATTGTACATACTGATGCTGATGGCCAATACGATCCCCGACATATTCCTCAGCTGATTGAAAAAGTACAGCAGGGCTACGATCTTATTCTCGGAAGCAGATTTCGCGGCAAAATACAACACATGCCCTTCACCAAACGTTTTGGAAATATTCTCTTCTCCAAAGTTCTAAGCTCTTTAACTAAAGTAAGAATCACTGATTCAACTACAGGGTTTAGAGCTTTCACCGCAGAACTTGCCAGAGAGATTGATTTCATCAATACTTTTACCTACACTCAAGAACAGATCATCAAAGCCGCCAAACAAGGTTTCAAGATTGTAGAAATTCCTATTGCTTCCAGAAGAACCAGAAAAAGCCGGCTCTTCAAAAGTCCTCTTCAATATGCAGTCAAAGCTTGGATAAACATATTTAGAATTTATCGCAACTACGAACCTTTGCAGTTCTTCGGAAAAATAGGATTAAGCTTTTTCGGGATTGGCGCGTTATTAGGAGTATGGCTGGTTTACCGCTTTATAACTTTGGGTAATGTGGGAAGACTTCCTACCACCGTCTTAAGCGCACTCTTCATGCTGGTGGGAATCCAGATCATTCTCTTCGGTTTTTTAGCAGATATGATCAATAATCGAAAGATGTAGAAAAAATAGTTTTATTTTAATTATTTCTGTGCCCAATCAAATTCTTAATTATTTAGGTACATCATCAGCTTTCTGCAACATGATAAGTGTAGTAGCAAGTTTCTTGATCATTTCT
>Ga0209542_10008585_pt1 | contig 19032 bp, 14 predicted proteins | sample RifCSPhighO2_01_FD_184028 | JGI IMG/M metagenome (GOLD analysis project Ga0209542, IMG submission 184028) | Soil microbial communities from Rifle, Colorado - Rifle CSP2_plank highO2_0.1 (SPAdes) (version 2) | ecosystem: Environmental > Terrestrial > Deep subsurface > Rock core/Sediment ...
AGAAATCTTCGCCCCAGAAGAATTGAGGAGGCCACAAAGATCTTGAACGCTAAGTTCGGAAGCGGCACCGATAATTCTGGTGGTTCCCCCAAGTTTAATGGCCAACATGATGACATTAGCCGTTGCCGTTGGGCTCATCTCGCTAAGCCAGACGGTAGTGGTTTTCGCGCCCGACGAATCCATTTTGATTCCATCGGAATTCTCAGTAATCTCAACATTCAGATCGCGCAAAGCCCCAAAATGAGCGTCAACCGGACGAACGCCGAGAGTGCAACCGCCGGGCAGTTCTTCGAAATCACTTCGACCAAATCGGCCGAGCATTGCTCCCCAAAGCATTGCCGTCCCTTTCATATCGCCAAGGTCCCCTTTAGTAAAACGACGGAAATCTAGATCGGCGTTATTGATATGGATTTGATGACTATCTTTATCCCAGACGATCTGGCTGCCCAATTTCTCCAAGACATCAATCACAGTACTAACATCGCTTAGGTTGGGAATGTTGCCCAGAACGATCGGTTTTTCGAACAAGATTGAGGCAGTTAAGACTGCCAAAGCCGAGTTTTTACTGCCAGACGGAGTAATATCGCCGGATAAAGTTTGACCACCGTTAATTTGGATCTTCATTCGAATATTAGTTTGCCACAAACCAGTATATTTTGCGAGAAAGCGGTCGGGTAGAGCCAAAGTGTAAGTCTGAAGGCTAATGGCTAAAGTCTTAACTAAGTCTAAAGATAAAAGTTTTAAGTACCATATCTCAAAACTTGATACTTGTGACTTGCTCCTTACTTCAGATTTTAGCCTTGAAACTTCAGCCTTCTTAATTAAAGGGTTGGCTCTTCTTTCCAGGATAGGATGGCAAATGATCCGGTCGTGGGAAAATATGGCGGGGGATTAAGGGCGAGGTAGTTGTCGTAAGTCTGAACGGTATTTTGATAACCGGAGATGACTTGATTGGAATTATTAACCCAACTCCAAGTCCACCAAGAGTAGCTGGCGATACCGCCGTAGACAGTAATTTTATCCTTGATGGCCTGATTATTAGGATAATATGGCATAAATACTTTCCCTTTTTGACTTAACAAATAGGCATCGATGTTTAGATCGCTTTCGGCGGCCGAATTGACAAGTAAATCGCCTTGGCTGATCAGTCCCAGAGCCACCGTACCATCTTTAACGGTATAGGTGATGTCGTTTTGGAGAAATATATTGGTATTAGTGCTGGTGGTATCGGGGAAGCGACCGGAGGCAAGAGTGACTCGCGAGCCAACCGTACCCCAGACCCAAGCGTTATCGGCGACAAAAATTACGCCGTTGGTTGGTAAGTTTCGGTTAGTCGATTCCCAAACAGTTGATTGGATTAACGACTTATAGTGGCTGTGTTTGACGCAACTACTGGATAGGCCGGCATGATCAAGTTTAGCCGTGACTTTACCAACCGTAATGGTATTGCCGGCATTAAATCTGACGGCGTAACCGCTGTAAGTTTTCTGACCCTGATTATTAAGCAGGGTTGGGAGGTAAATACCGCCCTCTTGAGCGGCGGTCTGCAGATCCTTCAGATCGCTAGTTAATTGATTAAAGTCGACTTGCGGAACCGGAAATTGCCAGTAGCTAGTTGGTCCACCACTGCCCCAAATGCCATTTTTAACTTGGCCATCGCCACCGAAACAACTGCCCGGCGTGTAAGTTTGAACGGCCGAGCTGACGACACCATTGGCCGTACCGTCGTATCGAATCCCACCGTTAGAATGAACCAAACCATTCGTAGATTCAGTGTTCCCAAACCAGGCCTGATGGTTGGAAATAAATGAGTACTGAGAAAATGAGGGAATGCCAAGTGTTGCTACTACTGTTCGTTGTTCGCCACTAGTGGTGAGGCCATCAGATCGAATTGATACGACCGTACTACTGCCTTGAGGTTTGGTAATGGTGATGGCGTAACTCCCCAAGACTTCTCCGGTGGTATTCTTGTAGGTGTGGGTATAGGGCCCGTACGGCCCCTCACCGCTACAGGCCTCGCCATCGCAATAGTCTTGGTTATTATGTGATAGGTGCCATAAATAATAATTAATGCCAGCTTCCGCAATACTCAAGGCCTGATTTGATTTAACGAGCCGTTTGACGATTGAATAATTATTGTAATTAAGCGACATCACGGCGCCGGTCGTAATCAACATCACCACGGCGAATACCAACAGCATCGGCAAAAAATAGCCGGGCTTTGCTTTTGGGGGCAAAAAGTCTGAAGTCTGAAATCTGAAGTCTGAAGTAACCCCCCAACTCCATACTTTAGACTTTAGCCTTATCACTTTAGACTTTTCCATTAGAGGTTGGTCTTAAAATTACGCAAAGTTATCTTGGTTGTCACGACAATCGGATTTGTTAAGACATCGTTAGTACTTAAAGCACTTAGGGTTGGTTCGACAATTCTGATGCTAGACTTGGCAACGGGAAAATTAAGTAATCCGTTCTGGTCGTTATAATAACGGAAGACGGGGTTTGTAACACTATTAGTTGTTTTTCCGACTAAGGTGTAGTTTTTGGCTAGGGCGGGGTCGTAGGTATAATTAGGAGCCGCTCCCCCTGGTTGGATAACCGAATATTTAAGTGCTGTTCCAGTTAGGTAAAAATTAATCTCGCTGGGAGCAGTATCAGCCGCGTTCGGATAGCCACGAATTTTTAAGTTTGTCTCAGTTGCTTCTAAAATAAGTGTTGAGCTTCGAATTACCCGCGTCATTCGGTCGATGGCCAAATTTAGTTCTGTTTGGACAATGGCTTGGGTTTCGATTAGTCGGTTGTTGGCATAACTTTTCAAGATCGTACTATAAACAAGACCACTGAAGAGGGAGATGATAAACATCGCTAAGACAAGTTCCAGAATTGAAAACCCACCTTTTTGTCTCGTTTGACTACCCCACGCATTTCGCACTTCAGTGTCTATGCCAATGTTTTTCGAGCGGTTACTAGCTGTTCGAACGGGACTGGAGTACCAGAAGTTCGAACAACTAGTAACCGCTCTTACCCGATGGGGTTGTAAGTGCGAAATACGTGTACCCTTGATTATCTGACGATGGTTGGTCATCAGGAAACAATGAAACCACCGATTTGGGTGATGACCTGACCATTAGAGTCCAACAACAGATCCCAACTGCCAGCTGTTGCCCCGGTTAAATCAATCGTGACTGTGATTGATTTTTGGTTGGGATCAACCACAGTTTGAGTCGGGATAATATCGGATGATCCCGCTCGGCGGAGCAGAACAGTGGAGGTGTTGGCAAAATTGGCTCCATCGATCACAATCTCAACAGTTGAGCCGCTTGTCCCCGAGGCCGGGCTGACGGTTACTAGCCGTGGCCAGCCAGAATTGGTTGTAATCACTAACGATACTGGCAGGGTACTATTGGGGTTTAAGGCCACTCGCTGGTAGGGGCTGGTGTTAACAACATAATAGCCGGAGGGTGGTGCTAGATCGTAAGAATCCCATTCGATAATGCTAAACGATACTACTCCACTGGTATCGGTCGTCAGATTATAGATATTCTTCGGCGTATCGGGATTGTTGGCGGTAATTTTATCGGAAGTGGCGACGATATTCTGTCCGGCTAAGGGCGTTCCGGCCTCGTTGGTAACGGTCACCACTAACGTTGCCAAGAGATCAATCGTGAGGGTCTGAATTGTTACTTGTTGGATATTGACATCAACATCGGGCTGAGTTTGATTAGGATTTTGAGTTGTTCGGCTGGTCGTGTAATCAGATGAATAACCTTGTTTTGTCACCACAATGTTGTAGCCATTTTGATTGTCGGGTGGTAAATTGGCGACGAAGACGTACCCTTGATCGTTGGTAAGGCCAGTCATCGAAACGTTCGTGACGGTGTTAGTGATAGTCACTGTTGCCGACACCACCGGTAGACCTTGAGAATCAATAACCTTAGCCAAGAGCATACCAGTTTGGGATGAGGTTTCAGCAGCCTTGGCGGCGATATTGCTGGAGAGTTTTATTAAAACAGTCGGGGTGCCAACTTTCAGCGCTTCAACATTCACCCGTTTGTAATCGATCGGGACAACGTCATTAACCATCGTCGTGGCACCGTCGGTACAGGACCAAAACTTGGCTCCGGCATCAATCGCACAGCCGTCAAAGGGATCATCAACGAAGATTATCGTTGTGTTCAGGGTAAAACTGACATTACCTCGAGTGATGGTCTGGGTATCGGGAATACCGCCCTGAGGAAGAATTGTGCCATTTTGGGTTGCGAGCGAATCGTAGGATAGATTGCGTAGATATTCCAGCTGCTCGTTGGCTAGAGCGCTTGCCAATGTCCGGATTTTCCCGGAATTAGTGGCGTTGAGCATGACTAAAAAACTGCCGATGACAGCCCCGAAAATAACGGTTATCACAAAGGCGTCGATGATGACTTCGATTAAAGTAAATCCGCGAGTACGAGAATTTCGAATTTCGAATTTCGAATTTCGATTTGAATGTTTAGATTTCGTAAATTGATATTTAGTCATTCAATTTGATATTTAAAATTTGAAATTCAATCATTTCACTACCGAGCCCATTTGGTAACAATATCCAGTTATCGGATTGGCAAACTTACGGTAAAAACGGATTGCTTTTGCCAAAACTTCCCTCTTTCGTTATGTCTGGGGCGGTCGTGTATGATTGGTAACTATCAAATAGTTTCCTGCTCTTATCAAGAAGTTCTTTGACCGATCCGGAGAATTGGGGACTGTCGGTCGCTTCCCAGAAGACCCGACCGCTAATTGTGGCGGACGACTTCTCGGCCGTTTTCGTTATGTCGATATTGGTGATGTTGTTCCAGCGAATAAAAGTTATTAATCTTGCGAGAAGATTCAACACCGTCGGGTAATCCCATTCTCCACTTAGAGAAAAATCGGTGCTTGTACCATCGGGTGAGTTGGTAATAATCGGTTGATTGCCGCCGACCGAGCCGGAACCGGGTTTAACTTCCGTATCGTTCTTAGGTGAGGCAAGAGTCGTGACCTGACTAGATGTCGACGCTTGCGAGAAGGGAACGGTAATGGTCGCATTAAGTCCGAAACTTTTTGATAGACCATCGAGTTGGAGGAGGAGAAGATCGGTAGACGGGGTTTTTGGCAGAGCCGTGGAGGCCGACGCATACAGAGTCTCGATCAGATCCTTGTTTGAGACTAATTCTTCGTTCACCACTCCTTCAGCTCGACTGATTTTTAACTTTTCAGTTAAAGCAGCACTCTCGGATTTATTACCCCGATAAGCGTTGATGGCACTGGGGAAAAGTAGCCAAATAACGGCCGTCGTGGCGAGGATAAAAACAGCGGTGGTAATTAAAAAGTACTTGTTAGAGATGAGATGGATCATTTGGTTTTACCGATATTGATACTAATAGTAAAGGTGAAGCCACTGGTCGGCGACTTGCTCGAGGCATCATTATTAGCCGTCGTTGTGTCAGTCAGGGCGGTGATACTGACACTCTCAAATGGGTTGGTAACTGCTAGCCTATCCTTAAAAAGGATAATTGATCGTCGATCCGGTGATTGGCCAGTCACGGTGACAGTTGGCGGTTTGTTAACAACAACGGCGGCCTTAATGGAGGTCAAGCTGGTTGTAGTTGGGGTCGATTCGGCGATGGCATCTAACACCTGTTCCCAGTCGTGTGAGGACTGATAAGTGGCGGCATTGTTAAGACGGTTTTGGATCAGGGCGGCCTGACTCTGAAGGACACGATCTTTATTTTTTTCGGCATCTAGTCGGTCAATTTCTGATTGCTGATTGCCTAGATAAACCTTTTGGGTGTAGTTATAGGTTGATAATCCGGCCCAGCTCAAGGCTAGCACCGACAGGATCAAAACATAGGTCGTGGTGATGATGTACGCCAACGACTTTAGATTTTTTCGTTGCCTAATTTCTGGTGGAACTAAATTAATCATTACAAACCTCCGGTTTGAAGAATTAAGAATTTCGAATCAAGAATCAAGAGCTCAACCACATCTCCAAAAACCCGCTTTAGTGTATTTTGATTTATTCTATATTCTAAATTCTTCATTCTTGATTCTAGTCATATTGCCTCATTGCTAAACCAATCGCATCGGCGAAGGTGTGAGTCAATTCTACCGGAATTGGGAAGTGGTGGGTATCAACATTTTTGAACGGTTCGGCAAGGGTTGAAGGCAAGCCAGTTTCCTTTTGGAAAACTTCGGCGACGTTCGGAATGCCAGCCCCGGTGCCGGAAATAATCAGTTGCTCGACTTTAAAGCCCGGGCAGACTCGATTTTCAAAAAATTTGGTGATGTGAACGAGCTCATCGAAGACCGGTGTAAGTCTAGATCGTAAATCTGGGACGGGGCCAGTGATGGTTTGGCCAATAGTATGGGTACCCCAAGGGACCGTCGAGGTGACCCGCAAACTTTGACCTTCCGCCACCGATGCACCGGTGCCACCAACTCCCATATCGACCACGATCCGAGCTTTTTGGTCATGAGTTGGGATAACCGATCGGATAATTGCTCCCGGTTTTATATCGATGCCCGAGAGTTCAAGATGGGCTTTGGCGCAAAGTTCGGCAAGCGATTGGACAAGGGATTTTTTGGTAGCAACGGCGAACAGGGCAACGACCGGACCGCCTGGCCCCTTTTCATCTTCCGGCGTTTTATCTGTTTTGGACTTGTCAGTTGGTTTGGTCTCAGTACTCTGGTTGATCGGCAAACATTTACTAGAAATTCTTTCGTAATCAATATGATAATCTTCCGGTTTAATCGACAGACGTTCGGCCAACTCAAACGGGAGGGCTTTTTCCAGTTCGCTATCAGATAGATCGGGCATGGTTAAAGTTGCTGAAAAAATAACCGATTCCGGCAAAGCGAACATCGCCTTGCGAGTGGTGATGGCTTGGGGTTTAGCGATTCGGAGTGCCTCACTGACGGTCTTGGCAATCTCGTCAATATTGTCGATTTTATCAACTTTCCAAGATCCAGGCGGGATATTAGCCAAATGCATCCCCTGCAAGCGGAATCTTTTACCTAAATGCTCGAGACTAGCAATTTTAACCGTCTCGTGACCAATATCAATTCCGACCACAACTTTTGCCGTCTACCCCTCCTTAATACCAGCTTAGCAGACCTAAGTCCGGAGGCAAGAAGTAGTCCTCGACGCATAAGTCTAATGGCTTAAGTCTGAAGTCTGAATTGTCGCTAGCGCTCGCTTTTCACTTCGTTCAAAGTAAGTCAAAAGTTGTAAGTATTAAGTACTTGGAACTTAATACTTGAAAATTAGTTTAGACTTTAGACTTTAGACTTCAGACTTCTTTCGTCACCTCAGGCTTGTCGCTAGAACGCATTAACTAAACTATAAATCGGTCCGAGCACCGAGGCGACGACAAAACCGATCGCCACACCCATAACAATTAGCATTATTGGCTCGAGGAGCGTCGTTAGATTTTTTGACATCACGTCAACTTCCTTATCGTAAAAGTTGGCAACATCAAGTAGAACCGACTCCATACTGCCGGATTCCTCGCCTAGACTAATAAGTTGACTGACCATCGGCGGAAAGTACTTCTCTTTACTGACGGCCAGCGACATCTTTTTGCCAGACTCAACTTCGCGTTGAATTCGTTCAAAAGCCCGATCATAATGAACGTTACTAATCGTTTTGCGGATAATTTCGAGTGATTCTAGAATCGGCAAGCTGGCCTTGATCAGCATCGCCATCGTTCGGGCAAATCGAGCCATATAGACCTTTTTAGTTAGGGTGCCAAAGATTGGCATGCTAAACTTAGCTTTATCATATATTTCCCTTCCGAACGCGGTGGCCACCCACATTTTGAGGAGAAAGAACAGGCCGGCGATGGCGGGAATAATAATCCAGTAGAAATGACGAATAGTATTACTTAGCCAGAGGAGCAAACGAGTCAGAAGGGGTAGGGACACGCCAGATTCAGTGAAGATACTCTGCAGAGAGGGGATGACGAAAACAACAATCAAGACTAGCACCGCAATCAGTAAGCAAAAGATGACGGCCGGATAGATCATCGCTCCCCTTACTTTACCTATTAGATCAGCTTCTTTTTCTTGCTGTTCGGCTAAGTTCATCAACACTTCTGCCAGTTGGCCGGTTTGCTCGCCGGCTTTAACCACGGCAGTGTAAATATCGGCGAACACTTTAGGGTGCCTAGTCATCGCCTTGGAAAGAACCACCCCTCCCTTAACTTGTTCGATCAGGTCAAGGATTATTTCCTGAAAGTGCTTGTTTTCTGTTTGATGGCCGAGCGATTCAAGGGCTTTGATGATTGACAACCCCGCCTTGATCATTACCGAGAGCTGGCGAGAAAAAATGATCTTTTCTTTTAAAGGCACCTTGGTTCGTTTGAAATTAAACCTTATCAATGAATGGGTTTTCTCCTCAAGGGGTGTAATTGACAGGACGGTATAGCCCCGAAAGCGCAAACCTTTGTTGGCCTCCTCGAGGCTCTCGGCGGGCAACTGCCCCTTTTCAACTTTAGTTTCGTTGGCTTTTCTGGCTTGATAGGAGAAAATAGGCATTAGCAAAATCTTCCAGATTTTGAATTACTAAATTTTTTAATTACTGAATTACTAATTTTCGGAATGTTGTATTCAGTAATTTCGTAATTTCGTAACTGCGAATGTAGCGAGAAGCGAGCGTAGCGACATTTAGTAATTTTCGCCATTAGTCCCGTGCTACTCGCCAGACTTCTTCGATCGTTGTTAACCCCTGAAAGGCCTTGAGAATACCATCCTGTTTCATCGTGATTAAACCTTCCTGTCTGGCCAGAACCATAATTTCGCTGGTACTCGCATGTTTTAGCGTCAGTTGTTTGATTGGCTCGCTCATATTTAAGATTTCGTAAATGCCAATTCGTCCCTTATAACCGCTACTACCACAGGCGTCACAGCCGGCACCGACATAAAACTTACTACTCTTCTTTGCCTCGGCTCTTTCCGGTTCCGGCAGTGCTTCGATCTCTTTTTTGACAACCTCTAAATCCTCTGGTTTAAGATCGGCCTCTTGGCGGCATTTGTCGCAAATTTTCCGGCAGAGTCGTTGGCCAACAACGGCGTTAAGCGATGAGGTGATGAGAAACGGTTCGATGCCCATATCGAGCAAACGGGGAATGGCGCCGCCAGAATCGTTGGTATGTAGGGTTGATAAAACGATATGACCAGTTAGAGCGGCATTAATGGCAATATCAGCTGTTTCGCGGTCGCGAATCTCGCCGACCATGACCACATCAGGGTCTTGACGTAAAATTGAACGCAGGCCAGTGGCAAAGGTAAACTCAATCTTGGCGTTGACCTGACTTTGGTTAACTTGAGGCATTCGATACTCAACCGGATCTTCCATGGTGATGATGTTAATACTGTCGGACTTAATTTTGTTGATAATGGCATAGAGGGTGGTCGATTTACCGGAGCCAGTCGGGCCGGTGACCAAAATCATGCCGTGGGCTTTCTTGACGTTGTCGTTAATCGAAGTTAGATTGCGACCCTGAATACCCTGATCTTCAAAGCTCATCACGCCTTTTGAGTGCATCAGCACCCGAGCAACGACCTTTTCGCCGTTAACGGTTGGCAGAGTTGAGATCCGAAAATCAACCTTGTCGCCGTCGAGCATGATTTGTATCCGACCGTCTTGCGGCAGGCGGGTTTCGTCAATTTTCATATTAGAAAGAATCTTGATCCTTGAGACGATACCGGTTTGGATTTGTTTTGGCAGCGTTAAGACTTTTCGAAGGACGCCGTCAACGCGGAAACGCACCTGAACTTCTTCTTCTAATGGTTCGATGTGAATATCCGAGGCCTTTTCGCGCACGGATCGTTTCAAAAGAGAGGCAACAATCTTAGCCGCTGGCGAAGTCTCGGTAATAACGTCGTCATCTTCTTTCTTGGCTTTCTCCTTTTCTTCGTCAACGGTTTCCAGACCTTCGCCTGATTTTACTAGCTCATTCAAGTCTGACTGAAGAGAGGTGTATTGATCGAGAATGTGGCCGATATCGTCGTTAGTGGTTAGAAACGGTTTGACTATTTTGCCACTCGACTTACGTATTGAATTGAAGGCCTCTTCGTTTTCTGGGTCAGTCATAGCGATGTACAGAGTTTTATCTTTTAAGGCAAATGGGACAGCTGAATACTTACGAGCCATCGTTTCCGGTATTTGAGTTAGGATTTCTTTGGGGATAATTTTTCCGGCCAGCTCAATAAATTCGATTTCAGAGGCCCGGTTTTGAAGCGAACCGGTCCGAAAATCAGTTTTGACATCAGTTTCAGCCGCTTCTTTCGGTTTGCCAACTTCGGTTTGCAACTCTTGATCAACGACAAAATCCGGTGTCGTCATCGCCGCTAAGGTCAGGATATGTTTTTTGCCGTCCAAATTAGTCTGGACCTTGCGAGCAGGTAAACGAAGCAACTTGAACTCGCCGAAACCAGGCAAGACAACTTTGTCACCTTCAGCCAAAGTATCACCGATAATATCGGTTGTCCCTTTCAAATAAGCTCGCGCCCGAAACGGCGGCTGACCAGTTTTCTTAGCTAAAATTTTGACGACATCGTTAGTAACCGCCATTTCCCTCCATAAATTCAGTTTACCAAAGTAAACTGAAAGAATGTAGAATATCGATTTTTGAATCAAGAATTATAAAAGATTTTCTTCCAGACTTAATTCCTGATTCTATATTCCTAATTCATTTGCCACCAGCTCTTTGATATTTCCGGCTATTTTTGACAGTATCTAAACACAATGAGTTCTCTGTATCGCAAATATCGACCCGATAAATTTGCCCAACTTTTAGGTCAGGAGCATATCATTAGCTCAATCGAAGGGATGCTTAAGGCCGACCAAGTTGGCCACGCCTATCTGTTTTCTGGCCCGCGAGGGACGGGAAAAACTACCCTCGCTCGACTACTCGCTCGGGCAATTAACTGCGTTGGCAGAAAGAACAATGCCGAGGCCTGTGGGGTCTGTGAAATCTGCCTGGATTTCCAAAACGGTCAGTCGGTGGATGTGATGGAGATCGACGCCGCCAGTAATCGTGGCATCGATGATATTCGGGAACTGCGGGAAAAAATTACCTTTGCTCCAACTAGGTCAAAATATCGGGTTTATATTATTGATGAAGTTCACATGCTTTCAAGAGAGGCCTTTAACGCCCTACTAAAAACCCTCGAAGAACCACCGGCACATGCCATTTTTATTCTGGCAACGACCGAATTGCATAAGGTACCGGATACGATCATCTCTCGTTGTTTGCGATATCAATTTCATCGCGCCCAACCGGACAAAATAGTCACGATTCTTCAAGACATCGCCCTCAAGGAAGGGCTGAAACTTAATTACGATGCGGCACAAATTATTGCCCAGCGAGCCGAGGGGTCTTATCGCGATGCCTTAACATTGCTTAGTAATGTCAGCGGCGAAAAGGATTTAACGGTTGAGAAAATCCGAACGTTAATTGGTTTGCCAAGCTCCGAAATAGTTAGTCAATTACTCTCCTCTATAGAGAGTGGTCAAGCCGAGATGGTGGCCAGATTACTCAAGAGCTTTGTCGAAGAGGGATTGGACGTGGCGGTGCTGGTTCGCTCGATGGCTAATGTCTGTCGAGAAAGGATATTCAGTTTGAACGAAGATAATGTGGCCGTGACGGCGCCGTTACTCGAGGAATTGCTGGTGTCCCTTGCCAAGGCCAGACATTCAGTTGATGCCACTTCTTTGCTGTGCGCTTCTCTAATTTCGGCCGCCCTGAAACGGACCGGCACCCCAATAATGGCCACAAATACAGCCCCCGTAACAGTCGAGGCGTCTGGAGGTAAAATTACTGACCTGACCGAAAAAGAAATGCCAGTTTCCCTTCCCGTTGATACGGTCAATGCTATACACGACGGGATGAAATCCCTTCGTGGAAGTCGTGCGGTTATACCGCCGACTATCCCCATTAGTACCAACGAGTCGGGCGCATTTTGGCCAAATTTTCTCTCCGCTGTCCATAATAAAAACCACGCTCTCTACGCCATTGTTAGCTCGGCCCGTCTTGATAACTTAACTGATGATAAATTGGTGATCGCGGTTAAATTTCGATTTTATTCCGAGCGTTTATTTGAACCGAAAAATCGTAATTTAATTGAGGCCATCGCCACGGAAATTGCCGGTCACAAACTGATCTTAGAATGCATCGTCAAACCCGATCTGAACCTCGGCACTAACAAAGAAGAAGATTTATTAAGCACAGTGGTCGAGGTATTTGAGATTAATGAATGAAGTTACACGCTAAGTCTAAAGTCGCAAGTCTAAAGTCTGAACTAAGGCTAAAGTTAAAAGAATTAAGTGTTTGGAGCTTGGGACTTGAAGATTAGTTTAGACTTCAGCCTTTAGACTTGTAACTTAAGTCCCATAAAAGTATGAGTGATTAATGGCTAACGACAAACTTCTTGCCAAATTACCACCCCAAAACCTTGAAGCCGAGTCGGCTGTACTCGGTGCAATTTTAGTCAATAAAGAGGTGATGGACAAGATCGCCGATGTTTTAATTGCCGAGGATTTTTATAGCCAAGCCAATCAAACGATTTACCGGGCTATCTTACGCCTCTATGAAAAACGCTCGCCGATTGATTTAGTCACCCTAACTAACCAGTTAGAAGGAATTAAAGAGCTCGACCAAATCGGCGGACCGGCCTATCTAGCCGATTTGGTCAATTCGGTGCCTACCGCCCTCCATGTTGTTCATTACGCCGAGATCGTCAAGAACAAATCGGTCTTGCGTCGAATTTTATCGGCCGGTCAAAAAATCGCTGCCTTAGGTTATGACGAGGACAAAGATGTTCAGATTATTATGGACGAAGCCGAAGCGGCACTCTTTCATGTTTCGCGACAGGCGGTGGCCGATAATTTCCTGCCGATCTCGGATATCCTCGCCGCCAGTTTTGACCGCATTGATCGCCTCCATCGGGAGAAGGGATTACTGCGAGGTGTCACCTCGGGTTTCAAGGAGTTAGACAACAAATTATCGGGTTTTCAACCGTCCGACCTGATTATTTTGGCCGCCCGGCCCAGCATGGGAAAAACAACCATGGCGCTTAATTTTGCTCTCAATGCGGCCGTTAAAGGCAAGGTGCCGGTGGGATTTTTCTCGATGGAGCAGTCTAGGGAACAAATTGTCGATCGACTACTTTGCGCCCAAGCGATGGTGGACGGCTGGAAACTCCGCACTGGTAATTTAAGCGAAAACGATTTTCCGGCCATCGGTATGGCGATGGGGACACTGGCTGAAGCGCCGATTTTTATTGACGACTCACCGATTCTGACGCCAATCGAAATCCGCACCCGAGCCAGGCGCTTACAAGCAGAAAACAAGCTCGGGCTGATTATTGTTGATTATCTCCAGCTACTGGAAGCGAGGCGTGGTTACGGTGATAATAATAGAGTTCAAGAGGTCTCGGAAATTTCGAGATCGCTCAAAGCAATTGCCCGTGAGTTAAATGTGCCAGTCATCGCCCTGTCGCAACTGTCACGAGCAGTGGAAAGCCGAGAGAAAAAAATGCCACAGCTGTCGGATTTGAGAGAAAGCGGATCGATCGAGCAGGATGCGGACGTGGTAATGTTTCTGTACCGAGAAGAATATTACGACAAAGAAACTGAACGCAAAGGTGTTACTGATGTCTTAATTCGCAAACATCGCAACGGTCCGATCGGTGAGGTCGAACTCCATTTTAAGGCCGAGCACGCTCGTTTTTACGATATTGACCGTAAAAAAATCCAGAGCAAATAAGTATCAATTCCTTGTAAATTATTACGAGCAGCTTTATTATTGAACTATATGGCTAATCAGTTCATTCCGTGGAATGAGCAGGAAATAAAGTTCCTTTACGATAATATTAAGCGCCTCACATACAAACAGATGAGCATTTTAATTGGTCGTTCTCCTGCTTCGATTCAAACGAAAGTGACGCAATTGCCAATCCAGAAAAAAGTCAAAAAACATCCGGTGAATTCTAATTTCTTTAAGATGTGGACATCTGTAATGGCGTACTCTTTGGGTTTTATTGCAGCTGATGGCAATATTTGCCACTCCGGCCGAGCGCATACTCTACACATCGCTTGTGATGACAATGATGTTATCAAAAAAATAAAACTAGCTATGGAGTATGAAGGTCCGATACACCAGAAATCTCGCCCTAGCAATAAGAAGATTTCTTATAGTTTGCGAATTTGTGATCCAATTATCTTTAATGATTTACTTGCATTGAATGTAACGGAGCGGAAAAGCCTGACACTTTGTCCACCCGAAAACATACCCGCGGTCTATCTACGGCATTTCATACGAGGATACTTTGACGGGGACGGAACAGTTTCGATGCGCAATACACGTTATCCGAGCAAACTCGTTGCCAAATTTTATACAGCAAGCTTTCCAATGGCACGCTTTCTCCATAAAGAAATGGACAAGGCACTTGGTAATCTCTACGTTAGTCGTATCGGTGTGCGATTGGCCCACCAAAAGACACGGTATTACACCATAGAAATGGGTCACAAGGCTGCAGTAAAATTATTTCACTTTATGTACAGGGACGCGGATATTTTCTTGGAAAGGAAGCGCAATAAATTTTTAGCAGGTATGCTATGAACGCTCTAGATTCACTAAACGATGCGCAGAAAGCAGCGGTTCAGACTCTTGAAGGACCAGTGTTGATTTTCGCTGGAGCTGGGTCGGGTAAAACCAAGTGCCTGACGCATCGTCTCGTAAATATCATCGAGTTGGGTAGTGCGAGGTCGATAGAGATTCTTTTGGTGACCTTCACAAATAAGGCAGCCCAAGAGATGTCTCACCGCGTTTTAAAACTGCTTGGCCAAGAGCAACTTCTAGAGTTAAAGCACAGCCAGTTAGCTATTCGTCGACTATTGCCTTGGGTCGGAACCTTTCACTCGATTTGTGTGCGGATACTGCGTGCCGAAGCGACCAATATTGGTCTCAACCAAAACTTTACTATTTTTGACACTACCGACACCATGTCGCTGATTCGTCAAATTCTGAAAGAAATGAATCTCGATAGTAAGCAATATTCACCTCAAGCAATCAAATCCATTATCGGTGGAGCGAAAAACGAATTGATGACGCCCGAACAGTATCAACCCTACGCTCAAGGCCATTTTCAGCTGATTGCGCTCGAGGTCTATAAAAAGTATCAGGCCGAGCTGACTAAAGTTGGCGGACTGGATTTTGACGATTTGATTATGCGCGTCGTCAAAATGCTTGAGAATGACAATACCATTCGAGCCAAATATCAGGAATTGTTTCGCTATGTCATGGTGGACGAGTATCAAGATACTAACCAAGCCCAATATCGTTTGACCCAGCTGTTAGTTAATCCTCAAAGTAAAAATCTCTGTGTCGTGGGGGACGATTTTCAGTCGATTTACTCTTGGAGAGGGGCCAATTTTCAAAATATATTGAACTTTCAAAAAGATTTTCCCGGGGCCCAAGTTTTTAAGCTCGAGCAGAATTATCGTTCAACCAAAACAATTCTCTCTGGGGCTGGCCATATTATTGATCGAGTTAAAAACAAGAGCCAAAAGAAACTTTGGACGGACAACGAAGCCGGGCCGCCGATTACTATTTTTGAGGCACCGAACGCCTACGGTGAAGCCGATTTTATTTGTAGCGAAGTTCGCACTCTGCGGGGTATGGGGTATGAGTGGAATGATTTTGCCGTTTTATATCGAACCAATGCCCAGTCTCGAGTTTTAGAGGAAATCTTACTGGCGGAAGGTTTACCCTATCGTTTGGTTGGAGCGATTCGCTTCTACGAACGGAAAGAAATTAAGGATATGTTGGCGTATTTGCGATTACTTTTTAATCCCGACGATTCAGTTGCCTTAAATAGGATCGTTAATGTTCCGCCCCGCGGGATCGGCCCAGTGACCATCAAAAAAGGCGGTCTAAAGCTAGATTTGTTTAGGGACACTTTATCGCATATAGGCGATAAAGTGATAATGGGTACACCCTTGGCGGGGCTGGAGCTGATTATTAAAGAGGTTGGTTATCAAAAATATCTCGATGACGGTACGCCCGAAGGCGAAGAACGCTGGCAGAATGTTGAAGAACTGCTCAATTTGGCTAGCGAATTTGAGCGAGTCGAAGAATTTTTGGAGCACGTGGCCTTAGTTAGCGATGTTGATAACTACGACGGCTCATCGGACGCGGTGACTTTAATGACCCTACACGCCTCTAAAGGGCTAGAATTTACCACCGTTTATATGACCGGTTTGGAAGAGGGGCTTTTTCCCCATATGCGGGCACTCGATGAGGAATCGGAGATGGATGAGGAGCGTCGTCTTTGTTACGTCGGCATGACCAGAGCCAAAAAACGTCTCTATCTGACTCACGCCCGCTCGCGGATTATCCACGGTGGCCTAACTTCCTCTCTGCCCAGCCGATTCCTAAGAGAAATTGACGAATCGTTGCTTGACCGGGTCTGAAATTGAGTTCGACCGAGAAAATTGATCCGTTGGACTTGATTTTTCTGGCATATGATGTTAAAATCTTCTCATCCTGTGTGAGAGGGGGTATGTCCTTTGAAAGAAAGTTGTCTCAAGTTCGTTCGGTCGTTTCAGACGGCCAAAGTGGTTGGTTATTCCACTGAACAGTTCTTCGTCATGGGCAAGAAAACCAATCGTCGGGGAGTCAAGTTTTTGTCTTTCGGTGTGACCTTTGACCGAGTTTTCCTTCAGCCGTTGATCGGGGCGAAGGCGGAAACGATCGCTCCGGCGACCATCAGGCAGCACAACCTAACCAAAAGAAGTCTTTTCGAGCCGATCTACGCCGAACTTGGTGGTCGGCCTGTCGCCTTGACGATTGGTCAGTTGGCTGCCCTACTGGCTAGCCATCCAGAAAAAGAAGGTTGCATCTGGTTACTCGTCCCGGTCATTGAACCGAAAGACCCGAACACGGTCTGGGCGGTCTACTGCGACTGGGGCGCCTCCTGCTGGCGCGTCGAGGCCTACTCGTTCTCGCACCCGGACGCTTGGGCTGCCGGTCCCCAGGTGTTTTCTCGCGATTCTGAACCCTTGGATCCTCTGTGATCCCCGGGAACTCTTCGACCCTCTGTCTTTTTGGCTCTTTGACCCTCCGCGTATCTGCGGTTGCGGTCAAAGAGCCATTTTTTGCCTACCATATCCTACCTCCGAGGTGGGATATGGTAGTGGGATGTAATTTAGACATTGCCGTACACAGATTTCGTATATTGGTACCATTTAATAAATTCGAGTGGATATTGGTCGCTGATTAGGCATTGGAAGTCTAGTTAGTTTCACAAATCACTCCCACTCTTCACCCATTTTTAACATTACCTTTTTCTATTGAGTATCTGTTGTTGAAATTGCGAGATACGGGCCTAACTCCGCTGATGACATATATGTCATCAGCGGGGTTTAGTAGCCATAATGGTAATTAATCAAAGTAGTAGGTAAATAAGCTTTTCGCATTTTCGGGTTAGTTAATTTTTAGAATCTGGCTGGTGTAAGATAGTCTCAGTAGGTGAAAAAGTGTGTTAAACTCCTAATTATGGACACCACGCTTGAAGATCTGCGGAATATGAGGGCGGAGGTTTTGGAACGAGCCAGAGCCCTCCACCAGATGATTAACTTGGCGGTCGGACTTGGGGCGGGGTTGTTAACCGCCGCATTTTGGCTCAAGGAAATATTAAATCCTGACACCTACGAGTTGTTTGTCTTGCTAATTCCGGTCATCTTCGCCGGTCTAACTTTCAACTACCAAGCCAATCAGATGACGATGGAGGCGGTTTCCAGCTATGTTCGCAGTATCAGCCCAGGTTGGGAGGAGTATTACGATACTCATAAGCAAAAAGTTCAGCTGACCAGTTTTCTAAAAATTTTACCCCTGCTCTTACCCCAGCTGATCCCACTCTTTTTCCTACCGAGCCGAATGACACATCCGTTCTTTTGGTGGACAGATATCATTTTATTATCACTCGTCATTTTTAATTTCCGATACAAAACCCTTCGAAATTGACATTGATAGTCGGTGCGATAGTGTAGATGGTACGCACAATATGACGACCACGAAGAAGTGGGGGGCAGGAATTCTAGTTCTTTCGACCGCAGGCCTACTGGCCTTTTTGGCTGTCACTCTACCAGAGGAGCGTTCAAACCAGATCTTGGCTCAAGATGCTAAATTGATTAGCGCCGCCACGATGGATCATCCAACTGATGTTTTCTCGCTAGTTCAACGAGCCGATTCACTGCCCCAGGCCTTCCAAGCGGCTGGCGTTGAGTACTTTCCCGAGGATGAAATATCGTCCTTTCCCGACCCAAAGTTAGGTCTCGGCACGGTTATCACTGTCCGCCGTGCCTTACCAGTGATCGTAATTGACGGCAAGAAAAGTCGAGTTTTCCGAACGTGGCAAACGAAGGTGGCTGACTTACTGAAGGAGAAGAAGATCGAGTTGGGTGCTGATGATAAGATCGCCCCAATACCAACATCAAATTTGGCCAAGGATATGACGGTAACAATTGTCCGAGTGGCTCGAACGAATGTCACTGAAACCGAAACCGTTCCCTTTCAAACAACAATCGATAAAGATTACAACCAGTTCGTCGGGGCTCAAACCGTCATTAAGGCCGGCCAGAGCGGACAATTAGAAAAGACCTACCTATTAGTTAGGGAAGACGGTGAGTTGAAAAGCAAAACCCTCATTAATAAAAAAACTACCAAACCGGCCGTTACGGCTGTGGTTCGTCAAGGCGGATTAGATCCCGTTCCCAAGCACTGCCTCTCATTGAAAGATTGGGTCGTCTCAGCCAGCACTGCTCAGAAGGTTGATCCAAATGCTCTGTATCATCGCATTGTTCGCGAAAGTAATTGTCACCCCAACTCTCATGCCGCCGCCGGTTACCAAGGATTACTTCAGTACGATCCGTCGTTTTGGTCTTCAGTTAGCGCCAAAGCCGGACACGCCGGTGCCAGTATTTGGGATGCCAAAAGCCAAATCTATGTTACCGCT
>Ga0209542_10008586_pt1 | contig 19028 bp, 26 predicted proteins | sample RifCSPhighO2_01_FD_184028 | JGI IMG/M metagenome (GOLD analysis project Ga0209542, IMG submission 184028) | Soil microbial communities from Rifle, Colorado - Rifle CSP2_plank highO2_0.1 (SPAdes) (version 2) | ecosystem: Environmental > Terrestrial > Deep subsurface > Rock core/Sediment ...
TTCTTATTCTATCCCCGTAGCTATAATCGGCAAGCCTATTCAAAAAAATGAGACTGTTAATATTACTTATACTATTGAAGATCTTATAGATATAAAAACTGACAAGATAAATGCTACAATTCTTGCTGATAGAGACTATCCTTTTGAGATTATAATTGTAAGCTATGATTTGCCTGTTAAAAACATCAAGATAGCAACATCTAATAATGAAATTCGAGTCTCTCCAACATTAATAGAAGAACTCTATGGTGGAAGAATAATTAATGTAACAATAAATTCAAAAAAGGATTTGAGCGGTTTTATCAATTTATCCATAGAAAACAGCTCTGTTAAAATTCCTGTTTATGTATATATAACAAAAAATTCTTCTCAAGTAAATTCAAATATACCCATTGCTACTGAAGAAAAAACATGTTCGCAATATTCAGGCGCAAAATGCGATGAATCTAGTGGCGAGAGATGCAGTGGCTCTGAAACTTATGTTTCAGACGGATTGTGCTGTCTTGGAGAATGTATTGCAAGTCCATCTTCTAGCGGATGGCTTTGGGGAGTTTTAATTTTTATTATACTCGGTGCTGGCGGATGGTTTTTATATAACAAATATAATAAAACTTCAGGAACAAGTTCAAGGCGGTTATTCCAGAGAAAAGCTGAAGATTTTGAAAAAAGAATTAACCCTGAAATTCCAGGAGTAGAAGTCCGAAGAAGCCTTTCAAAGCAGTAAAATAACAGACTGAATAATTATTTTTTCTTAGAATTTTTTTTAGGCTTGGTTTCTTTTTGAGGCTTATTTGATGAAGGAGAACTTGTTGGGGAAATTCCGGTTTCTGTATGATTCTCGTCTGCTTTTCCGTAAGAAATCTGCGGAGGCTTAATCATTGAACTTCCATTGGTTTGCATTATTTCTTTTATTTTATTTGCTAGCGCCTGATTATTCATCAAAGCTGATTTTGCAATAGAATCATAATGATGCATTTTTGCTAAAATATTATTTGCAATCATGTTCATATCTAAATTAGTGATGCCCATATCTTCTGGCTCAAGAATTTCAATATGGGCAGGCATGTAAATGAAAAGAGTTTTTATTAAATCGCCCGTATTATCAAAATCAATTTCAACTTCTGAGAAAATAGAATATAATTCACCTTCTGCAATAAGATTTCCTTCTTCATCTTTATTTTCAATTTTTTTTGTAGGATGGATTGTTTTAGAAACAATGCTTATTCCTTTTTCTGAGCCTATTTTATTAATTAAATCCTCCATTATTTTTGAAATATGCTCAGCAGGTCTGCCTAGCATTTCCCAAACAAGCAAAGTCTTTATTTTAACCGCCATTTTATTTGTTTCTTTTGTCAATTAGCAGCATTACAATAATAATTATACATACGCCTGCAAAAGCCCATGGCGCATATTGTTTTATTATCTCGCTGTTAGACTTATAGAGCGTCATTTCAGGTGTTTTTATATCTTCTGTTTTTGATTTTTTTCCAAGATAAATTACATTTTCTTCAGAGGAATTTTCTGTGGAATTATTATTTTCATTAAAACTGCTGGAATTGCTTTCATTTGAAATATTGTTCAATGCTTCTTCAAAAATAATATTTATGGTCTTTTCAATTTCTGCAATTGAATCTGTTTGGCCATTTTTTCTTAATTTGGCAAATATCTTTGCTTCACCTGAGAAATTTGGATAGGCTTTTTTTATTCTTAGCTTTATTTCCTTGCTTACATTTCCGCTATCTGAAAAAAAATTATTTACAAAATAAATGCCTGACTCCCATTTAGATTCTTCTTCGCTGTATCTTTCTGAAATAATTGTATTATTTTCTTCAAATTCTAGCCAAACCTTTAGGTCATAATCGCTGTTATTTAAATTATAAGCAAAAACTTTTATGTAAAAATAATCGTTAGCTTCGTTATTAATTATGTCTGCAGAAGTCCAGTTTAAGTTAAGAGATATTGTTGTTGAGCTAGAATTTGTTGTGGTTGAGTTTTGTATTGTTTGATTAGTTGAAGAGTTTGTTGAGTTTTGCGCTGTGAATTGTGAGCAATTATTTGATAATCCTCTTGTTAAAGAAACAAAACTCCAATTTCCAGAGCAATATTGCCATGTTTGATCATCATTTGAGCTATCAGATAAAGATCCTGTTGAAAATGTAATTGATCCGTTATTTTTTAGACTTAAATTGTTAAGATCATTAGTTAAAAGATTAGTTGTAGTATTAATTGAATAAAATCCGGAAAAACTTGCATTAAAACTCATATTTCTTCCATTGCTGCTTGCAATTATCCAATCAGTAAGATTGACTTCTGTATCACTATATAATTCAATCCATTCATTGCCAGAATCATCGCCTGTTGGATTTAATTCAACTTCATTTATCCTTACTTCAGCAAAAGCTAAATTTAAATTTGCAAAAATAACATAGAATACTAAAACTAATCCAATTAATAAATGCCTCTTATTCATTTTTTGATTAAATAATCCTCATTTATAGGCTTTATTGTTGTACGTTGTTATCCGAACTATTAAAAAACTGGCTGAATTTCATTCCAATATTCTTAGCTTCATCCAGACTTATTACCCAGTTTTTTCCGCTGTCTCTAAGCTGGTGAGGATTGATAAAAAGCCAGCCTTCGTGGTTAAAGCGAAGAGCAACAACAGGTGTCAAGCCAAAAATTTCGCTGAATACAATAAAACTTTCTATTTGCTCTTTAGTAATGTATTTTACAGGAGCTTTTGAAGATTTTGCTTCAATAGCATATTTATGCTTTCCATTTTCACTTGCTTTTCCTGCAATCAAGTCGCAGGCAGTATTTTCCATCATGCCACTTCCTGCAACGCGGACAGCGCGAAAATTATTTTGCACAAATAATTCGTACAGCTCGCGTTCTGCTTTTGACCCCTTTGCTTTATTTGACATGTTATAGAAATAAACCTTTTCAAGAGTTTTTATATTTAATTGACTACTTCAGAAAGCTCAAATCTTTTTCGAATTTCTTTTGAAACTTGCTTTCCTGTTCTAAGTAAGTCTAGCCGAGAATAATTAGGCCCACAATCTCTTACAGGAAGTCGAGGAATAGGCCCTAATCCTATCTCTTTCATATGCTTTCTTACATTAGTAGGATCAAGACCATAAAATATGCCCATTTCCCTATGAATTTCATGGGATATTAAATCTGGATGACCATTGCAGGAATTATAGTAACTGCGAATAAGTCTTCTTACAAGTTCTTCGCGGTCTATAATTTCTAATTCTTTGTCTGTCCAAACTCCTTTTACGAGTCCAAGCGTTACTATCTTACTATTCAAAGGCGACCTAGTGCGTGTTGCAGGATCATAACCATGAAACATCATATTCCGAGCTATAGGCGGATAGCCTCTGGCAGGACCATGATAAGCAATTATTCTTTTTTTTAAGTCCTGATCAATATTATTTAGCATGGTTTTTATAATTTTTAATGATTTAAAAACAAATCGGTAATAAAAAATATAATTAAAAAATCTTAAGATTTATCCCAAATAACTAGCTTCTTTCTTGGATTTTTGAGTTGAAGTTTCTTGGATTTTTGAAATTAAATCTTTGACTTTATTCTCGACTTCTTCTGCTGTTTTCATTAAAGGCTTATAATCTACTTTAAGTCCCAAATAATCGTCCAATACTTTTATGACTTCGCCTGCTGCGCGAGAATCAGGAATATCCGCATTAGCTTCAGCGAATATACATGAGAATGGCAATTTATCTGCATGCATGAGCAAAACGCCTGTGACTCCCATTACAATTCCATCTTTCATGTTAGTAACATTAATTTTTTCAAATTTCTTAGCATCCAAGTTAGTATAATAATAAACTTTGGAGGTTTTTTCATTTTTTGTTGCAGAAGAAATGCCTTCGATGCTGATAATTTCTTTTGCTTTAAGCTGAGTTGCAATTTCTTCAACTAATTTAGCGACTTCCCATTCGCTTCCAGCAACACTTGTCATTGTTCTTAGTATAACAAGATTATATTTTTTAGAATAATAAATTTCAAGAGGGTCTATGACTTTTGAGTTTTTTATGACAGCAATAGGCAGAAGTTTTTCAGTGAAGAATTTTCCTATCCGCTTGGCATCAGTATGCTTTATCAAGAATTCTGTAGCTATTGTACTTACAAGACCAAATCCTGGAAATCCCTCGATAATTATTGGATTTTTTGGCTTTTCATCTAATTCAATCATGTTTTGGTTTTTATCTCCTTTTTCTATAATCTTATTCTGATTTTGAGGTTTTTATAGTTTATCCTATCTGGATTTGTATAGAAAATCTACTCGAATTTGCATTTTTATCTTAAACTAAAGTTAGTTAAATGCAAATTCTCGGCACTTGCTTGGTTTTCTTAATAGTATTATCAATAATTAAAAACAATTTGGTAAGAATGGTTTGAGTATTGCTGGAAAAATTCAGCCATTGCAGAATTTACTTGCCTTGTCAAAACTTTTTTGCCACTTATTGAAACGAGCGTAGCGAGAATATATTACATTAATGAATTTACTAGGGATTTTTACAAATCTCTTGCCTGAATTGTTCTTCGCTGATTTGCTTTGGCTCTTTCGACAGCAGAGTCCAATATCTCATGAACTTTGTTATTCAAAGCTTCTTCAACTTCTTCAGCAACATTATCGATTTTGCCTTTTAGGACTTTTCGAATGTTGCTTCGAACAACGAGATTTATTTTTTCGTTTTCGTTTTTGTTTGCCATTTTTTTATTTAATTTGCCCTCGGTTTAATGTTAAAGAGATTATTTGAATGAATATAGATGCTAACAACCCTATTAAAGACAATCCCATCTCAAAAACATTAAAACATTGGGTATTTACGATATTTATTCCAATATATGCAAAGATAAGGAAATTAATAAAATTTCCGAGCCAATTTAATAATTCTGTATTCATATTATTGCGTCAGGGATTTGATAATGCCATATACTAAAATTGCTGCAGCAAATATTCCAACAGCCCATGCAAGATAGTACAGCCATTTCATCAATTTTTTATTCATTTTTTTCCTCCTTTTTTAGATTTAATCTTTTTTTCTTTTTTAGCTTCTTTCTTTATTTTTTCATCAATTTTTGCTTCTTCTTTTTCAACTATCGCAATTTCCTGAACATCTTTCTTAATCATTTCAGGTTTCATAAATGGAAACATTATTACATTTCGAATTGTTGTTTGGTTTGTGAAAAGCATAACAAGTCTTTCGATTCCAATTCCAACGCCACATGCAGGAGGCATTCCATGTAAAAGAGCCGTAATGAAATCTTTATCAGTAGGCATTGCTTCTTTATTTCCTTTTTCTCGCTCAGATTTTTGTTCTGTAAAACTTTTTTCTTGTAAATGCGGATCATTTAATTCTGAATATGCCCGGGCAATTTCCATTCCTCCGATAATTGGCTGAAATATTTCTGCTTTTGTTGGGTCTTTTTCAGAGGGTTTTGCAAGTGGGCACATTTCAACAGGATAGTCTATCAAGAAAGTTGGCTGGATTATTTTATCCCTGAATAATTTCATTAATTCGTCTGGAAGATTAATTCTAGTTATTTCTCGAAGCTTGGCTTCTTCGATTCCGTGTTTTTTTGCAACTGCCCTGGCTTCTGCATCACTCTTAATCTTGCTTACATCTTCTTTAAGATATTCTTTTATTGCATCAAGCAATGGAAGTTTTCTCCATTTTGCAAGATTAATTGTATTTCCTTGAAATTCTATTTCGATTTTTCCAGTGACTTTTACTGCAACATCTTTCATTAGTTCCTCAAATAAAGCCATACCGTCATTATAATCTGCATAGCTTTGATACCATTCTATTGTCATGTGCTCAGGGTTATGCATTTTATCAACGCCTTCATTTCTAAATTTTTTTGTAATTTCATAAACTCGTTCAAATCCTCCAACTAACGCTTTTTTTAAATAAAGTTCTGGCGCAATGCTCAAGTATAATGCAGAATTATAAGCTTCAGAATGAGTCATAAATGGTTTTGCGCAAGCGCCACCATAGCATCCTTGAAGCAGAGGAGTTTCAACTTCAGTAAATTCATGGGTTTTCATAAATTCTCTAAGAACTTCAATTAATTTTGCTCGAGTTTCAAAAACTTTTCTTATTTCGCTGTTTACAGTCATATCAAGATATCTTTTTCTGTATCTTTCTTCTTCATCAACTATGCCATGCCATTTTTCTGGAAGAGGAAGTATACTTTTTGTGAGCATCTCAATTTTTTTCGCGAGTATACTTATTTCGCCTCTTCTTGTTTTAAAAACTGTTCCTTCTACTCCAATAAAATCTCCTGAATCAACATATTTAGAAAAGAATTCCATAACCTTGTTAGAAGTTTCGCCTTTTTGAAGAACAATCTGAATTTTTCCGCTTCCATCCTGCATTGTTGCGAATACAAGACTTCCAATGTCGCGGATAGTCATAATTCTTCCTGCAACACGAATGCTGTCTTTTGTCCGTTCGTCGGGCTTTAGCTTAAGATATTTTTCCTGTATTTTACTTGATGCTTCTTTTTTTTCAAATCTGTGAGAATACGGATTAATTCCTGCTTTTCTAAGCTCTTCAAGTTTTTTCACTCTTTCTTTAACAATCTCTTCTTCTCGTCCCATGTTGTTTTTACGAAGTAAAAATAATACAGAAGATTTTTATCTTCTGAATAAAAAACCCTGAATGGTTGAACCCGAAGGGCTCGTGGGTTTTTTATATTTTCCTTCTGTTTTGAATAAGAAGCGATTGTTTAAAAATGCTATGTTTAGGGGCTAATATAACAAATAAGTTATGACTTATAAAAACGAAGATTGCCTGCGCCTTAACGAGACGATGTTGGGGGCACGATTGATAAACTGAACTTAATTATAATACTAAGAGCTTAGAATACTGTTTCAATTTATCAAAAATTTCAGAAAAGAAATCTATTCTTGGACTAGAAATATCAACTGCTTCTTGAGGGATATATTGACAATCACGCATTCTATCTGCTTCTCGTCCATGATATGCTTCAATCCATGCCTGTGAAGGATTATCAAATAATGTAAAATGAAATGTGGTGAACTTGGAAAAAAATTCATCTCGAGTTAATGCATTCTTATTAGGAACTCTTGTAGGCATAACATTGTCCGGAATATCAGAAATATCATAAATTTGAATTTGAGATTTATGCATCATTCTCAGTCCCCTAAGGTTAGATACAGATTCCGGATGCACTTTTTGACAATACTAATCTATATTTGCTCCTGAATTAGCCCAATTAAGTACCATGTTATTCCAATCATAACAAGATGGAGAATTTCTAAATAATCTTAAGTCATATTCTAATATCCTAACAGATGCCCCTTTAACGACCTTTGCAATATCTTGTAGAGTTGGTTTTTCTCGTTTTATCATAAATAAACTTATTTCACTATCTTTTTAATCTTTATTGTTATCTAGAATAACTAACTCCCTATTAAACTAAACATAAAAAAATTACCCTTCCGAAAGACTTAAATAAGATTAAAGATTAATTATATTAAGGAGAATGAATGATGGAAAAGAATTATTTTTACGATGAATTTTCAGACAGGTTTATGATTTCATGCAAAAAATCTGATGAAAAGGTAGTTGGAAGTGTAAGAGTTTTAAATGTAACTCTTGATTTTGCAAGCAATGGCAAAATCGTAAATGTTGAAATAAGGAATATTTCTGAATACTTATTTTCACTTGGTTTAAATGCTGGTGTTTTAAATGATTTAAAAAATGCCCAATTGATGTTTAAGCAATATAGAGACGGATATGTTTTGTATTTTATCTTAACAACTGCTCAGGGGAATATAGAAAGAATACCTTTTAATGTTCCTATGAAACAGAACTTAGTTACCGCTTAAACTTCTTTATTTCTAAATTGTAGAATTTTGAAAGCCTAAAAATTCTTAGGAATTTTTTTGATTCTTTTTTCTAAGTTTCTTTTATATTCTACTGCATGAATAACTAAAACGTTATTATCCTTTGGACAGGTAGCAATAGAAAAAGTAAGATTGTTGCTCATTTCGTAGAATAATTCATAACCTAAATCTCCTAATTTTAAGGCTTCTATTTCTATGGCAATAACCTTATCAAATTGTGGAAAAACTTCTAAAACTCTTTCATGCGTAAGTCCTCTCTTGTCTATGCCGAAGTAATAATAGTTTGTAAAAATTAGTTTCTTACCCTTAATTTTCTCCTGAATTATCTTATCTATTTCTTCTTTGTCATTTATAGTCTTAACTTCTTTTTCTACCACTATTTACCTAACAAACTTAAGATTATAAATCTTGACATGATTTGTATATACTGCAATAAATTATCTTCTTTTTCAAAACCAAAAAAATTCTACTGAATTTTTAGGGCCCCTCAAATCCTACCAACTGCGTATAATCTCACACAATATTCCGGCTAATAAAACTGAGCAAACTTCTCATTATTCATTAAAACATAACCTATATTTTCAATCAGGATTAAATTTATATATTCAAATTAGACATATAAAAATACAATGGCACTCTCAGATAAACTAAAAGATTATTATGCAATAGGAAGCCTGGTATTAGGCCTGGCTATTGGAATCGGTTCGTATTGTTATTCTAACGATAATGATTTTAGAATTAAGCCAATAGGACATTCTAAAAATTATATTGCTCAAAATAATTCATTTAATCATGCAAAAAGAATTGCATTCAGTGCAGGTTTAGGTGTTTTAGCAACATCTCTGCTGCTTCTTCCTCTTGGAGGAACATTTAGAAAAAAAGATGAAATTGATAGAAGAGATTGCTAAGTTATATTTCTATAATCTTAAACTCGTCAAAGCCAATATGATTAATTTCCTGAATATCGACAGCTTTTACATTACTGTGCGGAGCGCCTTTTTTACAGCAAGCAATCATAGTTTCAATATTTTCAGGTGAACCTTCAGCAACAACTTCGACTTCGCCTGACTCCATATTTCTTACATGACCTTTTATAGAAAGTTTTTCAGCTTGCTCTTGTATGTATTTTCTAAAAAATATTCCTTGAACCATGCCGCTTATTTTCAGTCTTACTGTTTTCATCTGAAGCTACACCTCTTGTAGCGAAGAGCCAGAAAACTTTTAAAGTTTTCTGGATATTCAAGTAGCATCAGCACTTGAATTTGGTTTAACTTTCTTATTATCATATGAAGTAATTTGTATTTTTTTGTTTTTAAAGCTTTAGCTTGTGAAGTTTGAGGATTAGAGATATTAGGTTATCATTAATTTAAAACAACTTTGGTCAGATTGGTTCGAGTATTCCTGGAAGGATTCAGCTTTTCTTTTTTTTTTCATAAACTCTCTATATCACAACTTCTGCCTTAGCAATTATCTCCTTATTTTTAAAATGTTCAGAGAACTTTGCTACTTCGACTAATGTGTTTTTCCAGATAATGAGAAAAGGCTCTTTTTGATTGATTAACTTGATATATTTATTTTTGTCTTTTTCTTCAAACATATTCAGAAAAATTGGGCTTCCGTTTTTCAATCGCTTTAAAATATCTTCGTCGTCTTTAACTTTGATTATTGGAAGCAACTTTGATATTATTTCAGCAGGAATAATCAGTTTTCTTAATTTTGCCTCTTTCCCATTTTTATAATCTGAAACAGCTTCTTTAAATTCATCGATTGTGCAAAATTCCTTGTCTTTTTCAGAGAAAATTCCTGCTTCAAGCCTTCGCAGTTTTATCATCTGGGCTCCGCCAATCTGCTTTCCTAAATCATCAATAAGCTTTCGGATATATGTTCCTGCCTCAACTTTTGAAATAAATTCTGCTTCCCGTTTATCTTTATCAAATTTAATAATTTTAAATTCCATAATCTTTCGTTTTCTAAGAACTCGCTTTACTCTTGATATTCTTGGAGGGAGCTGATTTATTACTCCTAAAAATTTTTTCATTTCGCTCTCAAGTTGTTTTTTAGAAACTTCTTGATGCAATTTCATAACTCCTATATATGTTTTATCACGATGCATAAAATATTCCTGAATCTTGCAGGCTTTTCCCAATAATATGGGTAATACTCCCGTGACCAAGGGGTCCAATGTCCCCCCATGCCCACACTTCTTTAAGTTAAGGAGTCTCCTTATTTGGTCAACCATATCGAAAGATGTAAACTTGGGGGACTTATCTAGATTAATGATGCCAAAATTAATTAATTCTTTGATACTTTTTTCTTCTTTAATTTTATTTAAATCTATCATTATATATTTTCTCCAAATTATCAATAATCTTTAAAAATTCTTTTCCAGCATTATTTATAGAAATAATAAGAGGATTTCTATTAATTCCTTTACCATTAATATTTATAAACTTATGATATTGTTTTTTCTTTAAAGTATTTAAAATACTATCTGGACGATAACCTATTTTATTTGCAAGTTCTTTAAGAGTAAAATCTTCTTTTTGGGTTATAATTGTCAAATACTTAGATGCTGTTTTTGTGTAACTATGCTCCAAAAATCCTCCTACTGCCTTTTTGCATCGTTCATTATTAATATCGAAAGGCACTATTTGATTTAAATAGAATAATTTAAAAAATTCGTACAAATTTTCCCAATTGCTTATACAAAAGCGACTGTTTTGTTCTATTCTAGTAAGTTTTATTATTTTACTATTTTTTAATATCCTGAAAAAAAGATCTTTTTCATTTTGATTAAAACTAAGTGTAATTTTATGTAGGCCTTTTTTATTCTTTCCAACTCCCCCCTCGGCATAAAGTAATCCATTTAGGGCATAAAATGCGTTTTTATCTAGGGGGTTACTGAACATTTTAAATAAATATCTAAAAACTGAAGAAATAATAGTTTTATCAATTACTATTCTTAAATTGCCTTTATTAGATGTATTTAATTCTGTTTTTGATATTAGTGGATAAAACTGTTTAGATTTTAAATCAAGAATATTTTTCCATTCTTCTTTTGCAAGTTCAGCATCCGAAGTATTATTAAATAATAATCGTGCCCTCCATGTATCTGAGGGTATTTTTAGTATATTCTTAAATGTTTTAATTACAAATTTATGCAAATCAGGATTTTTATTAACAAAATATAATTTATCTTTGTAATGCCCATCTCCGTGAATTAAGAATAGAAGCTCAATCAAATCGGGGGTTATTTTAATAAATCTCGGGAGAGTTACAGGAATTTTAGATTTTTTAAAAATTGTAATAAAATTTTTATTTCTGTATAGAACCCCCTCACCGGAATCTATTTTCATTAGATCGATTGTACCTTCTTTAATATAACTATCTGGAGAAGATTGTTTTATTATTCTAAATTCCACGTTGAAATGATTTTTTAAATTTAAAGTATTAACTGCAGACGAGGGTATAGTAAATTTTCCCCATTTTCTTATAATCGATAAGAATTCAAATATTTTATTTAGTTGTATCATCTGAATTATTGCAATATCTCCCTCTTTAATATTTGCTAAATTTCTGTATACAATAGGAAAAGTGGCAAAGGGAGCACCACTTTCTGTAGTTATTTTAGAATTAAATTTAATAAGAAGTATCTCATTATTATAAATTTCTCTAAAAATAACTGGATCTATAATTTCATTTGTAAACAATTCTAAACTTTTAGATTTTGAATAACTTTTTTGAAAAGTCATATTAAATAACTGATTTAAAACTATATAAAACTTTCGCTATTTAATACCGAAATGACCAATATTATTTAATATTAACAACATCGAAACTTGTACAGTTTTCAGGCTTATCAATATTAAGAACTCCGAAGCTAATAAGCTCTTGAATGCTTTTATCTCGCTTTAATTTTTTAATATCCATGAAATTTATAAGAAGTCTTAGTTAAAAAACCTATAGTAAATGAAATTAATTTCCGGATATTTTCAATTTCATTTCCTAAATACCAAGGAAAAAATTTAATCGGAAAATTTATTTCCGTTGGTATAATTATCTCTTCAAAGCTTTTCTTTGTATCTTTGGAGTTTCATTAGCCATCTTAGAGGTATGCTCCATTTGCTTTGCTTTTTGCTTTTCGAAAGCTTCTGTTGCAAGCTTGCTTGATTCTTCTTTTTCTTTTGTATCTTGTTTTGAAGCAGCGTCTTCTGTTTTTTCCTTGCCTAAGACACCTGCGGTTTCTTCTGGCTTCAACTTCCCCTTAGTTTCTTCAGAATCTTTAGACTTTTTCAAGCTTTCAACTTGTTTTCTTACATTTCTTGCCATCTCAAACTCAATATGTTTTGGAATATCAACAAGTTTTACAGAAACTGTTCCATCTTCGTATTTTATTGCTTTAACTCGAACTTTAGGAAGCGGGCTTCTCATTCCCCTAAATCTTATTTCATTATTCAAATAAACATCAACTTTAACTTTTCTTAAGTCTCTGTCGTAAATTTTCATATGCTGAGCAATAAATTCTTTGAGCGCATGAACTGCTCTTTTTGCTCTTCGGTATTTTGGAACATTTAAGTATTCTCTTCTAAGAGGAACAATATATTCTCTTTCAATAATTATTTTTTGTTCTTTTTCGTCTGCCATTTTAATCTCTAAACATTCGCTTTCTCAGCGTTACAGGTTTAACTCGAAGTTTTGTTCTTCTCCAGTGTCTCTTGATTCTTGTCATATAACTTGGATGAACTCTTTTACCTTTTCCGTATTTTTTTACAACAGCCCAAAATGGCGCCCATTTTGTTCTTCGACCATGCACAGCTAATTTGACTTTTCTCTGGAATGTTCGTCTATTTAGTTTTACCATGTTAGGTTATTGTTTATTTTATTCCCTCCAATAAATCTTTTCCGGATTTTGTCAATCGTCTGCCGAATCTTTTTCCTTCTTTTACTTTTTCCAAGAATCCTGCTTTTTCAGCTTGCTGAAGCATTGTTCTTATAATTTTTCCACTTGCTTTTGCGAAGTTTTCAGGTTTAACGCCTCGGTTTTTTCTTCCGCCGTATTTTCCTCTTAATCTTCCAACTCCAACTATTCCTTTAATGTAAATTTGCCTTAATATAGAAGCAACTCGTTTATACCACCAATTATTATCGGCTGGGGGTCTTAATTTGTTCAAACCAGTTTTTATGTAAAGAGCCCATTCAGGCATTGCAAATTCTGGCATCTGCTCAATTTTTGAAGCTAAAGCTTCATTGTATTTGTCTGCAGGTAATTCATATATTGTCATTTTAGTTATTTATTTTATCTTATGAATATTTTATTATTTATTGACCTCTCCTCGCGGAGATAGATAAGCTTGCTTTAAACAAACCATCAAGTCTATTTTTACGAGTTTTTATTGGTTTATAAAACTATTGATTTAATCTTTTTGCTAGCTCATCGAGCCTTTTCAATGCTTCTTTTGAATTTCTGTATGCTACAAGATTAACACAGTTTTCTCCAAACTGCCCGTATATACATCGGTATTCTTCCTGCCCTGTCTGCATGTTTAATGCACTAAGAATTCCTGGAGTAGTTTTGTCCTGGCATTCTGTCCTGCATACGTGGCATAAAACAATAAGCCTTGAATTTTCAGCCATCTTAAATAAATAAACCCAAACTTTTTAAGGATTGCTATTGCCAAGGATAATGATTGCAGATATATGTTTTAGAGTTCAATAATGATTAAAAAGAGAATTAAAATAAAAGATTGATGTCAAAGAGGAAGTTTAAAGAGGAATTAAAAGTGGATGAACATCCTGTCTGGAGTCCATCACGATTGGACTTAGCGGAGATGTGTATGAAAGCTTACTGGTTAAAATATGTTAAGCATGTTAAGCCGATTATAACTGCTTCAACAGCACGAGGAAAACTTATTCATTCTATGATTGAATCTTTTTGGAAAAAAGACAAATATGGAAAAATAATTCCAGAACCAAAATTTTGTTACAGCGGTTTTGTTAACACTGGTGTTGCAAGATGGACTCGTTTTTATGCAAATCCACAAAAAGGCGAGAAAAGTCCTGTTGATGAAATAAAATGGGATTTTCCTGGGCAACAGTGGAGTAAATTCTTCAAAGGAGAGCTTGTTGATATGCTCGGCAGAGTTTATAATAGATACATAACTGAAGAGCCAAGACTAGAAGCAGAAATAACATTTCTAGCAGAAGCTGAAGGAATAAAAATAATGGCAATTATTGATGAATTGAGAAAAGATTTAATCATAAGGGACCACAAATCAGGCTACAAGAAACCAAGCCCAGAATATCTTGCAAAAAATATTCAGATGACTGATTATCTTCTTTGCTTATTTATTTCGCTTCAGGATATAAATTCTGTTGTTTCAAGAAAAATTTATCCTACTCATTTTGGAATAAGCCTTGAAGAATTTTTAAAAATAGCAACAATTGAGATTCATCATCTTCCGGATATAAATAGGCCGTATTTCAACAGAAAAGAAGCTGTTGTTGTGTATCCTCAAAAAGACCCAATGACTTCAATTTATACTGCGAAACGAACTCCATATAATATAGAAGATTTTATTGATACGCTTAAAGCAAAAGAAAAATCAATAGCAGAAAGGGATTTTCATCCAACTCAAGGAAGGCATTGCGAAGGTTGTTTTATGAAAGCTGATTGTGATAAATATGATCCAAAAAAAGAGCACGCAAATGAACTCGAAAGAAATATGCCTTTGTTTTCGTATTCAAATTTAGGATTTGGAAATATGAGAAGCACAAACCCTATTTTAAACCCTCCAGCAACTCCTGCTGAAGTTTACAAACAAAAAACAATGAGATTCAAATATGTTACTCCTGAAACAACTGAACCCATTAAAGAAGTTAAAAAAGAGCCTGAACAAGAAACTGAAAAATTAGCTGAGAAAACTGAATAGCTAAAATTTTTAATATTTAGTAAACTAGAATCTTAGATTCATTTCTTTATATAATTCTAATAATATTTCAATAAATAACCTCAAATTGCCATTCAATGTTGCTTCTTTTAATGAGTCATAATATTTATATTTTATTTTGTTAGGAATATTAATCATAGGATATCCATATTTATGCAAAATAAAATTCATCAATAATCTTCCTACTCTTCCATTTCCATCAATAAAAGGATGAATTGTTTCAAAAGCAACATGAAAATAAGTAGCAAGTATCACTGGGTGAAGCTTTTTATTATTCTTAGCATACCAAGAAAGCAGAGATTTCATTTCTTGAGGTACTTCTTCAGGCTTTGGAGGTATCCAATTTCTTCCATGAATAAAAACTTGAAGAGTTCGATATTTGCCTATTTGAGGAATTAAATCTTTTCTTAAAGTGTTTTGAACTACTAGCCTATGTAGCTCACAAATAAATTCTTTAGATATATCTTCTTGCTGGGCAAGCATATAATCAAAAGCGATCCTATGATTAAGGGTTTCATTAATTTCTCTTAAAGATTTTGTGGCTGGAACCTGATTCTCAAAAAGCAGAAAAGAAGTTTCTGCAAGGCTTAAGCTATTACCTTCTATAGCATTAGAATCGTAAGTGAATAATGAAATAAATGCTTCATATCTGTTTTCTTCATTTGCTTTTGGTTCTTTTTTGAATTCTTTCTTAAGATTATCTAAAAATTTTGTTTCAGTTTCATTTAGAAGATTAGATAAAAGAGTCATCTTTTTATCTGCTTTTGATTCTGCAGTAGAAATGTCTTGTTTATCTAAATTTACTCCTAGATAGATTCTCTCTTTCTTAAATTTTTTACCTTTTCTAACATTTATTACCCTATAAAAATATTTTTTGCCATTTCGCTCTTTTATTTCAGTATAGACCATAATCTTATGGGGGCACATCAGTTTATATATTTTTCTATTAGTGCCCGTACATATGTCTGGGGCTTGTGGGGGCACTCCTTATTAATAAATAGACTTGCAGTGCCCGTACAAATTCAATAGATCACCAAAAATCTTATAAATAACACTTACTCATAAAAAATATGACAAAATTATTCCAAGGAACAATGCATTATGAGAAAAGTTTGCCTATTGATATGAGGGGATTAAGAAGCAGGGGGCTTATCTCAGATGAAGCCCAGAATTCTGGAAGTATTTATCCTGAAAAAGAACTTGAATATTTTCCTGCAGGAACTTTAAGAAATACATCAGAGGATTTAGGGAATAGAATTGATTTTTAAAAAATAAACTTTAAATCCCTTGTGTCTACATCAAATTGGTTATAACCAGTAATGTAGACGTAAAATAAAGAACAAGATTTAAGATTTTAATTTCTTAAACTCCCCAAGTCGGCTCTTTAGCTCGTTTTATCTGGGCAATTTTTTGAATGACTTCAATTTCATCTCGTGAAAGAAGATCTTTATTTTCCTTAAACTGCTTGAATTGGCTTGCACCAATATCTGAATATAAATCCTTTTTTTCTTTTAGTTGCCTGTCATAATTTGTTCCGCTGACACTTATTGCAACTTCCATACCCTGAATTGCTTCTTGCACGCTTTCTTTGTCAACCTGTATTTTCTTGACTTCGCCGATTTCCTCGCCTTGCTCGTCAATCAATCGTGTGCCTGATTTTATTTTTCCGCCTTCAATTTTTACTCCGAAGATTGCTGGATTAGAATTATGAAAAACAAACTGATGCAAAATTTTAACTTTGCAAATTACTGCAAGCTTCATCATTTTTTCTTTTTCTATTTCTTTTCTTTTTGCTTCCTGCCATTCGCCGAATTTTTCAATAAGCTTGTAAACAACTTCTTCCTCAAAAATTTTAATATTTTTATTATCAAGCTCTTTAATGTCTTCTTCGTGACTTACATTAAATCCAAGCACAACTGCATTAAGCGGATTGCTGTTAAAATTAGTGTTTGCTGCAATAACATCTCGCTTATCAATATTACCTATTCCTGCTTTGCAAACTTTTATTCCGCTTTGTCTAAGCAAAACTAACAATGCTTCCAAGCTTCCAAGCGAATCTGCTTTGATTATTATTCCTTCGTCATCAACTTGAATTTGCTCTGTAATTAATTTTTTAAATTCTTTTAAAATTTCTTTTTTATTATTCTTAAAAACTTGAAACGGCATTCCTGGAAGAACTTCGCTGCTATTTTCAGAATCTTTAAGCTGTATTCTTAATCCTGTTGCAGCAGTGGCTTCTTCGACTGTTTTAAATTTGCTTGAAACAGGAAGAACTTCTTCTAATATTCGAATTTTTCCAAGAATAGGCTCGCCTGAAAATGTTCCTATTGCAAGCTCGTCTTTGTTTGTAATTATTCCATCATATAAAATTGCTTCAATATAGCTCATTGTTTTTTCTTTTTTTATTTCTAAAATAACTCCTTTAGCTTCATTGCCTAATCCAAGACGGCTTTTCAGATATTTCTGGCTCATTCCGCAAAGAGTAAGCAAGAGCTCATTTATTCCTTCGCCGCTTCTGGCAGAACAAGGAACTAAAGCAACATTTTTTGTGAAATCATTAATTTCATAGTAAGGCAAAGCATTAAAACCATAAGCAAATAAATTTCCTTCAAGAGTCATTATTTTTTCAGTGAATTCATTTTTAGTCAAGATTGATTGAGAGTTTATGCTTTCAAGGAGATTTTCGCTTTGTTTTCTCCAGCCGCTTATGTTATCAATTTTATTAAGCGCAACAATAAAAGGTGTTTTATTAAATTTAAGAATTTCTAAAACTTCGGCGGTTTGGGGTTTTATTCCTTCATTAATATCAATAACTACAATAGCCAAGTCTGCTAATGCTCCACCTCGTTTTCTTAAATTTGAAAATGCAGCATGCCCAGGAGTATCAATAAAAAGAAAACCCGGAATTTCAAGGACAAGCTTATTTTTTTCAATAAGAGGACATCTTTTCAGAATTTTGTCTTTTGGAAAAAGTGTAAAAGATATTTTCTGGGTTATTCCACCTGCTTCTGTTTCATAAACACTTGTTTGTCTTATCCTATCAAGTACGCTTGTTTTTCCGTGATCAACATGGCCACAGACTGTTACTATTGGCTGACGGATACTCAAATTGGACACCGTAGACCTTCCTGCCGAATTATTTTTTTCAATCATGTAAAATGAATGAGAAAACGGCTTATAAAGTTAATCCAAAAAGGGAAGGGGGAAGAGAATGATACTTCCAGATTTCTGTATTCCTCTTATTGGAGGCAATCTTTGGTTTGTTCAGGGCATATTTTATTACGAAGATAAAAGAGGCAGACAGAAGAAATTAGGAAAGATAATTCTACAGGGGGCTAAATATGGCTTCTAAAGAAGTTCAAAATCAACTAGGAAGTTCAAATTTGAACTTGTTTGTATATAACCAGCTAAAAGCAGGTCTCCGCCCTTCTAAGATCTGTAAGCAATTTGGAATAAAGAAAACAACCATTCAGTATCATTTATCGATGCTGAAACAAGCAGGCTTAATTGAAAAAATAGGTTACGGAGTCTGGGAAATTATCAAAGAATTTGATAAAAAAGAAGTTCAAAAGACAACTAGGGTAACTAGCAGACAACTAGGGGTTAATTTGAACTTGTTTAAGCAGGATAGAGTTAGAGGTCATGCTTTTCAATTTAAAATAAATCTTCCAGAATTAAGAAACTGGAAGAATAGAGAAAAGTTATTTTTGAAAAAAGACATCAAGTTTGAACCATTAATTATTGGCGGAATAAATAGGGGTCAGAAATTAGAATTCAAAGGCAGAAAAATATGGCTCACAAACAAGTCAATTGTGATCTATGAAAAGTCGAGCTATTTGGCAGATACTTCTAAAGAGTCTCAAGAAAGGGCGATTCAAGATATGCTTGCTTTAATGAAAAGTTTAGAAAAACATCTGCAGGCTAATTTCAAAACAGGGCGATACTATAAATTCAAAGTTTCAAGGCAACATTATTCTCTTGTCAAAAATGCTCTTGCTCAGCAATATGATAAAGAGGGAAATAAACTGCAAGTTTACAATGAGGATGGGCTTTGGTTTCTAATTGATAATAGCTTTAATCTCCACGAAGCAGAAACAGTTCATCCAAAAACTTCTGTTGATGATAATAGAAAGGTTCAAAATTATTTTAATGGAGTTAAGAAATTTGAGGATTAT
>Ga0209542_10008587_pt1 | contig 19027 bp, 16 predicted proteins | sample RifCSPhighO2_01_FD_184028 | JGI IMG/M metagenome (GOLD analysis project Ga0209542, IMG submission 184028) | Soil microbial communities from Rifle, Colorado - Rifle CSP2_plank highO2_0.1 (SPAdes) (version 2) | ecosystem: Environmental > Terrestrial > Deep subsurface > Rock core/Sediment ...
CGGAAGAAGAGACCGGTATCTACATCGGCCACCATGGCGAAGGCCTGACCGCCCTCCAACTTCTACTCTCCCTCATGATCAGCCAGCGGACCGGCAAGTGGTACCGTATCAGCGTCAATATCAACGACTACCAGGAGCGCCGCGAGGACTCTCTAAAAAATCTGGCCGAATCTGCCGCCGAAAAGGCCATCTCTCTAAACCAGGAGGTTGTTCTCGGGAATCTTTCCTCTTACGAGCGCCGCCTTGTCCATCTTCACCTCGAACAACATGGCGGGGTCACCACCGAAAGCCGCGGCGAACCGCCTTTGCGCCAACTCCTCGTCATCCCCAAGGCCAAGTAGGTCGGGTACAATTCAACTTAGTGCTCAAAAGAATTGTCTTTTTTCTTCTTATCTTCAGTCTACCCTTTCAACTGGGTTACCACTTCTGGTTGCCGGAATCCTCCGTCGCCAGTTTCCGGATTGATTACCTTGCCCCCACCTTCTATCTCACCGACCTTTTCCTCCTCCTCTTTCTGGCCGTCAATTTAAAAAAAACCACCTCGGTCGTCATAGATTTTTTTTCCAAACCGTCAGGCTGGCTCTTCGCTGCCCTAATTTTCCTCAATCTTTATGCCTCTTCCTTCAGTTTAGTCACCTTTTTTGCCTGGTTTCGGCTCGGTGGTTACTTGCTACTCTTTACCGTTCTCGCCACCACCGATCACCTGGCCAAAAAAATCCTCCTTCCCTTCTCTCTCTCACTCACCTTTATCGTTCTCCTCTCCTTTGTCCAATTCGTCCTCCAATCCTCCCTTGGCGGCATCTTCTATTTCTTCGGTGAACGTCCTCTTTCAATCGCTATCCCCAACGTCGCCAAAATAAATATGCCCTGGGGACAGATACTTCGTCCCTACGCCACTTTTTCTCACCCCAACTCCTTAGCCGGCTATCTTCTAGTTTCTTTAGTTATTTTAAATCGAATATCCCGCTCAAAGATTCTTAAATTTATTCTTATTGCCACCATCATTTTAACTTTTTCCAAATCTGCCATTCTTGCCTTAGTCGTCGTTGAACTAATCAAGCCAAACTTACTTCAAAGCGCCTTCTTGGCCGCCCTTCTTAGTTTCGTTCCCCTTCTCAAACTTGATCCTTCTTTTTCTTCCCGTTACTACTTACTCTCGCCTACACTAAAGATTGTCATGGATCACTCGCTCCTGGGTGTTGGCCTGCGACAATTCATCCCCAACCTCGTCGCTTATCTTCCGGCCAGTCAAATCTCCTACGCCACTCTTCAACCGGTTCATCATACTTTTATTCTAATGTTTGCCGAACTCGGCTTACTTGGCGTTGTCATTATCACTAAAATCTTTTGGGCTCCCCTATCAAGGCTAGTCAAGGACAAAAAGACCCGCCCTTATCTTCTCAACTTCTTTGCTGTTATTCTCCTGACCGGCTCTCTCGACCATTACTGGTGGACGTTACCCCAGAACCAACTTATAATTGTCCTCGCCCTCGCTTTATTGAGCAATATGTCCAATGAGTCTCATACGACACATAAGTCCTATGAAATATAGCAAAATCATCATCCACACCGACGGCGGCGCCCGTGGCAATCCCGGCCCGGCCGCGGTTGGGATTACCGCCAAGGCCGGCAGCGAAACACTTTTCGAAATCTCGGAATATATCGGTCAGCAAACCAATAACGTCGCCGAGTATACGGCCGTTATCCATGCTCTCCATCACCTTAATGAACATCAAGTTAGCACCGACAACTGCTCTTTCGTCCTTGACTCGGAATTAATTGTCCGTCAAATTGTCGGCCAATACCGGGTCAAGGAGCCGCACCTCCAGACTCTAGTCAACCAGGTTCACAGTCTCATCAAAGAACTAAAAGACAAGGGCCTTTTGAAAAATATTATTTTTCGCCACGTCAAACGCGCTGAAAATAAACTCGCCGACCAACTGGTCAACCAAGCCCTCGATTCTCAAATTTTTTCACATGTCCCGTAGTAATAAAATATGTAAGGTTACAAAAATGATTGCTATACTTAACTTGTGAAGTCCGCTTCCCTGGCAACTCTCTATTTATGGTCGAACAGTGTCTCCTTAAGCAGAGTTGTGGAGAAGTGTCTCAAAAGTCTGTCGCTCAAAGTTGAAACCAAAGAAAAAAAAGAAACTGACTACCGGGTTCTCTTGATAAATTTGAACAAACATGAAAATCTGAACACTCTCGTTCTTGACGCGCTCGATAGTCTCAAAGACTACACCGGAAAAACTTGTCTCGTCGTCGCCGCTGACAGTCAAACAGCCGAGCACCTGCCAACCCAAACGCGCGCTCTCATCGATGGTCGTCTAAAAAACACACCGCTTAACCTTAGATCAATCCTGACATTCGACCTTTATGACGTCGACAGTGAACAGCCACTTGGTGATCTCCAGGAATGGCTCTGTCAAACTGCACTGGCCAAAAAGGCCACTGTCAGCTCTGCCGGCAAGAACCTCTACTACCCCACCTCCGTTTCTGATCTCTGCCAACTAATTATCAAAAGCCTGTTTGTTACTAATACCTCTGGAGAATTTTTTACCGCCGTCGGTGAAGCAATAACCGACCTGGAAATTGCCTACCTTATTAAAAAAAGTCTCGAAAAGAAAGACTTGACCCTTGACCTCGATCTCAAGGGGAAAATCAACCCTAATGAAGATGACATCAATGATCTTTCCATCCAAACCCAGGCGCTTTTAAACTGGCAGCCGAAGATGGCCCTTGCCGATCATCTGGATCGGCTTGTCGATAACTGCCTGACGCGATCCGATCAGGCTGAAGAGATACTTCCCGAATCGACCCCGACCCTGCACCGTCTCGAGGAAGGTCTTCACCAAACCGAAAAAAGGGGCATCAATAAATTGCTCAGACTAGTCGCTCTGGCCATAATTTTATTAGCTCTTGTTCCTTTCTTAACCACAGCCGCCGCTCTCTATGCCGGCACCAATGATACCTACCAGGCATATCAACACATCCGGGTTGGGGAGGAGGAAAAATCGCGCCGCCTCCTTAATCGTGCCCAAGTCCTTACCGCCATCTCTCAAAGTTCTTATCAAGCTATCGCCCCCGCATTCTCGCTCCTGGCCCCAAGGCAAATCGAGAACACAGGCAACTTTATCTCCATTCTTGGGTCTAGTCAGGCAGTCTTGGAATCGGTTCTGGATTCCTACGCTCTCGGGAATCAGCTCTATCAGGGGCTACTCGGGAAACAGGATGTTGATCATCAGGCGATCACTGCCGCCCTACGGGTCAACCTCGTCGGCCTTTCCGAAAAACTCTCCCAAATTCAGCTCCTAATCGGAAAAATCGAACTCCCCTTTGGCTATGGCGAAAAGCTAAAAACGGCTGATCTCAATCAACAAATCAATTTATTAAAATCTCAAATTAATCTTGGTCTCCCCCTGTTAAACTTGACCGCCGCCATTACCGGCAACAAAGAGATCCAACGTTACCTCTTTATCATCCAGGATCAAAACGAACTCCGGCCCAGTGGGGGATTCATCGCCTCCTATGGCGTCATTACCCTCGACCAGGGGAAGGTTGTTGGTTTGGAGGTGGGTTCCTCGCTAATCCTTGATCAACTGATCGAGGGTCGTATCGAGCCTCCCTCCATACTAAAAAACCTACTTGGCCAAACCACTTGGCTCTTTCACGATAGCAATCTTGACGCCGACTTCGCCCTTTCGGCCAACCAAGTTGCTTGGTTCTATGAGCGTTTCAAGAGCACCAAGCTTGATGGCGTTATTGGCTTAAACCTGAACTTCCTCAAATTCATCCTTGATGAGATGGGTGGCCTCAATTTACCTGACGGTCAAACAGTCGCGCCTGATAATCTCAATCAGTTGGCCAGTAATCCCACTGCCAGTCGGGGAGTCGATGTTGTTACCGCCGCCACCCAGGTTCTCTCCGACAAATTCTTGGCCGGCGAGATCAAGTTCGCCTCTCTGGCCCGCTCGTTCCTAAAAACAATCACCTACAACGAAACCAATCTTTGGTTTGGGGATCCCCGGCTAACTTCTCTTGGGGAAGAAGCCCGCCTTGCGGGTGGAATCAAACCCTTTGACTGCCACCCCCAGTTGTCATCTTTCACTTGCCGGCCCGACACCATCTATCTGAACGAAGCCAACTTCTCCGTTAGTAAAATCAATTTTTACCTCAAAAGGAAGCAAACCATCTTGGCCGAGATCAAAGAAGATGGGGAAGTCGACTACACGCTAACCTACAATTATTTTTATCCGGTTCCGGCACCAACCAATCTCAACCAGACTTATAAAGCTTATTACCAGTTTTATTTACCCCTTGATTCGCGCGGTCTCCGGGTTACCCTCGACGGTCAAAGTCTTGACCCTAGTATCCTTATTCAAACCACGGTTGCATCCTTGACAAAAGTTGAGTTTTCTGCCGCCCAGGCCATTAATCAGTCTCACCAATTGATAATTAAATTCACCTCGCCCTTCAAGCTCGACCTGACCAAACCGCAAACCGCTTACGCTCTCTCCTACCTCAAACAACCCGGCACCTTAAACGATCAACTGGTCTTTAGGATTGTTCATCCCGAGTCGCTCCAACCCCGCACTATGACCGTACCGATGAAACAGGTTTCCGCTACCGAACTCATCTTCGAAGTCAGTCCTACCAGTAGCGAAAACCTCGGCCTCCTCTTCAAAAATAACTCCCTCTAAAACTGTGCTAAAATACCCCCTATGGCAAAGACAACCCTGTCGGTCGAACCCCGCACCATCACCGGTAAAAAAGTTAAACAACTTCGAAAACAAGGCGTTATTCCTGCCAACATTTTCGGTGGCAAGATCAAAAGCGCCGCTATTCAGGTAAAAAAAACCATTTTTGCCCCCATTTGGCAGCACGCCGGCGAAACCCAAATCGTCTATCTCCAGCTCGGTGATGAAAAAGAAACCCGCCCCACCCTCATCAGCAATGTCCAACACCACCCCGTTTCTGACGAGGTCATTCATGTCGATTTCCGCCAAGTCGACCTGAAGGAGAAGATTTCCGCCAATATTCCGGTCGAGGTTGTCGGCGAATCTCCGGCTGTCAAGGATTTTCAGGCCGCGATCATTACTTCTCTCGGGCAGATCGAAGTCGAAGCTTTACCTACCGATCTCCCTGAAAATATCCAGGTCGATATCAGCCTTCTCAAGAACATCGGTGACGTCATTAAGGTCGCCGACTTAAAGATCGACCGCGCCAAAGTCGAAGTCAAAGACGATCCCGAGACCGTGGTCGTCTCCGCCGCCGCCCAACAAGCGGAGGAGGTTATCGCCCCGCCTCCTGCGCCCGAAGGCGAAGTTGTCGAAGCTGCTTCCACAGTGACTCCCACCGAAGGCGAGGCCAAGGAAACCTCAAAAACCGAGTAGCTCCTTTTTGGCCGATTCCACCGCCTCTGATTTCGTTGTTTTTTCAAGCTCTGTCAGTTCCTGCAATCTTTCTTCCACAGTCTGGGTTTTTATCTGAGGCAGCGCCGTCTGAACACCCAGAACGGTTTTTTGTTTGTCGGAATAAGACAGGCTGACAAAACCAACAACGATCAGGACCAGTAGCAGTAAAGAGGGGAGTAAGTGCAGCAGTGATAAAGAAAGTGGGGAAATATTTCTCGCCTTCTGTTTCATCACTTCATCTTAGGCCAAGATGAAGCCGCCAGCAACCCCTCGTTTGGAAATACTTCCTTCCAAACTGCTTCCGTAACGAATGGTACGAAGGGGTGCAGTAGTTTCAAGAAGACGGCCAGACCATCTTTCAACGCCGCGGAACCAATATCACCTTTCTTGTTCGTTTCGATCGCCGCATCACAATACCAGTGCCAAAACTCGTTGTATACCGTCTCCGCCGCCAAACCAATCTTCAGGTCCTCAAGTTGTCTCGTGACGTCTTCTGTTACCAGATCTAATTTTTTTCGGAATTCCTCATCACTAGCAAATATCTCCTCGGACGGTGGCCCGGCAAAGGTTTCTCCTGGGATGGTAGCCCGTACTCGGGATTCCTCCCAGGTGGAACCTTCTTTTACATACCTCGCCGCATTCCAAATCTTATTTGCCAAATTCCTCATGCCCCGGACCTTACTCTCGCCGACGTTGCTGTCGTTACCCGGCGTTGTGCTCATCACCAGCGCCATTCGGAGCGCGTCGGCGCCGTATTTCTCGACCAACACCATCGGATTTACCACATTGCCGATACTCTTGCTCATCTTTCGTCCTTGTTCGTCCCGAACCAATCCATGAAAATAAACTTCTTTAAAAGGAACCTTGCCCGTCATATAAATTCCCAGCATCAGCATTCTCATTACCCAAAAGGGCAGGATATCATAAGCCGTTTCCATTACCCCCGTCGGATAAAAATATTCGAAATCACCAGGTTTATTGGTTTTTAGAGTAATCACTGGCCATTGACCCGAACTAAACCAGGTATCAAAAGTGTCGGTTTCTTGGGTCCACTCTTCTCCCGGACTCGTCTTGCTTACTTTAAATTCTTCACCCTTGTTCCAAACAGGCAGCCTTATTCCCCAAACAATCTGACGGCTAATGTTCCAGTCTTTAAGATTAACCAGCCACTGACGCAAAATCTTATCTCTGCCGACGCCGTGAACTTTAATCTCACCCTTGTCAATCGCCTCGATCGCCTTATCGGCCATTCCCCGTACCTTGATAAAGAATTGACTCATTGGTAATGGTTCAATCACCCGATGACAGCGATAACAAATCCCCACGCTATGAGTTAATGGCTTGGTTTCTGTAAGTTTATTCTTGAGATCAGTCACAATCGCCTCTCTTGCTAAAACGATTGACAGACCAGCATATTTTCCGGCAGTCTCGGTCATCTTTCCATTTTGGCCGATTACTTGGAATTCTTTCGCCATTTTCATCACGTCCCAACCTTGTCTTTCGGCAATTTCCCAATCAGCCGAGTCATGAGAGGGAGTTACCTTAACCGCCCCGGTTCCGAATTCCATGTCTACCATCTCATCGGCAATTATTTTTATCTTCCTGTCTGACAGCGGCAAATCGACCTCTTGACCCAATAGACTTTTAAACCGCTTATCTTTTGGATTTACCGCTACTGCCACATCACCCAGCATTGTCTCTGGCCGAGTCGTAGCTACCGTTAGGGGACCATAGTTAATAAAATAAAGTTTGTCTTCCCGTTCTTCATGTTCTACCTCCAGTTCCGAATAACCCGTGCCACACCTGGTGCAGTAGTTGACCAATCTCACTCCCTTGTATACCAAACCGTCTTTGTAAAGCTTAATAAAAGTATCAGTCACCTGATCGACAATGTCTTTATCGAGAGTAAATTTAAATCTTGTCCAATCTGCGCTTGCTCCCAACCGCTTCATTTGATTAATCGCTACCCCCGAGTTCTCGTCGACATAATCAGCGATCATCTGGTAAAGTGTCTTCCGATCAAAGTCATAGCGGCTCTTGCCCTGCTTAGCCAATTTCTTTTCAAAAACAAACTGCGTTTCGATTCCGGCATGGTCGGTGCCCGGTAACCATAACGCCGCGTCGCCCATCATTCGGTGATAGCGGATCAGAATATCTTCGATCGTCACAAACATCGCGTGGCCAACGTGTAGGGGATCATTGGCGTTTGGCGGCGGCATGATGATCGTAAAAGGTTTCTTCCCCGCCGCTTTGGCATCATCTTTCGTTGGCGCAGCGAAAACGCCACTCTTCTCCCACGCCGAAATTATCTTCTCCTCTTGCTTGTGATCGTAATTCTTCTCCACGAACTTATTTTACCGCACTTCTAATCCGGGGTTAGGCCGTAGTTTCAGCGGATCGACATAATTGGGTCGAAGTAGGGCACAGGCGGCGATCATTGCCGCGTTATCGGTGCAGTACTCCAAATTCGGGCAGAAAAATTCTTTTCCTGCTTCTTTGACTGCTCGCGCCAAGCCTTCCCGCAGTGTTACGTTGGCCGCCACACCGCCGGCCAATAGCACGCTTTTCGGCCGGTACTGTTCGGTCGCCTTCATTGTCTTTTTGATCAGAACATCCGCCACCGCTTGGTTAAACTCACGAGCCAGTGCGTTTATAAGCCCTGGGTTTTCGGAAAGCCTTTCCCCGTTCTGTTCTATGACTTGGGCTAGTGCCGTCTTCAAGCCCGAAAAACTCATCTCCAAATTATTTTCGTAAATCATTGGCCGCGGCAACTTCATTTCAACAGGTAAATCAGTCTTCGCTTCTTCAGCCGCTTTGGCTACCATTGGCCCGCCCGGATAGGAGAAGCCCAACGTCCGTGCCGCCTTATCAAACGCTTCCCCGGCAGCATCATCTCTAGTGCCCCCAATCCATTTCCACGCAGTCAGACTTTCCAAATACATTAGATCGGTATGCCCTCCCGATACAATCAGCGCCACTGCGGGTAATTCCGGCGTCTTTTCTCCAATCCAATTGGCGAATACATGAGCCGCCATGTGATTCACGGCGATTAGTGGTTTCTTCCAGGCGAGGGCCAACGTCTTTGCCGTTTCCACCCCGGTCAACAGACTGCCAATTAGCCCCGGCCCTTGCGTCACCGCGATTGCTTCAATCCCCCCAACTTTTATTTTCGCCCGCGCAATCGCCTCGGAAATAACCGGAATAATGGCCGCGACCTGTTCCCTGGCCGCAATCTCCGGGATCACTCCGCCGTATTTGGCATGGATCTCGGCGCTACTCGCCTTCAGGTTCGAAAGAATTTCCACCACCATCGGCTCGCCAAAGCTTCTAGCGACGGCGGCTCCCGTCTCATCACATGTACTTTCAATAGCCAGAACGGTCATGGGAGTGATTTTAACATTGTCAAAGCTGATATAATCAGCGCAATGCATCGGAAAGTCTTAAACTATCGAATTATTATCGAACCGGAAAAATACGACGACGGGTCGTCCGTTTACATCGCCTATTGTCCTACTCTGGGAATTTCTGATTATGGAGACACAATCGAGTCGGTACTCGCAAGTATTAAGGATGGTGTCGAATTAGCGGTTGATACTTTGGCCAAAGAGAAACAGGAAATTCCGACTGATGATATTCAAGAACAGATAATTACCAGCACCATGATAAACGTTCCTCGTGCTACCCGGTTTCACTTGTCTGCATGAGCAAATTACCTCGAAACATAAAGCCCAAGGCATTATTAAAAGCCTTAACCCAACTCGGCTTCCGTGAAGTGGGCGGCAAGGGTAGCCATATCAGATTAAAACACTCTGATGGCCGATGGACTCAAGTCGCCGTTCATTCAAAACCGGTACCACAAGGTACCTTGCGAGTGATTCTCAGGCAGGCTGAAATAAAAATTGAAGACTTGAATCTCTAGGTTCACAGATCGCAGCTTGTCAGTTACCTGCCGTTAGTTGACCGGTACCGCGCAGATAAACCGCCGCCCAGGGCCGGTAAACCGAAGTGAACGTTCTATCCTGAAGAACCTCGTCATTTCGAACCACTTTGTAGTCAAACGACACTTTCGCTCCCGGCGCACTCCAGTCCACCTGCTTCAATACCCCGGCTGGCAATGTCGGATCATCCTGATACACCGTCGCTAACGCGGGGCTTTGGGAGTAGATCTTTGGCGCCGAAATTGTCGCCAATCTACCATCGCCCGTACCGTAAATCTCATACCTCATCGAAAACGTTTTCGGATCGACTTTTGTCTGAATCAAGATATGTCCCGGGGTATCGTTGACAAACTTAAAATCGGTACTGGGGAAGAAAACGGTCGCGTCGTAGCCCGGCCCCATATCCTGCTCGTAGTAGCCTACCCGATATGCATGCGCCTTTCGCTCAACAATTGGCAGTCCGGCAGAAAGCACCGCGCGGAAAAGGGTTGTCGATACCTGACAAACACCGCCGCCGTCCCCCAGGACCGTCCGGCCTTCGGAAATTACATAAGCTTCCCGATAACCCGTCACTCTCGAGATCTCACCCAGAGTCTGTCCCAATGAAAATGTTTCCCCCGGGGCCACCAAAGCGCCGTTTAATCTTGAAGAAGCCAAGGTTAGATTATGAATTCTGTTCGGAATTGAGTGGGCAAACTTCGACGTCCCCACCCCGATTAGAGTCTTTATTCCCAAGTTATTAATGTCGCCCACTTTGATCTTTGCCGCGGTCACTGTTACTGGCAGTTCCATTTCCGTCTTTTTTGCAAAAGCGATTGTTTCCGCCAGTTTCTGTTTGAAAACTGCCTCCTCAATCTTTATCCCGTTTACCTCCGCTGAAAACTCAATTACCTTGCCGTTCTCGAAGTTAAAAACGGCGTTCTTCGCTTCCGTCTCCACTTCGGGTTTAATCGCGACGAGCAATGCGCCCGCCTCCTCGAAGTTGATCGGTGCCGCCGTCAGACTTAGCAGCTTCAAAATCTGTTTCGTCGCCAGAGTGTAGCTGTAGTCTTTGTAATATACCCGCAAGCTCTTATCTTTCCAGTTTTTGGCGCTCTCCAGGGCTTGGTTTACCCGATTCGAATCAATCGCCATAGAATCAACCACTGTTTTTACCTCTACCGTCTGTTCTCCGGGCAGGCGCAGGGCAGAAGCCAAGCTCTTCCGCAAACCCTCCTCGTCCACCATCAATCCATCTACCCCCGTTTCCACTTTTACCTCGCCGGCTTCGTCAATATAAATCTCCGCCGCTTTCCCTGCCTGATTAATTTCCCCGGCGACTCTGGTGATTATTCCTTCGACCGCATCCACATCATAATCAGTCGGTAACTCGATCGGGATTGGTTCCAGAAACATCGTTACCCGCTCACTGATCTTTGTTAGGGGATTGCCGCTTCTGCCCAGGTTCCAGGCCTGCTCTGCCACCCAGTCGAAGTCATAGTCGATCCGCAATGTGGCCGTATTAGTGAGTAGCTTTTCCCGGTAAACCACCTTCACCCGATTGGGATTGGTAGTAAAAGCGGTTGCCAACCGCGCCTTCGCCGCCGCTTTGTCCATATTCGAAACTTCAATTCCGGAAATGATAACCCGCGGCAAAATCACTTTGTCATAGGCCAGCTGATAGGCCACCATCACACAAACAACCAAAAGTAAGGCCACACTCACCAGCCAGCCGATTGTATGGAAGATTCTCTGCATGAACTCCATCATAGTATACTTGAAAGTGCATGGCCAACGAATTTCCCCTGCCCACACCGGCTCCCAGTGATCCCTTACCCCCGCCCGAGGAAAATCCGGCTATCCCACCGGCCTATCAGCCGCCCCAACCGGTAGCCGCTCCTCCCGTAAAATCTTCACCCTTCAGGTTCCTTACCCCCGTCCTCATCGGTTTGGTCGTCATCGGCATCATTGTCTTTGTCGGCAGCCGCATCTTCGCCTCCCTTCGGCCAAAGACCTCGGTCAGTACTCGGACCGAAGCGATTACCATCAACTATTGGGGCCTGTGGGAGACGAGCAACATCATGGCCCCGGTCATTACCGCTTTTGAAGCCGCCAATCCGAGTATCAAGGTCAATTACCAGCTCCAGTCTCACCAGGATTACCAGGATCGCCTCCAGACCGCCTTGACCGGAAACACCCCCCCCGACGTCGCCCGGATTCACTCTACCTGGCTGCCAATTTTCATCGGTAACCTTTTTCCGGCCCCAGCCAACACTGTTTCCGCTACTGAAATCCAAACCAATTTTTATCCGGTCGTTGCCAACTCCGTCATTGTCAATAATCAGGTCTACGGCGTCCCGATGAACTTCGACGGTTTGGTTCTCTATATCAATACCAACATGCTTCGCCAGGCCAATCTTTCCGCCCCCCAAACTTGGGAAGATTTACGCTCCATTGCCTCGACCCTGACCCTTCGCGATACCGTCAGCGGCAAAATCACCCGCGCCGGCGTCGCCCTCGGCAATACCACTAATGTTCGTGCCTGGCCGGATATTGTCAGCCTGATGCTTTTCCAGGGGGGGATTAACCCGCTTTCGCCCAACACCAAAACCGTTTCCGATGTCCTTAGCTACTACACTTCCTTCGCCGCCCCCGGCGCTTTCTGGGACGAGACTCTTCCGGATTCTGTTCTCGCCTTCGCCAACGAAAAAGTCGCCATCATTTTTGCCCCTCTCTGGGTCGCGCCCGAGATTTCCGCGATTAACCCCGGCCTGATCTGGCAGACCGCTCCCGTGCCCCAACTACCGGATACCGAGCCCCTCAATTGGGCTTCAATGTGGCTGGAGATTGTCCCGAAGAACGCCGCCCACCCCAACGAAGCTTGGAAGTTCATTAGTTTTCTCGCCTCGGCCCAGGCTCAGCAAATCCTTTTCGAATCAGCCATCAAAGAACGAGGCCTGGGGCAAGTCCCAAGTAACAAAGCCGTTGCCCAACTTGCTTCCCAAAACCCGATTTCTTCGGCCTTAGTTCCCGGACTGTCCACCGCCAAAACCTTCTATACCGCCAGCCTCACCCACGATGGTGCTACTGCCCTTAATTCTCGTCTCATCAAGTATCTCGAAGACGCCGTCAATGCCATCGCCAAGAAACAAGACGCCGCCAAAGTGGTTGAAACTCTTAATCTGGGTTTCAACCAGGTTCTCTCTCAATATCGCTTAGTTACTCCACTGCCCACCCCGACACCCCGCTAACATGGCCGTTTCACTTCGCCAGGCAGTTGCCCAAACGCTTGCCTATAGCCGTCACTTTGGCTTGCCCCTAACGCCCGGGAAACTCCATCTCTGGCTCATTTCCTCCCGCTCCACTCCTCTTATTCGTCTTCGTCCTTATCTCCCCAAGCCGACCGCCAAAAATAGGCGGCTCATCGAGGAACGCCTTCTCTACTCCCAAAAAAAACTCCTCACCGCTCGCCGCATCGCCCACCTCCTCGGTCTTTTCCCGACCATTAAACTAATCTGTGCCACCGGCTCACTCGCGGTCGACAATGCCAGGCAATATGATGATCTTGATATCATGGTTGTCACCTCCGCTAATACACTTTGGCTGACCCGCCCGCTCGTTATTTTCTTTTTAAAGATTCTTCGGCTCCGCCGCCCCACCTCCCTGCCCGAACACCAATCGCCCCGGGTTTCCGACAAGGTCTGCGACAATCTCTGGCTCGACGACACCGCCCTTGCCCTCCCCGAAAACAAAAGAAATCTCTACACCGCCCACGAAGTCCTCCAGGCCAGGCTGCTCTTCGATCGGGGAAACACCCACGCCAAATTTATTTCCGCCAACCCCTGGACCTCAAAATATCTCGCCAACGCCTATGGAGAAGCGGTGGCAAAAAGGAGCGGGGTTTATGACCGCCCGCAGCGATCCCCGGCTTTGCCGGGTAGTTCGAGGACGGATCATATAGCCCCGCGACTGCTAAGCACGCTAAACCATCTTGCTTTCCGCCTCCAGTACTTCTACATGAAGAAAAAAATCACCCGCGAGACTATCACCCTTCACTCCGCCTACTTCCACCCCCACGATCCCGCACCGAAGTAGTGGGGTATACTTGACTCCGTGGGCGCCCTTTTTGTCACCTATATCTACCAACCTTTCTTCAATATCCTCGTCGGTCTCTACTGGCTCGTCGGTCAGGTCTTTGGCGATGCCGATATGGGCGTCGCCGTCATTCTCTTCGCCCTCGTTGTCCGGATTATCCTCCTCCCCCTTGATTTCGCTTTTGACCGCTCCGAGGATGAAAAACTAGCCATTTCCAACAAGATTAAACAGCTTCAAAAAGAATATCACTCCGACCAGGTCCGTCTGAAGCAGGAAATCAAAAAAGTGATGCGCGGCAACCCCGGCCCGATCATCTCCGAGACGATCAATATCGTCATCCAGGTTATCATCATCCTGATGCTTTACCGCATCTTCAAGACCGGTCTCGAGGGCGCTGACCTCCACCTCCTCTACCCCTTCATGCCTGAAATCAGAACCCCGATCAACCTTATGTTCCTTGAGCGATTTGATCTGTCTCAGACCAATAACACCCTCAACTTTATTCAGTCACTGCTTATTTTCGCCATCGAAGGCCTGCACATGCTCTTTTCACCCGATCCCACCAGCCGGCGTGATTTTCTCTCTCTGGCCATCCTCTTTCCGATCGTCTCCTTTGTTGTTTTTATGTTCCTGCCCTCCGGCAAGAAGCTCTTTATTATCACTAGCCTCCTCTTCTCCATCGGCGTTATGTTGGTCAAACAGGCGTTTTTTTGGTATCATTCTCTTACCGGAACCCACTCCGATACCAAGTCGGAGGCAGCTCCCCACTAATAAGTGTAAAATGATTAAACATGGCTGATTTTGATAAATTGGTAGTTGGTTTCCTGGTTGACGAAGTGGTTGGCGGCTTCTTCATTTCCGTTCCCCCCGGCCACGTCGCCTGTGTCTACGACCGCGGCTATGGCGTCCTCAAAAAGGTCTGGGGCCCAGGTTTGCACCTAAAGATTCCTTTCTGGCAGATCGCCAAGCTTTTTAACGCCCAAATTCTCGAATACACCATCCGCCACGGCTTCGATATCAACAACAAGGAGGCTCTCGGCGATGAGCCGATCCTGACCACCACCAAAGACAACAAAAGCATCAGTATCGAGGGCTCCATCCTTTTTAAGATCGACAAAGCCAATGCCCCCGAGCTTTGGGAAAATATCGGCGACAATTTCGTCAGCAAAGTCGTCCGCCCTTACTCCCGCTCCCGGATCAGCCACGTTTTCACCGAGATTAACAGCAAAGAAATTCCTCACTCCCGCTCCGATATCGAAACTACCCTCAAAAACGAATTGAACCAGCTCTTCGTCGACAAGGGCTTGATCGTCGAGGGCGTTCTCCTCTCGGAAGTGAAGATTCTGGAAAACCCCGCCGAGCACGAACGCATCGTCTTCGAGAAACCCACCGCCTAACTTGACTTTCCGTTCATCTAGCCTATAATCCATAGGGTACCTTAAATTTTCGGGTACTTAGTTGCCCTGCGGGGCAGAAAGGTTTAGGTGTGCGATGTCAAAGTCGTGTGTCACTAGCCGGGCTTCGGAACCGACGTCTGCCCAGCTGAAAGAACTGTTTGCACAAATCGAAGTAGGTCGAGTCACCAAGGAACGTCTTCAGGAATTTCTGCGTGATCAAGATCTGGCTTTTCCCAGCTATATTGTCTCCGTCAATTACGATCTGATGGTTGAACAACTGGTTGAGGCTGGCAAATACGACGGGGCCAACGATAACATCACGGGCCAACATTTCCCTCTCAACAAGAGGGGAAAAGAGCAGGTGGAAATCTTCCTCATGCCCATCAGGGAGACCCTTGACACCAAGATTGTCATCGCGAATATAATCGCTTTCAACCTTGGCCGCCCCAACGTCAAGCAGGGCCTCTCACTCGGGGTACATTACCCCGACCTCCAGCTTGAAGGGCCCATCGCCATTCTCTGTGAGCCTTGGCGTCGCCCGCACGGTTTCGTGTTCGTGCCCTGCCTCTACAGGGACGGCGGCCACCGGGACCTCTACCTCGGTTGGTTCGAGGGTGATTGGGATCCGGACTGGCGTTTCGCCGCGGTGCGTCGAGCGTAGCGAGATCCCGCGTATTTCCGCGGGACAAGTAACCTTTGGCCCTTTGGCCCTTGGTTACTTAATCTCTTAAGCCCCTCTACGAGTCACAACTCGTGAGGGGCTTTCTTTTGACTTTTTTTGCTAATAAAACATAATCCTTAGTCAATCTTTCCCTCAATTTTTGTGTATTTCCATGCCGTATTAAACCCAGATATGAATTGTAAGTTTCTTCGGTTGAGTTTTGACCCCAGCGTCTCAACATTCTTCTCTTGGTTGTCGTTCGTAAAACTCTATGGTCAGGGAATTGAATCCAACCCAAAAAGTCAATCCCGGAAGCCAAAGTTTTAATCGATACTTTATTTGGATGAGGTGTCAGTTTTAATTTCTCGTTCAAAAAAACATTAATTTTTGGTAAGAGATTTTCGAGACAGTTTTTGTCAGCATTTAAAATGACAAAATCGTCGGCATAACGGATGTAATATTTGACCTTCAAAACATGTTTTACGAACTGATCGAATTCATTCATGTAAACATTAATCAATAATTGGCTGGTTAAGTTCCCTAGCGGTAATCCCACCGCCGTGTCATTTTCTATATGAAAGCTATCAATCACCTCATCCAAAAGCCACAAAACATCACCATCCTCAATATATCGTTTCAGGATATTTTTCAAAACCCCATGTTGAATGCTTGCAAAAAACTTTCTAACATCACACTTTAAAACCCAAGCAGTCTTGGTATCATTTTGCGAGACTTTTCTGCCAAAATCTCTCAAATGGTCTATTGCCCGATGGGTTCCTTTGTTAACTCGACAGGAGTAGGAGTCATAAATAAACTTCTTGTCGAAATACGGGTACAAAATTCGGTGAATAGCGTGGTGGAGTAATCTATCTCTTACCAGAGCCTTATGAATACTCCTTGTTTTGGGGTCACTGATCACAAACGCTTCGTACCCGCCATGCTTATATGTTCTCTCCACCAATTCTTGACGAAGTTGTAAGATATTGTCCATCAAATCGGCCGAGAAAGCTTCGACATCTTTCTTCTTTCGTTTGCCACACAAAAACTCTTGCCAAGATATCAACAAATTTTCAATTGAGATGATATCATCGTAGCCATGGCGAAGCCTTCCTCTCTCTCTCTCTCTCTCTCTCGGGAAAGCCTCGATTTTGGTCAAAACCAAAGAGAGCTATTTGGTTTGGTTGAGTATTAGTCCGCATATTCCTAAAAATGCCCGCTACACAATTGGTACCCGGATCGATAACAAGTTTCTTGATCTACTCGACGATTCATATTTGGCTTACTTTTCCCGCAAAGAAAACCGCAAGGTCAAAATCGATACCTGTATTTTAACCCTGGATACTCTTAAGTTTTTGATTTCTATTGCCTGGGAGGCGAAGTTCGTCTCCCATAAGCAATATGAGGATGTCAGCCTTAAGCTCAGCGAGGTTGGTAAAATGCTCGCCGGTTGGCAGAAATATCTTGATGAAGGTACTTTCGCGCGGCGAAACGCCAGTTCGGATTCCAATCACCCTCGAACCAATTGAGGTTGAGGTTCCGGTTGCCGCCGTTCCTGTTGAGGTAGGGCACGTTCACGTTACCGTTCGGGTTACGCCACTTATTGCACAGAGTACCACCTAGGCCACTGCTTTTTGAATTGCTCAAAAAGCTGAATATCACTTGGGTCTTTCCACCAGTACTCTGTACCAAGTATCTTCAAATCAAAAGACTGTCGGTGTTCCTTCTTCCAGGCGTGCCCAAAAGAACTCTACTCCAAACTAGTCCTAGGCAAACAAACCAAAGCCTTGACCTTAGTTCTCAGTTTGCCTAGAGCATATAATACAACCAAAATCATTTATACTTGAACTATGCCCGAAGCCGCTCCCCGCACCGTCTTTGAGATCCGCCCCGCCAAAGATTCTCTCGTCACCTACGAAAACTTCGTCCACGTTCTCGCCTCGCTCAAAAACACCCTCAAAACTTCTCTTTGGCTCCGTCTCTTCGGCAAACTCGATACCATCACTCTCGAAATCGCTTCCCTCAACCAAACTATCTTTTTTGTCGTCACCTGTCCCGAAAAGATCGCCCCCTTAGTCCGCTCCCAAATCGCCGCCCAGTACCCCGATGCCATCATCACCCACATGACCGACTATATGGAGTCCTGGCTCACCCATAGTTTCCAAAGCATTGCCCAACTTTCTCTGGCCGCCCCCTACTATTTGCCTCTTAACACCATAGTCGGTAAAGCCCCCGACCCCATGGCTTCGGTCCTCGGCATTCTTTCTAAATTACCGGCCAATCAAGCCGGGGTTGTTCAGCTTTGTCTCTCCGCTTCTCCTTCCGGTTGGGCAAACTATCCCCGTGGCCTAGTCTTACAAGGGATTCAAACTGCCCCCGACAAACGTGAAGCCCATCCCCAAAAATCATTGATTGAAACCAAAATTAGTCTCCCCAGCCTTGACGTCGATATTCGCCTCGCCGGCATCGCCCCCGACCAAGCCCAGGCCGACTTGATTCTCTCCCAAATCGCTACCGCCTACGGCGTCTATGCTCTCGCCGGCGGCAACTCTCTTCGTGTCCGCAAAGCCAGGCTTAATCAGTCCTCGAAAAATAAACTCATCAAAGCGCTGATCGCCCGCAGTGCCGACTTTACTCCATCGCACCAACACCTAAATTTTCTTGAGATCGCGTCGCTTTATCATTTCCCCAATATCGACCTCACCGGTATCCGCAACATTGCCTGGGGCAAGACCCTGAAAGGGGAACCACCCGCCAACCTCCCCGTCGCCGAAGGCCTGACCGATGAGGAAAAACAAAAAATCAACTTCTTTGCCCGGACCGAATACAAAAACCGCATGGCCATCTTTGGCATCAAAAACGGCGAAGACCGCCGTCGCCACGTCTATATCCTGGGCAAATCCGGTACCGGTAAATCCACCCTCATCGCCAACATGGCCATCGCCGATATTCGAAACCGAGCCGGCGTTGCCGTCATCGACCCCCACGGCGATCTTTCCGATATTCTTCTCGACTTCATCCCCAGCTATCGCGTCAACGACGTCGCCTATCTCGATCCCTCTACCAGAGACGCCTCCTTTCATCTCAACCCGCTTTATGTCAAAAATCCAGAGCACCGCGAGCTGGTCGCCTCCGGCATCGTCGGTATTTTCTACAAACTCTACGGCAATTCCTGGGGTCCTCGTCTCGAGTACCTGCTAAGGAACGCTGTCCTCACCCTGGTCCAAAAGCAGGGCAGCACCCTGGTCGACGTCATTCGTATCCTAACGGACAAGAAGTTCAGAGACCGATTTTTGGAATCAATTGACGACGAGGTTTTAAAAGACTTCTGGTATCTTGAATACGATTCCTATACCGAAAAGTTCCGCAATGAAGCCATCTCTCCCATCCTGAACAAGGTCGGCCAGTTCGTCACCAGCCCGACCATCAGAAATATCATTAACCACCCCACCAACTCCGTCGACCTTGAACAGATGATGAACCAGGGCAAAATTATCATTCTGAATCTCGCCCAGGGCAAAATCGGGGAGGACAACGCCTCCC
>Ga0209542_10008588_pt1 | contig 19027 bp, 15 predicted proteins | sample RifCSPhighO2_01_FD_184028 | JGI IMG/M metagenome (GOLD analysis project Ga0209542, IMG submission 184028) | Soil microbial communities from Rifle, Colorado - Rifle CSP2_plank highO2_0.1 (SPAdes) (version 2) | ecosystem: Environmental > Terrestrial > Deep subsurface > Rock core/Sediment ...
GGCGGGCAATAAATGCGGTTCCAACCCTGGGATTGCTGGTCATCCGAATAGGCGATCTGGCGGATCGCCTCGATGGTTTCTGCGGAAAGTCCTGCTGCAATACCCCGAACTTTTGCGGAAGAGTGAGAATTTAAGGAAGTGGTTGTGATAACCATCAGGGCAAATGCAAGGAGCACGACAATGGCTACTGCGACAAGAATTTCAAACAATGCTTGCCCCTCTTTGCGAAGTAATAAGCGATGGGTGATAAATGCAAAGAAACGTGTCATTTTTGAAGAGAGTTATTGAGCGCTACGCACTTTCCACTATGCACTCCACACTCTGCATTTGCACTACACGGAGGTAACAAACTGGTAAATCGGAAGCAATACCGATATAGCAATAAACCCAACCAATCCTCCCATGCTCATAAGCAGCATTGGTTCAACCAGCCCAATAAGGGTTGAAAGCTGTCGCTCGGCTTCTTCTTCGTAAAATTGCGAAATGGTCACTAATAACTCCGACAATTGCCCGGAACGCTCCCCCACTGCCATCATCGAGGTTAACAACTGCGGAAAAAGATCCGGGTACTGGCGAAATGCGTCAGAAAGCGTCGTTCCTTTTCTGATATTTTCCCGCGCACCGATAATTTTTGCGCGGAAAATGGGAAAGTGGATTGAATTTGCCGTAATGGAAAGCGATTCCATAACCGGCACACCGGACGTAAGTAAGCTTGCAAGCGTTCGAGAAAGACGCGAAAGCGTAAACTTTTTAATAAGAAGCCGCGTTGGCCCAAGTTGCCAGGCAAAACGGCCCAAAAGATTTTTTCCGGCTCGGCTGAATACGATAAAACCGCCTCCTCCCACAAACACAAGAACAAGCACGGCAACAACAAGAGGATTTGACCCAAGGAACTTTCCTGTGTCGAAAAGAACGCGCGTAACCAACGGCAACTCGACCCCTGATTGTAAAAACGCCTCGGCAAGTTTTGGCAGCGCAAAAAAGAACAAAAAAAGCATCAGGAAAAAAGCAGCTACCAACAAAATCATGGGATACATCATGGCAGCCATAACGCGCCTGCGGCTTTCATAATCGCGCAACATGGAACGGGCAATCTCCTCAAGCGCTTTATCAAGATTCCCTGATGCTTCACCCGCCCTTACCAGCCCTACGGCATAAGGAGGGAAAAGATCTTTTTCCTGCTCAAGCGAGCTCCACAAGGGTTGCCCTCGCTCAAGCTCTTTTCGTGTTGTTTCAAAAAATCTTTTAAGTTTGTGTTTTTCGGCGTCAGCAATTAAAATATCGAAAATCTCAACAATGCCTAAACCCGCCTTAATCATAACCGCAAGATGCCGTGTAAACGTAATAATATCAACTTGTGAAACATGCCCCCCAAATAAGGGAATTGAAATGGATATGGCGCGTTTTTGCCGCTTTAAGGAAACAGTGATTGGCAAAAGATGTTCGCGATGTAAAAACGCAAGGGCTTCCGCCTTGCCGGGGACATCAACTTCGCCGGCTCTGTGCTGGCCTTCGCGAGTAACGGCTTCCCAAACAAAAGTCGGCATAACAAAAAGATACAATGTTTGTTTCTTATATCGCGGAACTTATTCCCTCACGACCCTCAAAAGCTCTGCTAAGGTAGTGATGCCGCGTTGCACCTTTTCAACGCCATCCTCAAACATCGTACGCATGTCTTCTTGAAGCGCTTGCTTGCGAATTTCGCTTGCGGGAACTTCCTTCACCACCAGCTGCCTGATGGTGTCAGACATGTGTAACACCTCAAAAATGCCAAGACGCCCCCGAAAACCGGAACCCCCGCACACCCGACACCCCCGGCCTTCAAACACCAACGATGGGGGGCTAATCGCACGACCCTCTCCCAAAAGCTTAATTTGGCTTAAAAATATCTTTATTTCCTCTTCAGTGATTTTTCGGGAATGAATACAGACAGAACAGATTTTTCGCACCAACCTCTGCGCCATGACCAAATTTACGGTTGTGGCGATAAGAAATGGCGGAACACCCATATCCAAAAGCCGCGGCAAGGCCGTTGGGGCATCGTTTGTATGAAGGGTGGATAATACCAAGTGTCCTGTAAGGGCAGCATGTACCGCAAGCCCCGCTGTTTCCTGGTCACGAATCTCCCCCACCAAAATGATATTGGGATCCTGCCGTAAAAAAGAGCGCAAGCCCGTCGCAAACGTGAGGCCGGACTGAGTATTTACCTGTGATTGGTTGATGCGCCCGACCGCATATTCCACCGGATCTTCAATGGTAACAATGTTAACTTCGGGGGTATTAAGACGGTTTAAAATGGCGTAAAGTGTTGTGGTTTTTCCTGACCCCGTGGGGCCGGTCGTTAAAATCATGCCGTGCGTTGCTTTGGATTCCGCCTCCAAAATTTCAAGGTCCCGGTCGCCAAAACCTAACTCCCCCAAATTCACGGGCCGCGCGGAAGACCGAAGAAGACGCATGACGATTTTTTCTCCCCAGAAAGTGGGCATGATGGAAACGCGGATATCAATTTCTTCGTCTTCGTGCTTGAACGTAAAACGCCCATCCTGCGGAACGGCGTGTTCGTCAATTTTTAAATTGGTCAAGACCTTCACGCGCGCAACCAAAATTAATGACAATACTTGCGGAAGATGCAAAATTTCGTGCAATACCCCGTCAGTCCGGAATCGGACAAGAAACGTATCTTGAAACGGTTCAAAATGGATATCCGAGGCATCCAGTGCTATGGCTTGGCGCATGATGCGGTCGAGTATTGCAATAATGGGCACGGCCTCCGCAAGCCGCACAGTTTCCGCTTCCTCTTCCGGTTTTGCACTCACGCGAATTTTCGCAAGATTTTGTTCGATCTCTTTTGCGAAGTTTTCAAGAGTTTCTCCGCGAACAACGCGAAACGCCGATTTCAGTGAGGCCGATGAAACAATTGCCGGATCAACCTTCATGCCAAGCTTTGTTTCAAGGTAGGAAATCGTCTCCAAGTCCCCCGGATCAGTCATGGCAACTTTTGCAATCTCGTGTCCCGGCTTTCCTTCCACGCGGTAAATCACGGCACCCCGTTGCCGCATAAAGTCCTCCGACAAGAGCTTCATTACTGCCGGAGGAATATCAATGCGCTCAAGATCCGCCTGCGGAACGTTAAAATACTTTGCTAATAAATCGGTAAGAAACGACTCTGATATGTCACCCCGCCCGATAAGGACATTGGGAACGGTGCGCCCGGAGCGTTTTGATTCGGCAACGGCGCTCTCAAAACGTGCTGGGGGTATGATTTTTGACTCCAAAACGAGCTTTTTGAGGTCTTCCGTAGGTATTGGCATAAGGTTTTCGGCTTACTCTTTTATTATATCACATTTTTGTGCGCCCTTCTTCCCCACCACCAACCAAATCTATCGCAACCGGGTTGCGATAGATTGTAAGATGTGATAGATTCCTGCATATGCGCAAAGAAGTGCTGGCAACCAACGAGTTATATCATGTGTATAATCGAGGCGTGGAAAAACGTAAGGTTTTCCTTGATCAAAAAGATCTCTTTCGCGCTCTGCATAGTATTTTTGAGCTAAACAATGCCGAGCTCGTTGCCAATTCCGGATATCATTGCAGCAATAAGGACATAGCCGAATCTGAACGAAAACCGAGGAAACTCCTTGTGGAAATTATCGCATTTTGCCTTATGCCGAATCATTTTCATTTTCTTCTCCGCCAATTACGCGATAATGGCATTTCTCTATTCATGCAGAAGTTCGGCACTGGATACGCGCAATATTTTAACAAAAAACACGATCGGAGCGGGACACTTTTTGAAGGGCGCTTTCGCGCAATCCATGTGACAGACGACGAATACTTATTGCATCTTTCACGGTATATCCATTTAAATCCCGTTGAGCTGGCATTTCCCGGATGGAAAGAAAAAGGGATTGAAAATACCCAGAAACTTGAAACGTTTCTGAATACATATCGCTGGTCGAGCTATTTGGATTATATCGGAACGAAAAATTTTCCTTCGGTGACGCAACGAGAATTTTTGCTGGGCTATTTCAAAAACCCGCGCGAATATAAAAAGTTCGTCCTCTCGTGGACGAAACAAGATCTCTCCCGCATTGCCGATTATACCCTCGAATAATCTATCGCAACCGGGTTGCGATAGATTATTAATGAGATGGGAGGTATTTTTTGGCGGATTTTATCACATCATCAAGTTTGGTCTCGGTTTTAATGAAATATTCCTTTGCCCCCAATTCAAGGGTGCTACGCACGTCCTCTTCGCGCCCCAATACGGTTAAAACGATCACGGGGATATCCTTTAATCCAGGATCTTGCTGCATTTCTTTTAATACGTCAAAGCCGGATTTTTTGGGCATCATAAGGTCCAGCAAAATAAGTTTGGGCTTTTGTGCGCGCATCGCGGCAAGACCTTCCTCACCGTTTGTAGCAGTAGCAAGAGTGATGCCCTCGCTTTCAAATTTTACCTGATACGCACGGGTGAGAAATGGATCATCTTCAATAAGTAGAACCGAAGCTTTTTCCATATTTTCATTATAACATTAACGGACCCGTCTATCGTCATCTATACTCCATCTATCGCAACCCGGTTGCGATAGATTATTCTGGGTTAGAACGAGAACAAGGATATGCGGAGGAAATCAAGATTAAGAGCGATAAGAATTGGATTCCCGAATGGAAGTGCGGGAAGCAAAGCCAGCATTAATGGAATCGCAAGCGGGAACCGCGGCATTTGAGGGCTTCGCTTCACAAAGGAAATCGCGGTCAGAACGATAAGAATCGTGACATAGAATATAGCCGTAGCTGCAAGAAATACGAGAAGTTGGGGCCAGCCGGCTGCGGCAATACCAAACGACAAAAGGTAAATCTCGGGGACATTCAAGCGCTGCTGCAACGCAGCGCTTTTTGGCCATCGAACCATAAGCCCTGCGAAAACTAATGCCCCAAATGCCAATCCCAGAATCCGCCACAAGACAAAATGGAAGGTAATATAGCCCAGAAAATAGGAAATCGGCTCGTGAGGCGGCAAAAGATACTGGCCGGGGCCACCTGCGGCAAATGCCTGATATTGCAGCCATGAACGAATCCCTACCTCGCTAAAAAGTGTTAATAACAGTAAGACCCCCGACAGCACCAGCAGTTTCCCTTTTATAAAATCTATCGCAACCGGGTTGCGATAGATTGAAAGGAAATCGGAAAGGAAAATGCTCGCGCCGAGCACAAGGCCTGACGCGAGCATAAGCCAACGGAGCGTTAGAGCAACGTATGATAAGTACTCCATTATTGCTTACCCAATTCTACTATGCGTGATGCAGGGATTATAAACGATTAATAGTCGTTGCCGGTTGGTAAAATGCCAATCGATGTTCCGGTTTCGTACATGTTGTCGTTGTCTCCTCCATCCGCACTTTCCCTATCCTGATCTCCGCCGTTCGCGAATCGGTTTGATTCAAGCGCCACATTTAATTCATAGGCAGGTGCTGGAACATCGGCTTCAGCAAGTGCAATTTCTTCTGTGCACCCATACCGATAAACCAAGGCGTCGTTGGTCACCACTGCCAACGTGCTTCCGCCACTTACGAAAGTATTCCTTGGATCAAGCGGAAGCGAGGGAATGGTTGGACCCCCTGCAACATTAGTTAAATCGATAGATACCCATCCAGCGCCATCAACTTTTGCCGCATTCGCTGCAGTGGGAGTAACAGCCCAATTGATTGCAGGTACCCCAGCAGCCCATGTTTCCGTTACTGTTGAACTATCTGCATCAGGACCGCGGTTCGCCGGTGGTATAGCATCCGTTAAGGTCTCTGAAGCACTATACCGAATTTGACCTCCATCGGTACCGCTTGGGGCCTGATCCGTATCCAGACAATTGATATTGCCGGCCTTGTTGTCCATATTCGGAACGGATTGCTCAACCAGATACAGCCCAATCGCTGACTTTAAAGAACCTAAATCGGACAAGCGCTGGGAATCGCGCGCCCGCGCAAGCGTTTCTGCGGGGTTTAATGCCAGCGTAATAACAACGGCTAAAATCGCAAGAATTGCGATAACGATAATAAGCTCGAGCAAGGTAAAGCCCCTCGACCTGACGGGCCGAACCTCTGCCCTGCTTGTGAGTTGTGATACCATACTCACGTTTTGTTTAGGGTACAGGGGTCAGGATACAGGAGGTAGGGATACGGAGTTCACGTGTTACTCCTTATCGCCTATTCCCTATATTCCTTATCCCTTGTTCCCTTGATTAAGATATTTTCGAACGGTTTGAGCGACGTCTTCGAGCTTGACGTCGGTTTTTATTAAATATTCTTTGGCGCCCAATGACAGCGCACGTTGGATATCTTCGTCTTGGCCCAAGTTTGACAATACCACGACCGGAACCTGTTTTAATGCCTCGTCTTTTTGCATCTCTTCCAACACCTCGAATCCAGACCTGCCAGGAAGCATAATGTCAAGTAAAAGGATGTCGGGCTTCTCTGCTTTCAGTTTTTCCAGGCCTTCCTGCCCTGTTTTTGCAAGCGAAAAATCAAGCCCTTCCGAGCTAAACTTTACCTCGTACGCGCGAGCCAAAAAGGGGTCGTCTTCAACAAGAAGTATGCGGGCCATAACCTTAAAGTCCTAATTTCTATTATACCACAAGATTATAACAAAAAGAGGCGCAAGGCATTGTGGATAACCTATTCTCTTACTTAGTAGAGAGGGATTTGCGTGCGTTCAACCGAAGTACGACCTGCGATTTTGCGAAATCCCTCTTTGGGAATAGTAAACCAAAAGGTTGATGCCTTTTTTTCTTCGGACTCAAACCAAATCTTCCCCCCCCACAGTTCCACTAAGGACTTTGCCACATAAAGCCCCAAACCCGTCCCTTCGGGTGTATAGGTAAGGATGTTTTCTGCGCGGAAGAATTTTTGGAAAATATGGGGCTTTGCTTCCTCGGGAATGCCGTAGCCGGAATCGCGAACCGAAACAATCCATTCTTCTTTCCCTTCTTCAAGCGTTACGGAAATCGTTCCCTTCTCGGGAGTGTACTTGATGGCATTTGAAAGAAGATTCTGCAACACAAAGCCCAACACGATTTTGTCAACCGGAATCATAACCTCTTTTTGGGGAAGGTGGAGTTCGAATGTTTGTTGTTTTTTCTCCGCAAAAATTTTCATCTGGAAAAACTCCTGACGTATCAACTGTACTAAATCGTACGACACCGGATTTATGGCAACCGCGCCTATTTCGATGCGGGAAACGTCTAATAGCAAACGTATCATATCGGCAAGACGGGCAGCGGCGTTATATGACTGCAATAGCAGCTCCCACTGTTTTTTGTTCACTTCCCCTGCGGTGCCAGACAATAACAATTCCAAAAACCAAAGAATGGACGACAGCGGCGTGCGCAATTGATGCGAAGCAATGCCAACAAAATTATGCAATTCTTTTTCGATTGCAAGATCGCGCGTGATATCGCGTACGATAAGAATAAGGCCGGGGGTGAAAGGAATGACGCTGATGGCTACGGGAAGAAACTTGCGCGGCTTTAATACGAGATAGCCACGAAAATGAATGGTTTGGCGTTTGCGCAAAGCAAGACGCAAAGGGTTTTCGTTTTCATCAAGCTTGCGCCACTCCATGCTTAAGAATGTCTGCACAAAATCAGACAGCTCGAAATCTTTTTTTGCACCCAAAAGCAGGCGGGCGGTATTATTTAAATCTTCCACTCGGAAATTTTCATCCAGCACCATAATGGCGTCGTCCACCGCGTCTAGGATTTTGCGCAAAGACATGCCCTGTTTTTCTGTGGTTTTGTGTTGCGCCATACTATTATGGATTTTGCAAATCGATCGCGTCATCATCAAGCGAAGGACGCGCGGCAACGCTGGTACTTTCTTCTTCGTGCATTGCCTGTCCTATTGTTTCACGCTCTTCGTTGGAAAGATAGGGCAACGGTGGGATCAATAAGAAAAAAAATGGAGGCGTGAAAATCCGCGGTGGTAACGGGCGATGTGCCCTCATGGGGATTTGAACCCCAGTTTGTTGGCTGACCCCGAAACGAATTTGTGCCGCGTACCGGATTTGAACCGGTGTTCCGTGGCTGAGAACCACGTGTCCTGGGCCGGGCTAGACGAACGCGGCATCAGTAACAAATTCTCACGGGGCAAGGAACCAGCCGTCCTATGCCGGGCTAGACGATGAGGGCAATGTTATTGCGTATACGAAACAAGAAGTTGACTTGCGTTTTCGGGTTCTGCCATAACCTCACGCACGACTTTTTCCATATGCAAGGCACGAGATCCTTTAATTAATACCAGATCTCCTTCTTTTAAAATTTCCTGCAATTTTTCTCCGGCTTCTTGTGTCGTGGAAAAAGAAAAAATCTGCTCTTCGTTCATATTCCGGGCAACTGCTTCGTCGGCCGCAAAACGCATACGATCCCCCACGGTTATAAGCATATCACACAGCTTTGCCGCCTTCTCTCCCACTGCCCGATGTGCTGCTTCTGTAAATTTTCCAAGCTCTAACATATCTGCAAGCACTGCGATTTTGCGTGTCCCGGGAAGTTCCTCGAGAGTATCGAGAGCAGCATGCACCGACTGCGGTGCGGCATTATAAGTATCATCAAGCACAAGCGTTCGTTTAATACCCTCAAGTAAACGCAGACGGCCCGGCGGAGGAGCAAAATGCGCCAACGCCTCTGCAATTTCCACAAGGTGCATTTTAAGCGCTATCCCCACGCATGCTGCCGCAAGCGCAGCATAGGCCGCCGCTTTCCCAAACACATTAAAAAGCCGCACCGGCACAATGGTTCCCTCGTACTCTAACTTAAAAGAAACGCCTTCGGGAATCTCCCGACCATCTTTATAGTATGTGCGAACTTCAAATGCAGAAGCTCGCACATTTGCCTCTTCCCCAAAACCAAATGTGAGTATATGGGCATTCGTTCGTTCGCGCATATCAAGTACTGTGAGGTCATCAAAGTTAAGCACTGCCCATCCGGATATCGGAAGCGCCTCAACAAGTCGCGCTTTTTCGCGCGCAAGAGTTTTGGGCCCGGCAAAAAATTCGACATGTACTGGAATTTCTCCAATCGCGGTGATGACCGCAATATTTGGCGGAGCAAGTTTCGCCAATTCCGCCATATTGTGAGGACGATCAGCTGCCATTTCAAGCACCAACACTTCCGGATACCGCAAGGTCAGGAAAGAAGCGATAAGGCCCTTTGCGAGGCGTACACCCCACAATACTATATTACGACCTGCCGGCACGATACCCAAAACCGCGCATGGAACTCCGATCTCGGTATTACGGTTAAGCACCGAGGCGCGGACGGCATCGTGATACTGCGTACGCAAAACAGCATAAATTGCTTCTTTTGCAGATGTTTTGCCGACAGAACCGGTTATGGCGACAACAATTGGCTTGCGCCGCACAATGACAAGGCGCGCAAGGATACCTAGGATGAAAGCGAGAAAAGATCTCATAAAAAAATTAAGAGGTAAGAATTCTGAATTAGTTCTGGTCTGGAGGTATTGCGGCGTACGATAACAAAAATTCGGCTAATTTTTTAAACGCAGGGGCTGAAGAGCTTTCCGCGTATCTCACTTTTGGGCTATCCAGCTTCACCAATATTATATATCGCGGCGCGAATGCCGGGAAATAACCAATAAATGAATGAATGGTTTCTTGCGAGTAGCCGGGGGCGTTTTTGTTGGGCACTTGGGCAGTCCCTGTTTTGCCGGCAATGGTCCAGCCATCAATCCGTGCTGTTTTTCCTGTACCTTCAGAAACGACGCGCGAGAGCATTGCGCCTACAAGCCGGGCGGTACGGGGGGAAAAAACCTGAATACCCTCGTTGCGTTTTGGTATCGTTACCGTCCCGTCGTTATTGTGCACTTCTTCGATAACATAAGGTGCGGGGAGAATGCCTCCGTTTGCTAATGCCCCAATAATACGCACAAGCGCTAATGGAGTCATGGCAATGCCTTGCCCAAAAGACGCTGTTGCAAAGTTAATATCCCTTCCGCTTTCAAGATTCTTAATGTTACCGCCTTGCTCTGCAGGCAGCTCGATGCCGGTTTTTTGCGAAAGGCCGAGTTTTTCAAGAAAAGAGACAAACCGTTCTTTCCCTAGCTGTGTTTCTACAAAGACGGATCCCGTGTTTAACGAATATGTAAGCACTTCTGTCATGGTACGCGTTCCGTTATATTGCTGAAGCGTATTGGAGATGGTGTAGGACCCAATTTGTATCGAACCCGTGTTTTCATACGTCGTTTGTGGATTGACGACCCCTGCTTCAATGCCCGACGCCATGGTAATGGGCTTGAAAACAGAACCCGGCTCAAACAGGGACGAAACGGCATCGTTGTTGAAAATAAGGGGATCGGTTACTTCGCCAAAAAAATTAGGATCAAACATAGGATAATTTGCCATCGCGCGCACTGCCCCCGACGGCTCCATAACAATAATGCTCCCTCCTACGGCATCCCATTTCTCTGCAGCTTCTTTTAATACCGCCTCTGCCTGATATTGGATATTGGGATCAATAGTTAAGACAACATCTCCACCAGGAGTTGCAGGACGAATGATTCGTGAAAAGGCCGCAAGCACTCTACCCTGCGCATCGCGCTCTCCTTCTACAACCCCGCCGATTCCTTCCAGCAACTCGTCGTATGCGGCCTCGATGCCATACACACCACGACGCGCAGTGCCTTGGTCATCATATGCGAGAAAACCCAATACATGCGCCGCAAGATTCCCTTGAGGATAGGAACGCAAACGCTCTGAAGAAAGGACGATCCCTTTCAATGAAAGATCCCGAATTGCGCGCGCCTGCTCTTCCGTTAATTTGGACGCCAAAGGTTCATATGGGTCATCGCTTTTTGAAAGTCGCGCGGCAAGCTCCTCTTCAGAAATTGTAAGGATTGAGGCAAGAACCCTGGAGACCGCGACAGGATCTTCTATATCCTGGGGAATTGCATACAATTTTGGCCAATCACGATTGGCAGCAAGGGTCATGGTTATGCCATCAAGACCTTTTGCAAAAATTTTTCCTCGGTCTGGGGCAATATCTTCAAATACTTGCTGCTGGCCTCGGGCGAATGCTGCAAAAAAACCGTGGTCATAGATTTGTAATGCAAACAAGCGCCCCCCAAGGGCCGCTGCAAAAACCAGAAAAACACCAAAGATAAGATATATGCGAAACGCACTCATGGCCTTGCGACCCCGCCCGCATCGGCAACGGCGGCATCAGTGGGCGAAATGACAATATAAGCTGTTGGCGCCTTTACCACCAAATCAAGACCTTGGGCGCTTTCTTGAAGTTGGGGTGCAGATGCATGCGTTGCCACTTCTTGCTCAAGTTTTTCTACTTGGGCGCGCAAGTTCAGATAATCCTCTTCTTGGGCCGAAAGGTTAAATGAAGCGCCAACAACGCTATTTGCCATTCCTATATACCACAAAATTGCGATTGCAAGAAGTACCGGGAACAAAATGCCCACGCGCAATTTACCCGACGAATGGCGAGAAGAAAGGATTTTGGGTTGGTATGAAAAAAGTGCCATGATTATCGTTTTTCGGCTACCCTTAATTTTGCGGATCGGGAGCGCGGATTGTTCCGTTGTTCCCCTAGCGAAGGAGTAATTGGCTTTTTCGTAACTTGAGAAAATACTCCCGCATGTATTCTTTCTTTCAAATATGCCTTAACTATTTTTTCTTCACCAGAATGAAATGACAGAATTGCCACCCTTCCTCCGCTGTTTAGCGCCTCCGGTACCGCTTCAAGTCCTCGTTGTAAATTGCCAAATTCATCATTTACTACGATACGGAGCGCCTGAAAGATGCGCGTGGCTGGATGAATGCGTCCTCGTTTTCTTCCAAGCGCCTCTTCAACAATGACTGCAAGGTCACGGGCAGTGCGTATGGGCCGATGGCGCCTTGAAGAAACAATACGGCGTGCAATAAAAGATCCGTACCGTTCGCCCCCATATTGATCAAAGATTTCAGAAAGGTTTTTTTCATCGTAGTGAGAAATAACATAAGAAGCAGGAACAGTGAAGGGTTCGGCAGGATTTAAACGCATATCAAGCGGGGATTCTTCTTGAAAAGAGAAACCGCGATGCGTTTCTTGAAAATGCCAGAGCGAAACCCCAAGATCAAATAAAATTCCTTGAACAGCAGTGAATCCTTGTTGCTGTGCGATGGATTTTAAGTCCGCATACGTTCCGCATACCAATGTGATCTCGTGAGCATATGGTGCAAGATTTTTCTTAGCGCGTTCAAGCATTTCCGGATCTCGCTCGATTCCAAGAAGTTTGCCTTTTGGTTTTATTTTTTCAAGAATTGCTTTTGCGTGTCCCCCCTCTCCTAGGGTACAATCGATGAAATTCTGATTGGGTTTTGGATTAAGATGGTGTAAAACTTCTTTCAGTAAAACGGGCTGATGCATGCTTCTCTTAAATCCAAATATCAAAATCCAAATATCAAATGAAATCTAAAATCCCAATTCCAAAAATATAAACGGGTTTCGGTATTTAGTCATTAAAATATTGGATATTTATTTGAATTTTGAGCTTTGGGCTTTGGATTTATGAACTAATAGACGCCAAGTTCCCCTAGTTTTTCTGCGATTTCATCCCCCGATGCCTCTGCCTTTTTACGATACTCATCCCAGCGTTGTTCATCCCATATCTCAAGGCGGCTAAAAACGCCCGCTACCACGACTCGTTTTTTAAATCCCGCGAATTGACATAACTGATCGGGAATGAGAATTCGTCCCAAACGATCCGGCTCCCCCTCGAAAGCCCCCGCCAGCATAAGACGCACGAAACTACGGGTTGAGGATTGGCCGGTTGGCAAAGCATTTAATTTTTGTGCCAAATCATCCCATGCCTTCTGGGGATATACAAAAAGGCAGTTATCCAATCCCCTCGTAAGAATAGCTTTTAAACCAAGCTCATCGCGAAACTTCACCGGAATTGCAAGCCGTCTTTTAGTATCAATAGTGTGTCGGTATTCGCCAAGAAACATAGATTTTTGCTCAAAAAGCCGTTTTATCCACAGATTGCCTACTTATCCCCATATTTATCCACAATTCTCCACTTCCTTTCCATAATATTCCACTCACGCCTCTCCGTCAATCCACTATCCACACCCTTATCTGGCTGGGAAAAACCGAAACAAAAACCGGCCGTAGAAAGCAGCCGGTAAGTAATCTATCGCAACCCGGTTGCGATAGATTACAGGGTTGAATTTGTTTGCAAGTCTCGTGCTGTGAGCCGAAAAACGGATCCGCGCTTGAGCTCGCCTTCGAGGATTTTTCTCGCAACGATATTTTCAACCTGTTCTTGAATGACACGAGCCATTTCCCGGCCTCCAAATTCAGGAGAATACCCCTTTGCTGCAAGAGCCCGAACGCCGTCTTCGCTTATCTCAAGCTTTACTCCGCGCTCTTTGAGAAGAGCCGCTGAAAGTCGTGAAAGCATCTTTTGGGCAACTTGTACCACATGTTCCTGCAATAAAGGCCGATATACCACAACTGCATCAAAACGGTTCACCAATTCCGGACGGAATATGCCTTGGGAAAGAACATATTCAATCAAGTCATCTGCAAGCGATGCCGTGTCCCCGCCTTTGGTAATACGTTGCCTGATAAATTCAGCTCCGGCGTTTGAGGTTGCGATAAGAATAGCATTTCGAAACGATACCACCCTTCCCCACCCATCCGTAAGCCGCCCTTCATCAAATACCTGCAAGAAAAGATCGAGTGCTTTGGGATAGGCCTTTTCGAACTCATCCAAGAGCACCAATGAGAACGGGTTTGTGCGGATCGCAGATGTCAGCGTTCCGTCTTCCTGTGTTTTGGGTGAACCCAAAAGATGCGATACGGCATCCTGCCCCTGATATTCAGACATATCAAATCGGATCATCCGCTCATCCGATCCAAAATACGACTCGGCAAGCGCTTTTGCAGTTTCGGTTTTTCCCACGCCTGTCGGCCCCAAAAAAAGAAAGGTTCCAATAGGGCGTTTTTGTGTTGCGACCCCGGCTCTTGCGCGGCGCATCGCGTTGGCCACAACTTCAATGGCGCGTTCTTGGTTTACCACGCGCTTGTGCAAAAGGTTCTCAAGGTTAAGAAGTTTTTCCCGTTCCGACTCCGCAACCGCACCTGCCGGAATGTGGCTTTTTTCAGATACGGCCTGTGCCACATGTTCTGGCAGAACGATCTGCGCGCCTGCGCGCGACGCGGCAATTGCAGCACTTTCCAAAAGCTGCACGCCCTTTTCCGGAAACGGAATATCTTGGATGTAACGGTCTGCATAATCAAGACACGTCCGCAATGTGGGGATTGTAATAAAAACTTTATAACGACTTTCGTAACCGGGAACCAAACCAGCCAGCGCCTGCATTAAAACCGCTTCTGAAAGCTCTTGCAATTCCACGGTTTTAAAATGTACCAGAAGGTCTTGTCTTCGTTCAATCGTTTCACGAAACCCTTGAGGGGTAGTCAACGCAAGCAACTGCAAACGACTCCCTTGGATAAACGGCAATATGATCCCTGATATATCAACCACTTCTTCGGTAGTGCGCGACCCTAAAAACGTATGAAAATTATCAACGACAAGGATGATATTGCCGGCACGAGTCGCTTCGGCAAAAACAGCCCGCACGCGTTCTTCAATCTCGCCACGTGAGCGAAGGCCTGCAAGCGCCGCCCCCAAATCCAACTGCACTAAGCGTTTCCAGTTTAAGGCCGCAAGGGATTTTCCGGTATTGATTCTGTGCGCAAATTCCTGCACAATTGCCATTTTCGCGATAGCGGACTCCCCTATCAAGACGAGGTTATTTTCGGCAGCTTCAGCCAATTCATGCTCAATGCCCTCAAGTTCCTTATGGCGCACCAAGGCCTGCGCCAACGCGTTTGCCGCAAGCCGCCCCGTGATATCCCGAGAATAAAGATCGAGCGTGGGAGAATAGCCCGCAGCCCATTCTCTTCCCATCGGCGTTATTGACAAAATTGCATCTTTTCGCCAAAACCGTTTCCGGCGCATCGCGGCATGAAACGCCCGATCTTCCCAATGAATGGCCGTTTCAATGTCCTCTTTGCGAATGTCACGATCAAAAAATAATTGCTTTAGCGGATGATAAGATAACGCAGCCGACAGAAGGCAATCGACAACTTCAATTCGCATGTGATTTCTGCGGGCGGCATGCAATGCCGCCTCAGCTAATATGCGCGTTACGAGATCCGTGCCCGTGTCTTTTTGAGATACTATAAAATCAATATCTTGCTGTGAGAAACCAAGACGCGCAAAAACAAATCTGCCGTGCGGGGTTTGGGAAAGATTTTTTATAAACGCCGCAGCGTTTCCTGAAACGCCGTGGGCCGAGCGCGCAACGCCGAAACTGCACCACTGTGCAAGATTGACGGGCTGTGAAGACGTTTTTGCTTCAACGATGGCATCGCCAAGAGGTTTGGGAAAAGCAGAGGATGCTAACGCGTGATCAAAAAATAAGGCCGCAAGAGTTGCAATGGTCGCCAAGGCAGCAAGCAAAAACGAAGCGCTTGTGAGGATCGGGTGGTGCGAAACGATGCCGGCAAGAAAAACCAAACCGGCCAAAGTCCACAAAGCAAAAGGGGCTGTACCTCTTAAAAATGGAGGATAAAACGCATCAAACGCAAGCGCCTCGTCCAAAGAAGTGTGTCTGAAGTCGAAGGTGGCAGGCATAAAAATACTATGAAGTACGAATTTTTACGAATATACGAATTTCAAACCAAGACGATAAGGGCGGCGAACAAAAATAGTATGGGAAGTGCCGGACCCAAAATCCAAAAACTAAGGATAACCGCTGCGACGCCGCCCATAAAAACGGCGTGTACAAGCCCAAACCCAATTGCGATGAGACGCACCGCAGCCCCAATCATCCGTGAAATCAGGTTATACCAGGCAGCAGTAAAAAAAGTCGAAAGCGCTTCCTCGCGCCTATGCGGAACGATAATTTGCTTCCAGGGCGAGAAAAGCGACACCAAAAGTTCCCGCACAGACCAAATATGTAGGGCAAATTCAATCGCATTTTCGGCAAGCCCAAAAGCTGCTTTTAATCCCCTTCCGTAATGCCACGCAAAATATTGGGCGATGAGCATACTCTGTTATTATAGCACTGTGTCGTTTTAAAAACGCCCCTCTTTGGAGGGGCGTTTTAATTCTTTTCGAAAACACTATTGAGGACACGCACCGGATACAGATATAAGCTCTCCTCTTTTAATTTTTACACAATAGGGCTCTCCCGTATCTTCATCGTACAGCGTAATACCAACCGGGTGCTTTGATTCCCCTACGGTAAAGCTTCTTGTCACCTGAAGTTTATCCACAACAAGTTCCGCAAACGCTGTTATCCCATCTTTTACAGTCGCGCCAAGATGAGACAAGGCATCTGTGAGGGTAAAGGAAGAAACAGGCGCAATGATGGAAGATGGGTTTTCGCTGACATACCACGAAGGGTTCACAAACACCATCACCTCGCCCTGCGAGGAATGTCCAATGTCAAAATCCAAAGTTCCCAAATCGTTTTGGTCATTGGAGCTTGGGATTTGGTCATTTGGACTGGCGGGAAATGCTTCGAGGGCTATTCCAATAATCCTGCCGGTCCGGGTGGCTTTCATGCCTACTCCGGGTTGAGAAGAAGACGTAATCGGATCCCCGCTGTTGATGGGTCCGTTTTCGGTCGAGACCTTGGCAGGGACACGGCCGTTTAAGGCGATGGGAAGGGGGTGGTGGTTGGAGTCAATGGTGCCTTCTCCGAGGGCAGTGAAGTCGCCGAAGTTTCGGGAGACGATACCCATAAGGGAGGGGGTATAGGGAGAGGTCGTTTTGGTGAGTTTGGTAACGGTAAAGGTGCGAGTGGGGTCGGGGTTGCCAAAGCCATCGCCTGCGTTGACCGCAACTTGCGTGGTGCCAAGCATGACGAGGTCGCCGAAGGCGACGTCGTTGTCGGTAGGATAATACTCTGCATAGTCGGTGAGGGTGCCGGGGTTACAGGCAACGATGTCGCGGTCGGCAAAGGTGGTGTCGGAGTCAGCTCCCGAGTGGCAGAGGGCATTAACCGTGGCTGCTCCGTTTGCGTCTAACCGCACGTCTCCGTGCACCTCAAGCTCGATGCCGGCGGCGGGGTTTGTGGTGCCGCCGATTGCGGTACGGCCTCCGAGGATATTTAAATCGTCGGTACCTGCTTGATATATGCCCCAGGGGCCGTTGGTGAAGGCACCTCCGTCTGGTGTAAAGTTTTCAATGTAGATGCCGTATGCGTTTGTCATGGTAGTATCTTTCGCGCCTCCATTATCATCAAGATTAGGGTCGGCAATAAACAGTCCGGCGTAATTGGTTACCACAGGAGCAAACAGTCCACCCACACCCTGATCGACTGTGGTGAAACTGGTATCGTAGTGTCGAAGCCAGCCAACTGTTCTTGAGCCAGCGGCAGCGTACCATGCCTGAATATCTGAAATTTGAGATCTGACGAGCGACAACGTAGAATTGGTCCAGTTTGAAGCGCCTCCACTATCTACTCCAAGAGATGGGGTCACATTCGTCAATAAAATCGGAAACGTGAGACCATCTGCGCCACCATTATCAAATTGGTCTTCCCGCACAAGAACGGCGCTATAAGCCGCGGTGGGCATTGAATCGGTATAAGATATGGAGATTCTCTGACCGATAGCCGCAGCGACCTGTTGTGAGGTAATTTGCACCGTGCTGTTATCCAAAAAACTAAAGAACGGCGTACTGTTGTCCTGAATGATAAAATCTCCGGTACTGGTGAGATTAATAACCGAATTTGAAGCTGAGTTGTTCGTAAAGGTAAAGTTGCCTCCGCTGGGATACACAAGATTGGTGGCATTAATGTAGTTAGTGTAAGCGGCGGTGACTGCAGCGCCTCCTGAAGCAGTGATCTTGATTGCGTCGGTGACTATAAGCTGGTTTCCGGTTGCGGTGTCGGCGTTATCAATCAAAATACCAGAGGCAATCGCATTGTCGGTCTTTGCAGCAGATTGTGCCGCAACGACGATTGCCAACATATTCTCGGTGGAAGCTAATGCGTTTAAACTTGTGAACCCCTGCTGCCAATCAATCAACAGGCCATTCGTGATATCGCCTCCGTCGGCAGCTACATTGAGGTTTAGCGTACGCACCGTAGCAGTAGTAACTGTTGCGGCTAAAGGATTAAACAGTGAGCTCACATAAAAAAGCGAACCTGCCGCCTCCATTCCCGAACCGGACTGCGAGAGGGAAAAAATGTTTCCGCTTGTGTTTTGGGTAGAAAACGTATATGTATTTGCGCCCGATACACCAGTCAACGATCCCGTAAACCGAACATCCCCCGTGACATCAAGCTCAATGCCCGCAGTGGGATTGGCGGCAGCGCCAATGGCAGTGCGGCCTGCAAGGATATTTAAATCATCGGTGCCAATCTGCCGAACACCATAATATGACGCGCCATTAAGATCGGGAATGTAAAAACCGCTAAAGTTAGTTGGAGCATTGGTGGCTCCTGGGTCGACCACCTCAAAAGCCCGGAACTCCGCCATACCACCTGCCGAGCTAGTATCTGAACGACCGCCAGACTGCACCCCAGAACACAATGTAATACAGATGATTCCCCCACCCGCAGCTCCAAGGCGCACCCGAAGCCCGACTGCGTTATATACCGCGGCGGTTGGGGTCGTTGTTGAGTTTAAGTCAGTAAAAATCTTGGTGTCGGGACCACCAATGTTGAGCCCGGTATACGTGGCTTGCAGAGAATTTATCGTAAGATCAGTGGTCGCACTAATTGATGCGACGGCAGTAAGACGCGCAATGTTGACCAAGTTCCCGTTGACATCAATTCGGTTGGTGCCTGCCCCCGCACCCGTGTTGATGCCCGTAGTGGCGTTGATAGTTGCCGCAGTGATATTGCCTGAAAGGTTAAGAGCCGTTGACCACTGGGGTATGGCGCCAGATGAGGTGAGGACGGTGTCGAGGGCACCGATGGGAAGGGCGGCAAGAGTTGC
>Ga0209542_10008589_pt1 | contig 19023 bp, 16 predicted proteins | sample RifCSPhighO2_01_FD_184028 | JGI IMG/M metagenome (GOLD analysis project Ga0209542, IMG submission 184028) | Soil microbial communities from Rifle, Colorado - Rifle CSP2_plank highO2_0.1 (SPAdes) (version 2) | ecosystem: Environmental > Terrestrial > Deep subsurface > Rock core/Sediment ...
GGGGGGGGGGGGGGGGTAACCTTATAGTTATGAGCCGAATCCAATTTTTCCATACTTACGATCATATCATTTCTATAGAAAACTTGCTTATGGCGTGGCAAGAGTTTGCCAGTGGAAAAAAGAAGAGAAAAGATGTACAGGCATTTCAGTTGAGACTCATGGATAATATTATGGATTTACATATTGAATTGAAAAATAGAACCTATGTCCATAAGGGATATGAATTCTTCACTATTTCTGATCCTAAACCCAGAGATATACATAAAGCAAGTGTTAGAGATAGGATACTTCATAGAGTCCTTTATATAAAACTCTATCAATTTTTTGATAGGACATTCATATCAGACTCATTCTCATGTCGTACAAATAAGGGCTCTCATAAGGCCTTGAAAAGGTTCACCACATTTCATCGTAAGGTATCTAAAAATAATACTAAAAGTGTATGGGTTCTAAAATGTGATATAAAAAAGTTTTTTGCAACCATAGATCAGGATATTCTTATAAACATACTCTCAAAATATATTTTTGACAAAGATCTAATTTATCTACTTTCAAATATTATACATAGTTTTTACTCTACGAAAGTAAATACAGGGTTGCCTTTGGGGAATCTTATCTCTCAACTTTTCGTAAATATTTATATGAATGAGTTTGATCAGTTCATGAAGCATACTCTCAAGGCGGAATATTATATAAGATATGCTGATGATTTTGTTATTCTCTCAGATAATAAAAGGTGGTTGGAAGATACTCTAGCCAGCATAGAAGTTTTCTTATTACATGAATTAAAATTATCCTTACATCCAGATAAAATATCAATAAATACTATTCCTTCCGGCGTGGATTATCTTGGCTGGGTTCATTTTCCAGATCATAGGATACTCAGAATTTCTACCAAAAATAGGATGTTTAGAAATATATCGATGAAAAAAGGAAAGGTTGGAACGGTGAAATCTTATATTGGTATGTTAAAACATGGGAATGCAAAAAAACTTGAAAATAAAATAAAAAATCTTTACAACACAAAAAATAATATTTAGTAACTATACGTACATAATGTAGATGATAAAATTTACCCATAATGAAAGAAATTTCTATAAACAGTCCGCATAAAGATTTTGAGTCAATAAAAAAGATTGATGAGAATGGTGTTGAGTATTGGACGGCGAGGGAGCTTATGACTTTACTCGGCTATTCTAATTGGCAAAATTTTGAAGAAGTTATAAAGAAAGCAAAAGAGTCTTGTTTGAATAGTAGACAATTTCCACAGGATCATTTTACTGACGTCAGTAAAATGATAAAGATAGCCAAAGATGCCATGAGAGAAGTAAATGATTATAGATTAGATCGATATGCATGTTATCTAATTGCACAAAATGGTGATGTGAGAAAAAAAGAAATTGCTTTTGCTCAAACTTATTTTGCTGTGCAAACTAGGAATCAGGAAATTTTTGATAAAATGACGGAAAATGAGAAAAGAATCCACAAAAGAGGAGAGGTGACTGATAGAAACAAACAACTTTTTAGCACCGCAAAACTTTCTGGCGTTTCAAATTTTGGAAAATTCAATGATGCAGGATATAAGGGACTATACACCATGCCTTTATCAGAGATTGAACGCAAAAAAGATTTGAAAAAAGGCGAACTTCTAGATCATGCAGGAAGCGAGGAACTAGGAGCAAATATTTTTAGAATCACTCAAACAGAAGCTAAGCTAAAAAGAGAAAATATAAAAGGTGATACAGAAGCTCAAAAAACACATTTTAATATAGGCAAAAAAGTAAGACAAACTATAAAAGAAATAGGAGGTGAAATGCCGGAAAATCTAAAGCCACAAAGACATATCAAGGAAGTAAAGAAAATGCTAAAATAGCCTGCATGGAAGAAAAGATACTGGCTTTCTGGCGAAAGAACAATATTTTCAAAAAATCCTTGGAAAAAGAGTCTCCGAAGGGAGATTTTGTATTCTATGACGGTCCGCCATTTGCCACTGGAGAGCCACACTTTGGTCATGTCGTCCCAGGGACAATAAAGGATGTCATACCGAGATACAAGACTATGCAAGGCTTCCGAGTGCGCAGGAGATGGGGATGGGATTGTCACGGGCTTCCGGTAGAAAATATCGTGGAGAAAGAGCTGGGTCTAAAGGCAAAAAAGGATATTTTGGACTATGGCATAGAGAAGTTCAACTCTATGGCCCGTGGCAGTGTGATGCGATATGCCCACGACTGGAGAAAAGTCATACCGCGCCTCGGCAGGTGGGTGGATATGGATGATGACTATAGGACTATGGATGCAAGGTACACCGAGTCTGTATGGTGGGCTTTTTCTGAACTATACAAAAAGGGGCTGATCTATGAAGGGTGGAAGTCCATGAATCTCTGTCCTCGATGCGAGACGACACTCTCAAACTTTGAGGTAAGTCAGGGATATAGAGATATTACAGATATTTCTGTTTATATAAAATTTAAAATGAAAGATAGCGACGCTTTTTTGCTGGCCTGGACAACGACTCCTTGGACATTGCCGGGCAATGCGACGCTGGCGGTCAATCCTCAAATAAAATATGTGAAAATAGAAGTTGAAAATGAAAAATATATTTTGGCAGAAGCTAGGCTGGGAGTTGTAAAAAAGGAATATAAGATAATAGAGAATATTGACGCAAAGGATTTGATAGGGAAATCTTATGAGCCTATTTTCAATTATTATAAGGGTAATAAGAATAGCTGGAAGATTTATGGAGCAGAGTTTGTGAATGTTGAAAGTGGCACTGGCATAGTGCATATTGCTCCGGCTTTCGGGGCTGATGACTATGATCTTTCTCTGAAGTATGATTTGCCTTTTATTCAGCATGTAGGAACAGATGGGAAGTTTAAGAAAGAGATTATAGATTTTCCGGATCAAGATGTTAAGCCGAAGGGAGATCACCAGAGGACAGATATAGAAATAATAAAGTACCTAGCCCATAAAGGAAGTCTCTTTGCAAAAGAAAAAATAATTCATTCATATCCGCATTGTTGGAGATGCGAGACTCCACTTTTAAACTACGCGGCAAAGTCATGGTTTGTGAAGGTCACAGCTCTGCGCGAAAAGCTTGTTGTGGAAAATAAAAAGGTTAAGTGGATTCCTCCAGAGATAGGGGAAAGCCGTTTTGGCAACTGGCTCTCCGGCGCGCGCGACTGGGCTATTTCTCGCTCACGATTCTGGGGAGCGCCTATTCCCGTTTGGAAAGAAGATAAAACAGGGGAGTATAAGGTTATGAGTTCCATAGAAGATTTGAAAAAATACAGCCATGCCAAAAATACATACTATGTCTGCCGTCATGGAGAAGCGGACAATAATGCCAAGCTCATAGTCAGTTCTCTGGAATCCAACAGTCATCACTTGACGCCTCTCGGTCGCAAACAAGCTCTGGAGGCCGGCAAATGGTTCAATAATAAAAAGATTGATTTTATTTTCACATCCCCTTTTCCGCGCACCATGGAAACCGCGGAGATCATCGCCGGTAAAATAGGTTTGAATAAAAGCAAGATCGTAAATGAAGCCATGATACATGAGATGGATGCCGGCATTTGGAATGGCCGAGATTTCCATGAATTTATAAATCACTTTGCCAATGCGGACAGATTTACAGTTACTCCAGAAGGTGGTGAAAATTATGTTGATATAAAGAAGAGGATGGGGGAATTTATTCATGATCTTGAGAAAAAATATAAAGACAAGAATATTCTGATTATTTCGCATGACACGCCTCTATTTCTATTGGAGACTGTAGCGCAGGGCTTGTCTAGGGAAGAGTCCATGGCCCTGCGAGGAAAAGAGAATCATTTCAATCAAAATGCCAAGCCACGGAAACTTCACTTCCATCCATTGCCTCATAATGATGAATATGAAATGGATCTTCATCGGCCTTTCATAGACAACATTGAACTATTTACAGAAAAGGGTAATAAACTTGCAAGGGTGCCGGAAGTGTTTGACTGCTGGTTCGAGTCTGGATCTATGCCTTTTGCCGAGTCGCATTATCCTTTTGCTAAAGAAGATTTCAATCCTAATCCTGGACCTTTCAGCAAAATCCTAGGAAAAACGAAAGGTTATCCCGCCGATTTTATAGCCGAAGGTCTGGATCAGACTCGTGGATGGTTCTACTCCATGCTTGTTCTGGGAGTAGCGCTTTTCGGTAAGTCTCCATACAAGAGAGTAGTGGTAAATGGACTTGTGCTTGCAGAAGATGGTCAGAAGATGGCCAAGTCAAAGAAAAATTATCCCGATCTGACGCTGGTGGTGAACCGCTATGGCGCCGATGCCTTGCGCTATTTCCTCATGTCTTCGCCTTTGGTAAAGGCACAGGATTTTTCCTTTTCCGAGAAAGGTGTGGATGAGGTGGTAAAGAAGCATATTGGAAGATTGAACAATGTGCTGACTTTTTATGAAATGTATTCTGTTGACGATGTGGCGGAAAAAAAGAGCGATGATTCTCTAGATATGTGGATAATGAATAGGCTGAATGAACTCAATCGTGATATTACAGAAAATCTAGATAAATATGAAATAGATAGGGCTTGCAGGCCTATCGCTGATTTTATAGATGATTTGTCAACTTGGTATATTCGCCGGTCAAGAAATCGTTTCAAAGGGGGTAGTGGTAGTGATGACAAAATAAACGCTCTGGCCACAACTCGCAAAGTTCTTCTAGAGCTCTCCAAGCTTATGGCGCCTTTTATGCCTTTTATTTCTGAAGATATTTATTTGAGATTGCGGGGAGGCAAGGAAAGCGTGCATCTGGAAGAATGGCCGGAATATGGAAAGCCTGATAAAAAAATTCTAGAAAATATGAGAGAGGTGAGAAGGCTGGTTTCTCTAGGCCTAGAAGCGCGCATGAAGGCCGAGATAAATGTCCGTCAGCCTCTAGCGAAACTTGCAACCAAAATAAAATTTGACAAGAATCTGGCTCCACTTATAAAAGATGAAGTTAATGTAAAAGAGGTGGCCTACGATGCTAATCAAAATGAAGAAGTAATATTAGATACAAATATAACATCTGAACTAAAAGAGGAAGGCATGATGCGCGAGCTTATAAGATCTATACAGGACTTAAGAAAAGAAAAAGGATTTTCTATAAAAGACAAAGCTATTCTTACTATAGAAGCGAGTACAGATTTTATTGATTTAGTAAAAAACAATAAGGATTTTATTTCAAATACTACTCAAACGGGTGAAATAATATATAAAGTAGTTCCAAGTGGAGCATGCATCATATCTATACAACAAAAGCCTTTGTAGTTCACAGCTTCCCACATGGGGAATCAGGGAAGTTTCTGCTTTTATTTACAAAAGATTTTGGCCTAGTCGGAGCGGTGGCGCAAGGAATAAGATTTTCAAAGTCAAAACTGCGTTCGCATCTTATTGATTTTGGCTTTGCAAATGTCTCTTTGGTAAGAGGCAAGGAGGTTTGGAGGGTGACCGGGGCGCAGGAGATAGAACATCAAAAGAAAAATATAATTCAAATAAAAATCCTTAGATTGCTAAAGAGATTATTGCACGGAGAGGAAAAAAACGAGAAACTTTTTGAAATAGTGGAGAAACTGTATCAGATAGAAATAGATGAAACTGATTTTGACAATGTGGAATGTCTTACAGTTTTGAGAATATTAAACTCATTGGGATATATATCAAAAAATGATAAATATAGTAATTTACTAGAATCAACGGATATAGATCATGGCCAAATAGATTTAATTAAAGAAATAAAACCAGAAATAATCAAGACTATAAATCAATCGCTAAAAGAAAGTCATTTGTGATATAATGTTCCGATGAGTCAAGAGGATAAAAGCAGGATTGACGAGCTCAACAAATCCTTGTATTCGCGAAACGCCCCGAATGTGCGTTCAAAGAGGAAACTGCGCTGGAAAGAGCAGGATACAGATGTGCAGACTGACTGGAAGCATCCGGAAGAAACACTGGAAGATGTAGAGCTCAATAAACATTATAAAGATAATTCCATGTCTTTTTTTACAAAAATATTGATAGGATCCATAATCTTTTTTGTTATTGCTCTGGGTATCGGCGCCTATCTGGTGCTCAACGGGTCAAATATAGTATCTGCCAACAATGTGGATATAACCATAAATGGTCCAGTTTCTGTGGCCGGAGGTGAGCCTATCTCACTAGATATTGAAGTAATAAACCAAAACAATATTACTCTCAATACTGTGGATCTTTCTGTTGATTTTCCTATTGGCACGACGGATGTGGAAAATAACGCCGAACTGAAAAATTTTCATGAGGTTATAGGAGACATTTCTCCGGGCGGAGTGAGCAAGAAGACTCTGGAAGCGGTGATCTATGGCGAAGAAAATCTAAAAAAAGAGATAAAGGTTTCCATAGAATACAGGGTAAAGGGTTCAAACGCTATTTTTCTAAAGGAAAAAACATTTGAGGTGCTTATCTCTTCTTCGCCTATCACACTCTCCGTATCCTCTTTCAAAGAAATAAACTCTGGTCAAGAATTTGAACTTGCCATTGCTCTCAACTCTAACTCAAAAGAAGTGATAAGAAATATACTTCTAAAGGCTATTTATCCATTCGGCTGGAGCTATATTTCATCCGATATAAAGCCTGTCTCTGATACTACAACATGGAGAATAGGCGATATGCCGCCTGGTGGCAAGAAAACCATAAAGATAAAAGGCAAACTGGAAGGACAAGATGATGAAGTGAGAGTTTTCAGATTTCTCGTGGGGGCATGGAATCCAAATAATGAAAAAACTATAGGAACTGAATATGTTTCAGCTATACAGGAAGTAAGCATAAAAAAGCCTTTTATGACCGTGGCTGTTTCTCTGGATGGAAACTCTGGCGCGACTGACTATGTGGGCAGTTTTGATAATCCGATAAAAGTAGAAATATCGTATTTCAATAATCTTCAAACTTCTGTTCTGGATGGTGAAATACACGTCAAACTTTCCGGTTCAGCCTTTGACAAAGCTGGAGTCTCTCCCGACCAAGGCTTATATAAATCTTCCGACAACGAAATAGTTTGGAATAGTATTACGAGTGGCGATCTGCGAGATATAGGGGCGGGAGAAGGAGGTAGAGTGAGCTTCAGTATCACCCCTCGCGATCAGAGTACTGCTCTGAAAGTTATTACAAATCCAGATTTGAGAGTAGATGTCAGTGTAAATGGCAAAAGAAATTCCGAATCCAATGTTCCAGAAAGTATCGCTCTTAGCACTTCTAGAAGGGTAAAAGTTTCATCCGAAATTTCTCTGGGCGGGCAAGTTCTGCGATCCGTCGGTCCTTTTCCCAATACTGGTCCCATACCTCCTCGTGCCGAAAGCGAGACGACATATACCATAACCTGGACAGTGGACAATACTTCTAGCTCGGTTTCAGGCGCTACCGTGGAGAGCAGTTTGCCACCTTATGTAAAATGGCTTGGAAAAATAGATCCATCTGGCGAGGATATAACATATAACAATGTAGATGGACAAATACGCTGGAATATTGGTAATGTAGGCACATACACGGCTGGAACGGGCAAAAGAAGACAAGTGTCGTTTCAGGTGGGCTTGACTCCTAGCATTACCCAGAAAGATCAGATTCCCGCACTTGTGAATCAGAGTGTGCTCACAGCGCAAGATGACTTTACCCGAGAGATCATAAAGAGCAATCTAGGAACGCTGGGTACACGCTTCAGTACAGATCCAGCTTTCCACGATGGAGATGAAAAAGTGAATTAAATTTAATAAAATGAAGAAAGAAGAAAATAAAATGGAAAAAATAGTTTCCCTATGCAAACGCAGAGGGTTCATTTTCCAAGGTTCGGAGATATATGGAGGATTGGCTGGGACTTGGGATTTTGTTCACCTTGGTCTTATTTTGAAAAATAATATCAAGGAGATATGGTGGAAGAGGTTTGTGCTGGATCGAAAAGATATGTATGGCGTGGATGCGGCAATTCTTATGAATCAGAATGTCTGGAAAGCCAGCGGGCATGTTTCGGGCTTCTCTGATCCCCTAGTAGAAGAAGGAAAAACAAGACAGTTCAATATGATGTTCACAACCAATGTGGGAGTTATAGAAGACGAAGATTCTATATCATATCTGCGTCCAGAGACGGCACAGGGCATGTTTGTAAATTTTAAGAACGCTCTGGACAGTTTCCACCCCACCATACCCTTTGGTTTGGCGCAGATCGGCAAGGCCTTCAGAAACGAGATTGCTCCTCGAGACTTTGTCTTCCGCGCGCGAGAGTTTGAGCAGATGGAAATAGAATATTTCGTAAAGCCATTGGAGTGGGAAAAATCTTTTGAACACTTCAGAGAAGAAATGCATGCCTTTATGGATGATATTGGTCTAGATAAGAGACATATACATGAGCTGGATGTTCCAGATGGAGAGAGGGCGCATTATTCAAAAAGGACAATAGATTTTGAATTTGATTTTCCTTTTGGCAAAAGGGAACTTTATGGGCTTGCCTATAGAGCCGACTTTGATCTTGTGCAACATGCCAAAGCCAGCACCGTCGACCTTTCTTACTACGATGAAGACACAAAGGAAAGATATGTTCCGCATTGCATAGAGCCTTCCTTCGGCGTAGAAAGAAGTGTTCTAGCTGTTCTCTCCGACGCTTATACAGAAGATGAGATAGATGGAGAAAAGAGAGTGTATCTGAAATTAAAGCCAAACATAGCTCCTGTAAAGGTTGCCGTATTTCCTTTGCTAAAGAATAAGCCTGCACTTGTGGAAAAGGCTAGAGAAATTTATGGAAATTTGAAAAAAGAAATTGGTCAAGTAGAGTTTGATGATAATGGAAATATAGGCAAAAGATATCGCCGTCAAGATGAGATCGGCACGCCTTACTGTGTAACTATAGACTTTGACACTATAGAAAAAGAAGCGGGAGTGACTGTGAGGGATAGGGATAGTGGAAAGCAGGAGAGGGTAAAGATAGAGGATCTCTCCAGATATATTAAAGTCTAGTTATGCAATTCCACAAAACTACTCTAAAAAATGGCCTGAAAATTATAACCGTTCCCATGCCAGACAATCCAGCCGTCACGGTTCTGGTGATGGTAGAAACTGGCTCGAAATATGAAAAAAAGGAGGAGAGCGGACTATCGCATTTTCTAGAACATATGATGTTTAAAGGTACGCCCAAACGGCCCAAGGCCATAGACATATCAAAGGAACTAGAGTCCATAGGCGCGCAATACAACGCTTTTACATCACAGGAATACACAGGATATTATGCCAAGGTCAGCCGAGAACATATAGACACTGCTCTAGATGTTGTTTCTGATATTTATCTGCATCCTCTTCTAAATGAAAAAGAAATAGAAAAGGAAAAAGGAGTCATAATGGAGGAAATAAGAATGTATCAAGATTTGCCACACAGGCATGTTCATGATCTCTTTATGAATCTCGTTTATGGTGATCAGTCGGCGGGGTGGAATATAGCTGGAGATGAGCAGACCGTAAAAAGTTTCAACAGAGATAATTTCAGGAAATATCTAGAAGAACATTATGTTGCCCCTGCCACTCTGGTTGTGATCGCTGGTTCATTTGATAATAAAAATGCAAAGAAAAATATAAAGAAGAAGATAGAAAAAGCCTTTGAGAATATTTCAAAAGCAAGAAAAGCAAAAAAGGAGAAAGTGAAGGAGGTGCAGTCAAAACCTGAAATGATTCTGAAATTCAAAGAGACAGATCAGGCTCATATAGTTCTGGGGGTAAGATCTTATGATGCAAGAAGCATAAATGGTCCCGCTATGGATGTTCTTACGGCGCTTCTGGGTAAAGGCATGAGCTCCAGACTTTTCCAGAAACTGCGCGAAGAAATGGGGGTGGGATACTATATACATGCCGATCATGATGCTTACACAGATCATGGACTCTTCACCATTTCTTCCGGCATAGACACAAAGAGGGTAGATGAAGTTCTCAAGGTGCTTCTCACTGAATGCAGGAAAATCATAGATGAGCCTATTTCCAAAGAGGAGTTGCAAAAGGTGAAGGATTACATTTCGGGTTCATTTGTTTTGGGATTGGAAACATCTGACTCCATGGCCGAATATGTGTCCATAAATCATATTTTAAAAGGGAAAGTAGAATCGCCAAAAGAGGAAATAAAGAAAATACAAAAGGTGACAGAGAAGGATGTAAAAAGAATTGCCAAGGAAATCTTTGTTGATGAAAAGCTCAATTTGGCTATAATAGGACCGTATAAAGATGAAGATAAAAAAAGATTTGAAAATTTGCTGACATTCAAAAAATGAAGACTTTTTACATTACAACCACATTGCCCTACGCAAATGCAAAGCCCCATATGGGACATGCACTAGAGTTTGTGCGTGCTGATGTTATAGCTCGAGTGAAAAAACTGGATGGATATAGTGTATTTTTCAATACGGGGATAGATGAACATGGATCTAAGGTTCATAAAACTGCAGTTTCTCTAGGTATTGATCCACAAAAATATGTTGATGATTTGTCTATGGAGTTTAAAAAAATCCTTCCATTGTTGGGAATTGGTGACGATGTAAATTTTACACGCACAAGTAGCGAATCTCATAAAAAGTCAGCCCACGCTTTCTGGAATCTATGCAAGAAAAACGGATTTATTTATAAAAAGAATTATAAGATAAAATATTGCGTGGGATGCGAGCTGGAAAAGACGGATTCCGAGCTTGTAGGCGGAAAATGTCCTATACATCCCCTTATGGATATTGAAGAAATAGATGAAGAAAATTATTTTTTCAAATTCTCCGAGTTTCAGAAGCCTTTGCTTGATTTTTACAAAAAGAATCCGCATTTTGTCGTGCCGGATTTTAGATACAATGAAATAAAAGCTTTTGTGGAAAGGGGACTTACGGACTTTAGCATTTCTCGCATGAAGACCAAGATGCCTTGGGGGATAGAAGCGCCGGATGATCCTACTCATGTTATGTATGTATGGTTCGACGCTCTCGTAAACTATATTTCTGTGATTGGCTGGCCGCATGATATGAAGAAATTTCATAAATATTGGGTGGATAGCGATAATACAGTTCAGTACTGCGGCAAGGATAATCTGCGTCAGCAAACCGCAATGTGGCAGGCCATGCTTATGTCAGTAGGACTGCCCAATACCAAACAGGTTGTGATAAATGGATTTATAACTGGCGAGGGAGGTCTCAAGATGAGCAAGTCTTTAGGAAATACATCAGATCCTGTCAGTTTGGTGGAGGAATATGGAACAGATGCTCTGCGATACTATCTTCTGCGGGAAATCCATCAGTTTGAGGATAGTCCTTTTACACTAGAGAAATTTAGAGAAGCCTATAATGCTAATCTAGCCAATGGTCTCGGTAATCTAGTAAGCAGGGTAATGAAAATGGCCGAAAATGCGGGAGTAAAGTTAGATAAAAAAGCTGCCCCTGCTCTGGATGAGAAAAAGCATGCAGGACTCTACGACTCCTTTGAAATAGGGAAAGTGTGTGATGATATTTGGTCTAGGATTCAGGAAACAGATAAGTTTATACAAGAATATGAGCCTTTCAAAACCATAAAAACAAATATAGAAAAAGGAAAACAGCAGATCAGTTTTGCCCTAGCCTCTGTATGGCATATAGCAGAAGCTCTGGAACCTATTTTACCTACGACTTCGGAGTTAATAGAAAACGCAGTAAAAAGCGGAAAAATGTTGGAAAGGCCACTTTTTGAGAGGAAATAAACATGAAATACCTAGACATTCACTGTCATTTGAACTTCGATGATTTCAATTCTGATCGAAAAGAGACTATAGAACGGGCGCAAGTGGAGGGGGTGGGTATGATAATAGTGGGAACTGATCTGGAATCTTCAAGAAAAGCTGTAGAAATAGCAGAAAATTATGAAAATATTTGGGCTACTATTGGAATGCATCCGACGGACGAAAAGGAGAAATTTGATATAGAAATATATAAAAAACTTGCAGAAAATAAAAAGGTGGTGGCCATAGGAGAATGTGGGCTGGATTATTATAGAGGTGATTATAAAAGTAAAGATTATCAAAAAGAGATATTCGAAAAACATATAGATCTGGCAAATCAGGTAAATAAACCACTTATGCTACATATAAGAAGTGGAAAAGAAAATGCATATAATGATGCTTTAGAAATAATAAAAAGCAAGGCAAAGGTGAGAGGGAATGTGCACTTTTTCTCTGGAAACCGGCAAGAGGTCCAAAAGTTTTTTGACATAGGATTTACCATTTCATTTACCGGAGCGATCACTTTTGCTAGAAATTATGATGAAATTATAAAAAATGCGCCTCTAAACATGATTATGTCCGAAACAGACGCGCCCTATGTAGCCCCCATACCGCATCGAGGCAAGAGAAATGAACCTGTTTTCGTAAAGGAAGTTGCTCATATGATAGCCGATATAAGGGGTGAATCACGAGAAAAAGTCTTGACACAACTCGTAGATAATGGGAGAGTGCTTTTTTCTATATGATTTTTACCGAGGGAGATTAAAAAGTTCTAAAAATTTAATAACTTTTTTATCAAAATTTTATCAGGATTTAATGTCGTTTTGCTATCTTTGATATTGCCATTTCACCATGGCTATGATAATCTGCCATTATGAAGAAAATAGAAAAAAAGGAGGGTAAAACAGCCGTATATGAAATAGGGTATTTGCTCATCTCGTCATTGCCTGCGGAGAAAGTCGAGGGGGAAACGACTTCTCTAAGGGAAATTCTCATAAAGAATGGGGGAGAGATGATAGGCGAAGAATTGCCCGAGTTGCGTCCACTCTCATATACTATGGTAAAGAAGATCGGAGCTTCCAATCATAGTTTTGATAAGGGATATTTCGGCTGGTTCAAGTTTGAGCTTGGGACTGCGGACATAGAGAGTGTAAAGAAAGCTTTTGAAGCAAATCCGCATATGCTTCGACTGCTAGTCATAGATACAGTTCGGGAGAATACATATTTGGGTAGAAAGTCAGGCGCGCCTGCGCCGGAAGTTTTTCCAGAGTCGGCAGTTCCTACGGTAGTTTCTATTGAGGAAATGGACAAGAGTATTGACGCCATGGTGAAAGAGGCTTAATTATTAATTTAAGCTATAAAAAATATGTATATAAACAAAGCAATGATTTATGGAAATATCACCAGAGATCCGGAAATAAAAGCCATAGCTTCGGGATCAAAGGTTTGTACTTTCAGTGTGGCTACCAATAGGGTTTGGAAGGATAAGGCTGGGACAAAGCAAGAGGGCGTGGATTATCACAATATTGTAGTTTTCGGCCGTATGGCAGAAAATTCGGCGCAATATCTCAAAAAGGGTTCTAGTGTATATGTGGAAGGCAGGATACAGAATAGGTCTTGGGACGCGCCAGATGGCCAAAAGAAATATAGAACAGAAATAGTAGCCGACAGTGTGCAGTTCGGCCCAAAATCAGGTGGCGGATGGCAGAAGCCGGCGACAGGAGCGGTGGAGAATAAAGATGCGGAGACTGCTCCAACCATAGATTATCCTGAAGAGGAGATAAATCCAGACGATATACCTTTTTAATTTATTAATTAATGAATAAAAATATGAACAAGCAGTGCTACTTCTCACAAAACAATATCAGACATATAGACTACAAGGATACCGAGATTCTAAAAAAGTTTCTCAATCCTCATGCTCGCATGATAAGCAGGAAAAAGTCTGGAGTCAGCGCAAAGAGTCAGAGACAGCTCTCCGAGGCCGTGAAGCGCGCCAGGTTTATGGGATTACTCCCATATGTAGCGAAATAAGTGAGTAAGATAAAAGAAGTGTTTCTTACGGGTACGAAAATTCTTTTCTAAGAATTTTCTCAAGTTCTCGCGCCGACGCGCTCGAAAGCCCCTCCAGAAATCACTTCTTTTATCTTACTTATTTACCAACCCTCTCCTTATACTCTCCAGTTTCTGTATTTATCCTGATCACATCTCCCTCATTTACGAACATTGGAGCGTTTATGGTAGCGCCTGTTTCCAAAGTTATCACTTTATTGCCCCCAGTAGCGGTATCGCCTTTTATATTTGGAGGGGAGTCAGTGACTTTGAGCTCAACAACTATGGGGATCTTGAATCCTAGAGATACATCGCCAAAAAGTAATTCCGTAATGATAGTATTGGGCTTTATGAACTTGATTTGTTGGCCTATCTTTTCCTCGCTAAAGCTGAACCTTCCACTCGGATCAGAGGGAAGACAGAACCAATACTCGCCCTTATTGGCGTAAAGATACTTTACTTCGCGATTATCTATTTCCGCTTCCTCCACTTTTTCTGATACATGAAATGAATATTCTGTAACTTTTCCTGTTATCAGATTTTTCAGCTTGGTAGCGTTTACAGGTTTTCTCTGCTGTTTGCGGAAAACATGAGATGAGAGGACTTCGTATGGCTGTCCATCTAGGACTATATATTTCCGCTCAACTATTTCGTTATACTCCAACATTGACATAGTCCCTCATACTACATGATTATTTTTCTTCTGCAAGTTTTGCGCGGATTTTGGAAAGTATTTCTTCTTTTACACCTGTATTTTCTCGCAGAAACTGTCTAGTGGCGTCATAGCCTCTGCCCATTTTTACATCTCCGTAAGAATAAGAAGTTCCGGACTTTTCTATTATTCCCATCTTTTCTCCTAAGGCCAATATCTCGCCTTCCTGTGAAATGCCTTCGTTATACATAAGATCAAATTCTGTTTGACGGAAAGGGGCGGCCACTTTGTTCTTTACCACCTTTACTCTTACTCTGCCTCCCATAACTTCCTCGCCTTTTTTTATCTGGGCAATTCTTCTGATATCTAGGCGCACAGATGTATAGAATTTCAAGGCTTTTCCTCCCGGGGTAGTTTCTGGGTTGCCGAACATCACGCCTATTTGCATGCGGATTTGGTTTATAAAGATAACTACAGTTTTGGACTTTGCCACTATGCTTGTGAGCTTGCGCAGGGCCTGCGACATGAGGCGCGCCTGCTTTCCCACATGATGCGCTCCCATGTCTCCCTCTATTTCATCCTTGGGAGTAAGCGCGGCTACAGAGTCTATGACTATGACATCCATTTTCCCAGAGTTTACAAGGCTCTCTACTATGCCTAGAGCCTGTTCTCCGGTGTCCGGCTGTGATATGAGAAGCTCATCTATCTTTACTCCCAACCTTTTTGAATACTCTGGATCCATAGCGTGCTCTGCGTCTATGAAGGCGCATATACCACCAAGCTTCTGAGCTTCGGCTATGACATGCAGGGATAGGGTCGTTTTTCCTGATGATTCCGGACCAAAGATTTCCACTATTCTTCCCCTGGGCAAACCTCCTATTCCCAAGGCCGAGTCCAAGCCGATAGATCCTGTGGGTATGGCGTTTACATTGACCTTGGGCTTGTCGCCGAGCTTCATGATAGCTTCGTCGCCAAACTTTGATCTTATAGAATCTAGGGTTGAGCTTATAGTGTCTGTCGGATCAGCGTGGCCTCTTTCCACTTTTTGTTTTTCTTTCTTTTTTACCATATTTTTTCAATTAAAATAATAAATGAGTGGGGGATACTCACCTTGTATTGTACTATATTTAAAAACTATTCTTTATAGACAAGTTCCAATTTGTATTCAATAATTCTGCCGAACTTGTCGGTGGCTTTTATAAGAGAAACATTGTATCCGGGGAATAGGAGAAGTGTTTCAGTGAAATTTCCTTTTTCATCTATGAAAATAGGTCTGCCACTCAACACTATTTCCTGTACACGCAGAGCCTGACCTTTTATCACAATTGTAGAAGTAGATATAATACTGCCGTTTATGGGTTCATAGATGATGATTTCCGGACCATGTATATATCCTCTGAAGGCGAAATAAGCGTATCCAACGATAAAGCCCACAGCCAGTACGGATAGGCTAATTTGTAAGGTTTTCTTGAACATCGGTATTTTCTACGGCTTCTTTCGAGCTTCCATACACTTCGCGAGCCTTTGAACCATTGGCGGGTCCTACTACGCCCTTGGCTTCCAGTAAATCTATAAGCTTGGCGGCGCGGGAATATCCTATGCCTAGCTTGCGCTGCAACCATGATGTAGAGGCTTTGCCGCTTTCTACCACTATTTCTTTTGCTTGGCCTAGAAGCTCATCCTCGTCTTCCAAAGAGGAATCGTCAGAGTCAAAACCAGACTGGAAAATAGTATCCTTGCCGACCTCCGGAACAGTAAGACTTATTTCACCCATTATTTCGTCTTTATACGCGTCAGCTAGATATTTTACAACTTTCTTTACCTCTACCTCTGTGATATAGGCCGACTGTAGTCTATGCGGTTTTGCCATTTCTCCTCCCAGATATAGCATATCCCCTGCTCCTAGAAGTTTTTCTGCGCCACCTGTATCAAGAATGGTTCTAGAATCTATCTGTGATGATACCTGCAGAGCTACTCGTGTTGGTATATTGGCCTTTATAAGTCCGGTGATGACATTGACACTAGGTCTCTGGGTGGAAAGTATAAGATGTATGCCTACAGCTCGGCTCATCTGCGCCAGACGCACTATGGCTGATTCTAGTTCTCTAGGGTACATCTGCATAATGTCTGCGAGCTCATCCAGAACAATGACTATATATGGCATGGATTCGGGCAGACTTTCAGACTTATTTTTTATAGCGGGAGACAATACATTTTTATGATATGAATCTATATCTCTTACGGAGTTTTTTTCCAAGATATCATATCGGCGACTCATTTCCTTGGCGGCCCACTTTAGAGCCAGTATAGCTTTCTTGGCATCTGTTATAACTGGGGTAAGAAGATGCGGGATTTTATTATATAAAGTAAGCTCAACACGCTTCGGATCTATCATGATGAATTTCAGATTTTCTGGAGAATTGCGGAAAAGTAGTGAAGCGATGATGGCGTGTATGGTTACTGATTTTCCAGAACCTGTGGCGCCGGCGATAAGCATGTGGGGCGCCTTGGCCAGATTACCGAAGAATGATTTTCCAGAAATGCCTTTTCCTAGAGAGACTAGAAGCGGTTTTTCTGATTCCTGATATTCTTCTGAACCTAGAAGTGTGGCCAGACCGACTGTGGTTTTTGTGGTGTTCGGTATTTCTATTCCCACCAAAGACTTGCCCGGTATGGGAGCTTCTATGCGTATAGGATGAGCGGCCAAGGCCAAGGCTAGATCATTGTTGAGCGCCACTATTTTTGAAAGCTTCACACCTTCAGCTGGTTTGAGAGCGTATCTAGTAACCGAAGGTCCTATAGATATTTCATCCATCTCCACATCTATGCCGAAGTTCTGCAATGTTCTCTTTATAATGTTGGCATTTGCCTTTATGTCTCCTGTTTCTGGCTTACCTTTATCGCTTTCGAGCAATGACAGTGGCGGAGGGGTAAAGGCCTTCGAGCTGTATGAGCGGTTTAGGACTATATCGCCCTCCTCATCCTTTGCTATTTTTACAAGCGCTATTTCTGGCTTATGTATTTTATTTTCTATTTCTACTACTGCAGGCTCTATCTCTTCTTCTTTTTCTATTTCTCCTTCCTCGCTACTCTTTCTGAACCATTTCCAGAACATCAGATGCTCCAAGGTGAAATGCATTTCAAATATAACCAGTATAGAGATGCTTATGCATGAGATCAGTATGGCCGCTGTGGCGTATACATCAAAGAGTTCTATAAAAGGATAAGTGACCCATTTGCCCACATGCCCGCCCTCATCAGCCAGAAGACGCATAAGTCCCAGTCCGGCTAGAAAGAATATGAGCACGCCAATAATTTTTGATTTCCTAAATCTTGTTTTTATACCCTTCAGAAAAGCTATGGAAGCCAATATAAAGGATATGGGCAGTAGGAAATATCCAAGCCCAAACCATGTTTGCAGAAATTCATAAACATATTTGCCTACTGGATCGGCCAGATGGAAAGGGGCAAGCAGAGAAAGTACAGCAAGGACAAAAAAAACTATAGCCAGAATTGCCTGTATGGTCTCCTGCTTAAATTCATTTCTGAACCTCGCTTCTCTGATTTTTTTTCTTGATGCCATATACGCAGTAAATAATAACATACAACTGTCAATCTATTGTAATTATGTTCAGTCTTTTATATAATGGACATGCGGTTTTCATATAAAAGACAATATAAAATACTGGAAAAGACACTCTAAATACTAAAAGACAAAATGGAAAAATACATATCACAAAAAGCCCAGAAAATAGTGTCAGCGTTGTATCTAATAACTGATCTGATAAAGGACAGTGATGCGTTGAAATGGGAAATAAGGGAGGAGGGAATATCTTTTGTATCAGACGCTATACTTTTCAATACGACATTGCCGATAGAGAGAGAACACGCCAGTTCCTCTTTTTTCTCTTCAGCCGAAAAGATTGTATCTTTTTTAAGGATTGCCGATGTTTCATCTATGATTTCTAAGATGAACATTACAATAGTGGTTCATGAGATAGAGTCTCTCACGGAGTTTCTAAAGAAGAGTGAATGGGGTGAAGGACATCCTCCGGGCTATATACTATCAGACAGCTTTTTTGCGACTGATACACCACTGTCCATTGATAAAGGACAGAGAAATGTATTAAGGACATCGGATATGGCTAGAAATAAGACTAATCAAGTAAAGGACAGGAAAAATGAAAGACAAGAAAATATAATAAATATGCTCAAAAAGGACTCAAATCTGACCATAAAGGACTTCGCAAAAGTCATCAGGGGCTGTAGTGAGAAAACTATACAAAGGGAGTTGTTGTTACTTGTGGAAAAGGGGGTAATAAAGAAGGTTGGAGAGCGTAGATGGAGCACATATTCTCTGGTCTAATCGTTGACTTTTTATCCCCATTTTAGTAGTATAAGCGAGTAGGTTATGAGTTATCCACATAACATTTTCTTGCAGGTATATCCCTATAGAGATATAATGATCTGCATAACCTACCCCTGGCCTGTGTCGATATATAGGTGAGGGGAAATGGTGGTTAAGAATTATAAATTAGTTTTATTAGTAAGTTTTATTAGGTTCTATTATTAATTCAAAATG
>Ga0209542_10008590_pt1 | contig 19021 bp, 12 predicted proteins | sample RifCSPhighO2_01_FD_184028 | JGI IMG/M metagenome (GOLD analysis project Ga0209542, IMG submission 184028) | Soil microbial communities from Rifle, Colorado - Rifle CSP2_plank highO2_0.1 (SPAdes) (version 2) | ecosystem: Environmental > Terrestrial > Deep subsurface > Rock core/Sediment ...
CTGACGCTTGCCGTCCTCGTCTATTCGTTATCGAAGGTCATACGCCGCTGTGTTGAGCGTGACAAGTCCTGCCCTGTTGTGGAGCCGCAGCTTAGAGGCGCTCTTGTTGGACAAGACTTACAAAGAGGTATTGCGTCAGGATTTGCAGAAACTCCAGTAATTGGCCCACTTGTGCAAGCACTACAGAAATCCGCCGGTGTACCAGGTCCAGGTCAGCAGAAAAAAAGAACAACATAATGACAGGACATTATTTATGGTTCCGGAGTTAAGGTGATACAATCAACATCGTCTGGTGGGTAGGTACATCTTCCATCAGAAGTATTGGGCGATGTTGTTCCCCGTCTAAACCCTGGTATCCGCAATATATCTACCCCGATCACATTTAGGATAAACACCGAAAGAATGATGACCACCAACCCTGTGATACAGGCAGTCATTGTGTCTTGTGCTTGCTTTATCTTCTCAGGATTATTTCCAGAGGTTTGAAGTATGAATGCGCTGTAAATTATACACAGTATTGCCGAGACTCCGGCCAGCCCAATACCCCAACCGAATATCTGCTCTTGAATTATACCTTGTAAATTAATATCGACACAGCCTATCGCAGTCCACATACGGCCAGAACTGGTGCAAATTTTACAAGATTCATATTCTTCACCATCAAGAGTTCTGCATAAATTTAAAATATGACCCACATCAACATAAGTTTTAGAACATCCCCACGACCCCCAGAAATTTGCGTTTTCACGACATGAACCACAGGCTCTGGCCATTTCTTCAGACAAACCGCTGTTACTACAGGCTTCTATATATTGTTGTAGTTGTTTGAGTGCGGGAGCCCGACTGCTCGGAAAAGTTATACCCAAAACCGAGGGCTTGTCGGCTTCTGCAATTGTTGATGTATTATTACCTTGTGGTTGATCCGGATTTATGTATTTATTTAGATTATCTGTGGCCATTTCTTTATCTGCGACGCACTGTTCACCCTTATTTAACCAATCCTGCCAATACATTTTTTTGTCTAAACAGATCATACAATCTCTGTCACCACTACATATCTGTTGTTGTATTTCATCAATACTGATATTATTGGGATTAACGACATCTGATGAAAATACATCTGTCGTCTCACCATCAACCGAGACACATGTACATGATTCAACTTCGCTCTCGGGTATAGGTGTGGGCGTCAATGGAATGATCGTAGGTGTAGTCGACGCATCCTTACACCCTTCAACATCTTTAGCCCAGTTTATACATATTTGCTGATCAGTGTATCTGTCCGAGGGTGTGAATTGATAATGTGGTTCCTCATCATCCTTTTCATTTCCTGCAAAAAATACATTATCTACGACCTTCGGGGGGGTTTCATCGGTAAAGGATATTTCCGGCACAGTGCCTGTTTGTTTACAAATTGTTCCGCCAGTAATATTGTTTATATCAGTTTCAATATCTTTTGTCATAGATTCTATACCAATAACATCATAGATCCAGTTCTGCAATGGATCTAAAATGTATTTTGTCATCCAATTATCAATATGAGGCGGTGGAAGCACATTTGGCAAACAACACTGTTCGCCCAAGTATCCACAGCTTTGAGTGGCCTGGTCTACAGCTTTTTTAATATCCTCATCACTACGTTTATAAAGATCTGCCTGTACCCAGCCGCCCTCTTTTTTACAAATAATCGTTTGATCCGGATTACTGGGCTGTGTATCAAGTAAATTATCGGGTAATGGATCACATTTATATCCATCACAGTATGGCAATCTCTTTTCTTGATCGTCAACTGTTACTTGAAGATCATTGGCGTCATTTTCAGGATCACAACATGTTCCGGCATAGGCAAACGATAGAGACTGTCCTACACAATCCTCACCTGGCACTTGTGTTGGAGACGGTGTAGGGATACTATCACCTGGTTCTATGACAAGATTAACGGCGTTTTCAAAAAAACGTACTAATTCTGCATCATTCGTGTCGTTCGATCTTGCGCCTACTGCGAATGTATATTCTCCGGATGAAGGTTTTTTATTAGGTTTATAAGTAAAATGTGCTGTTTGAGTATTTGAGCCCTCGGTACTTCTTAGGGGTATAATTTGACAAGATAGTATAGTGTTCTCAATCAAATTGTCTACCAGTTGTCGTTGACTCAAAACTCCGCAGAAACTTTTACCTCCTCCACCTGTCCAAGTATATTCAATATCAGCTACCAATTGTGAGTTCGCGCTATCATAACGTAATTCATCTGAAACCTTACTGAAAGCATTGTAGTTTAATATTTCACTACTGAGTGCAGCATTTGAACAATAATTATTGATGCATGCACTTTCTGTTATTGCATGAGTTTGATTAGCATTAAGGAGTATAAAACAAAGGGAGATTAATGTACAAAAAAATATCGACTTCAATTTCATACCATTCATTATATCTAGGTTTTTACTTAAAGAACAAGAGTGATTTTTTGTTAAATTCCTGAATCTTCTGCACCTTTTCTAATCAGAAGCAGTATCAACGCTGCGAAAATTAGTACCAAATATGTCGGTCCATAACGCATCACCAAATCAGTTATGGTAGCATACTCACGTGAACGAAGACCGATACCTGACTGTTCCTTCCAGACTTGTCTAACGTATTTAGCCTTCTTTTCACCAAACAACTGTCCAGTTATAGCGGCGATCTTTGATATAATCGGACCAGATTCTTGCCATAACTCTGTGACAGACTTAGGTTTTTCAACGACATATACCTGATCATCCGGACTGGCGCGTTTTCCAAACTGTGCCTCATGTAAGAACTCTTCTATAAACGCATATCTATCTTCTCGGCGAAGAGGATATTCAGGTCCTTCTTTAACTACGGCAGAGAAGGCAGAGCGCATTTTATGGGCAGTTATGTAGCCCAATTCAACTACCCTATCTTCTGCTTCGCTGTTTATACGCATTACATTCATGGCATTTTCGACAAAACGCATTGCCTGGCCGTTATATCTCTCTGGATCAAGCCATATCTTGATTTGTGTACGAATGTGTGAAACATTGTCAAAGAACTTCTCCTGATCTTCTTTTCTATAATATTTTTTCAAGTCGGAGACCAGTGACGCCCCCTTGACGCCATTTACATAATTGAAAACCTCTTCTTGTGTGTCGCGGATCTGTTCGATCGTGCGTTGCACCATATCGGCACCGACTGACGAAAAGCTAAGAAATGGATAAGCCATATCATTTATACCCATACCCGTCTGCCCAGAAAGCAGCTCTTCTTCCGACCACATAGCTCGTTTTTTTAGATTATTTTGTTGTTCTTGGAACGTGTTTCTCATAAGCGTCAAATATTTTTCCTCGTTTTTTATGCCGAGTCGTTCCATATCCCTAGATACTCGTTCTTTACCCAAAAGTGTTTCTAAATCCTTGTTGCTCACTGATGGTTTTAAAAATTGGTTTTCCTCGGGTTGTTTTACAATGAGCTCTTGAGTTTTGCTAAACATCTCTACGGCTTTGGTGACGTTATTTGCAATGTTATCTTTTGCCGGCTGTGATAAATTATTAAAGTCAGCAACATGTTCGTCGCGCATATATTGTCGTCTGTATTTTTCAGTTAAAAAGTGACGTACTACCTCTTCGGTGATCCTATAGCCTTTGACATCATTATTGTTATCGATCAGCTGCACATCGCTGTAAAGCTCACTACGTAATCTGTTCATATCACGGGCGTAGACATTTTTCTGCCTTGCTTGCATGCCTTCACCTGCCTGCTGGTTGTGTTTTTGCTCTTTAACAAACTCATTCATCTTCCTTATCGAGACCATGCGAGCCTGCTGCTGAACAAAAAGGATGTCGTTGACAACGGCCTCAAACTCTTGCATGAGCTCTGCATTGGCATCAATGTCTTTTTCGATATCTACTTGCTTGCCCGCGTCACGCGCCTTCTTGAGAAAATCCTTTTGCAGTTGTCGGAGTAACGTAACACCATTTTGCGAACGGGTCGGATTTTCTATGAAAACAAAATCCATCGGCATGCGTTCAAAAGTCATGACTGTCAGGGCGTGCGTGACAATCTCTTTGATATATTTCTCTCGTTCTCTGTTGTTTCGCGAAGTCGCATCGCTTTTCGTCTCTCCCATTCCGGCAACGGTTTTTCTATGCAGAATTGGCTCCACAAGTTGATCCCAAAACTCTTCTTTTGTATGAATGGTCGAAAAATCGACTTTACGCTCTTGTAAATTCTGATCGTTAAAATCCATACTGAAACCCTCTTTACCAATGCCCTGTTTAAAATATCGTTCATATAAAAATCCAAAAAAATTCTTCCACTGGGCATCATATTCTGTTGTACCATCGTCTTTCTGCTTTAAATGCTTCGTACCCTTTTTTTCTTTTTCTTCGTATCCAAGCATCCAGTGATCACGAAAGGTGTGTTTTAATACGTCTACTCCCAAGTTCTCAAGTCGTTTCCATGCCTCTGTCAGTGCGCCTGGACTATCCATCTTTATATGTTCATTATCACGACTCAAATGTTTGAGCATATCAAACATCCATGGCATCACGGGATATTTGATCCTGTATCCGCCTTGTTGTTCGACACCGCCGATTTTGAGAGGATTGAACTCAAAAATATTTGGCGCTGTCCCTGCATCATAATATTCCATACCAACACCGGTCATCGACCCCAAATGTTTCATATTCCTAAACATATCTCTGCCTTCATCAACTGCATCCTTCCAATACCATTTATCGAAACGTTTTTTTTTATTAGGCTGGGGCAGAAAAGCCATGTTCTGAATTTCTGGATCCGCGACCTGCCACTGTTGTGCTGAATACATAGTGTTGTAAGTCTCAAGATTCTTCATCGCCGGGTCGGTATATGAAGGTTTGAAATCCTCGGTCAAATTCGGGTGACCATATCCGGAAAGGGCATGCCATTCCTGACTTATTGCCGACATATGAGTACGGGCATGGAAAAAGGCCCTGCGGACAGCCCATTCCGGGGCTTCCGGAGCAAAATTCCTGATGAGATCAAATAACGCTTTACTTTGTATTTTATTGGCATGTGTGAACGCGGTAAGAAAAATGTCCGGGTCTTTAATCCACTGATTTAGTGCAAGTTGTTTTTTGAAGAAGCTACTTAACTGTATTTTTGCCGCATGAATAAGATCGGCGTATGGCAAATGATAAATTTCATCTATATAACTGGATTTTAAACTTTGCTCTATATATCTTGCAAATTGTCCAAAAAAAGTGGCATCACCTTGTGTTTTTCCGGTAAGTAAAAGGTAGTTGACGTTTACACCTGACTCAAGGTAGCCCTTTTCGGCATCCAGAACAACGTGCATCTTTTCTATATATTCTTTAAAACTGTCAACCTTTACAAGCTCGGAAGTCGGCACCTTGTCACGTACCATTTTCCCTTCTTGTTGATTTTCTACATAGACATCTCTTTCCTCTATCCCAAAGTTGAAAAACGGCATGCCTTTTTTTTCAAACTCGCCAGGTAGGGCAGAGGTCTGGCCCATGAAGCGGATAAATTTTCCTTTATAATTGTTAAATATCTGATCCAGCGGTATAAATCCTCGAGTTGCCTCCGCAATGAGTTCCTGCCAGCTTTGCCCTGGGTTACCTTCCAAGACGGGAGTAAAAATGACATGAGTAGTATAAATGACCAATTTATGGATCTCCTCTGTCGTCTTTTTGGCGGCTTCTTCGAAAATTTCTTTATTGTGCTGCTCCAACTGCACCAAATCACCCAGTTCTTGACCTTTTTGTATCACTCCGTCATTTTCAAGCAAACGCCTTACTTGTTCTCTGAATTCTGTTTCATAAAATTTGAAAAAATTTTCAGCAGAATCCAGGCTCTCAAACAGCCTTCTTGCCGGACCGGCTTCAGCCACACCACTTTGTTCTTGTACTCTAAGCTGGGCAAGGACCGGCCCTTCAAGATCATACATACTGAACTCCTTTTGTTGTAGTAAAATATCTTTTTGTAATTGCTCTGCCCTTTCCTTAAGTATTTTGGTATCGGCTTTCCTGTTGGTTTTAGCTCTTTCAATTTTCATGCGATAACGGTTCATAGTCATTTGTGGTATCTTGTTTTGATCAATAACCTCGGTAAAGATATCGTTTAGAATCTCAACGACCACATCGTCGCCTTCACGTGCAGTTAATATATCCTTGAGATCACGTTCGAATTTTGTCGTCAAATCATCGCCTGTTGAGAATTTAATATAATCGGTTTCATTTAAAATTCCATCAAGAAGCGGTTGCAGATAGCTTGCGGTTTCAGGCTTGACATGTCTTCGTAGCTTGCGGGCCAAACTATTGAGAACTGCCAGTGTCGGTTCATGAGTCGGAGGAGTGACATATCCTTCCTCAAGTGCGGTAGCAACCATAGACACAGCGACTGTGACATCGTGGGATACATTTCTCGCCTCACCCTGATCAAGTCCTGGATTAAAACTACCTCCGGTTACCTCAAGGTGTTCTCTTACTTTTTTGGAGTTACTTGTTTGATCCTGGATCCTTCTTTTTAATTTGGGTGTTAATTCACGCTGTACTTTGCCTTTAAATTCAGCAGGTTCCACAAGTTGAAGCTGATCTTTTCGGCGACCATTATAATCGCTAAGAAGTATCTGTTGTTCGACTTGTTCGACCAAAGCAGTCCCTTCGGCCTTTGGGTCACCACGGGGTGCCTGCTGTTCTACCCGTCTGCCCTGGCCGGCCATCTGTTGTTGCATCAACATAGCAAATTGCTCCGGTGTTAGTGTGGCTTGAGCCGTCTGTTCTGGAGGTCCTCCAGGTTGGTTTGCCATACGTGTATATTATATCATTTTCAGGTACTTTTAACTCTATCTAAAATCATAAATATATTGTCAAGACAATCCAAATCATTATCAAGCCGATTTACCCGCCGAACTTAGGCGGGTTTTCCTCGAAGGGCAGAATATGCCTGCATTATGACCGCTACAGTAAGAGAGGATTGACGAAAATAATCCGAAATTTCACAACTTAAACAAGTGACTTTGGTGTTTAAAAAAAGCATGAGATCGAAGATCACGATCACCGGTAAAAATAGGATTAAAAGCACAGAAATAATACGTGACATTCTTTTATGATACTGGACGTTGTGAGATATCTCTAGTAGAAGATTCCCGTCATGCTGAACTGGTTTCAGCATCTAGATCCCGAAATCACCGCTTAGCGGGATCCCGCAAAAGGCGGGATAAATTCGGGATGACGATGCTTATTCCTGATTTTCTTCCTGTTCTTCTTTAACCTCTGCCTGACTTTCACTCACTTCTTCTTGAGACGGAGCATTCGATTTCAAATCAACCACAAGCCGTCTGTCCCGCCCTTCACCGACAGAATAGCTTGAAAGATTAGGATAGTTTGCAGCGACATACTCATGCATAACTCGACGTTCATATGAGGAAAATCCGCGCAAATACATCGGTGATTGTCTCTCCTGCACTTTTTTTGAAGCCTCGGATGCAATGTATTCTAGGCGTTCCTTTTGTTTTTCTCGATAATCATTAACATTGATGAGAATTCCTACCTTTTCTCCAAGCTGTTTGAAACAGATTACTTCGAGTATTTTCTGCAAAGCGCGGATGGTTTCCCCGTGTCTACCGATCACAGTTGGAGCTTCGGTCTCTGTTTTTATCAGAACATGAAACATGCCGTCCTCTTCGGTGACGGTGACTTCTGGAGAGTCCACCATTTTGGAAATGATATCTAAAACATTTTGTTTGATCGTATCTGCTGTTGACATAGTAAAAATTTGAATTAATAATATTGATTTCTGTTCTCTGGACGTCATTCCCGCGAAGGCGGGAATCTAGCCATTTATTTTTTCTGGATCCCGGATCAAGTCCGGGATGACAATGAACATACTACTTAATTTGTAACTGTAATCCTGTATCTTTAGATTTATTGATATGAATATGTTGAATAATACTAAATATCGAAAACACATTCCAATACACTGATAGACCTAGTGGTAAAGTATATGAAAAATAACCTATCATAACGGGGAAAAAATACTTCATTTGCGTCCCCATTGCCTTCTGAAAATCGTCCGCCATGCTTGATTTCTCACTGGTCGACTTCGTCGGTTTACCCTCCGCAGCCTTTCCTCCAGAGGCGGATCCGCCTGTGGCGGAGGCGGAGGCGGGCATCATATACTTTGTTTGCAAATACTGAAGTGCTCCTGTCACCACAGGTACAAGATAGTAATACCAAATCCCATTTTGGGCAGGACTTGAGGCAAGATTAAACCCAAAAAAATTTGGGTCAATGCTCCGGATATTTAAATATGTCGAATATAGGTTGTCGTTAATTTGTTTGACGAGTTTACCTCCTTCGTCATGTTTTAAAAAAAGCTGCAGTGTTTGATAAAGACCGATAAACAGTGGTATTTGAATTATTGCAAAAAGACAACCAGTTGCCGGGTTCACTCCTGCTTCTCGATAAAGCCTCATCTGCTCCTGCTGAAGTTTTTTGGCATCGTTTTTATGTTTTTTTGAAAGTTTGTCAAGATGTGGCTTCAGTTCCTGCATTTTTCTCGTCGTATGCATTTGCTGTTTGAAAAAAGGATGGAGAATGAGCCTCACCGTAACTGTGATCGCAATTATCGAAAATCCAAATGCGCCCGGCAATCCGACGATTGTAAACAGTTGATAAAATACAACCAGGGCATTCTGAATAGGTTGCAAAATTATGAGATTAAAAATATTTCCCAAAATTATTGTTTAAAATTGTAATTCATCGTCATTCTGGTAAGCGAGGAACGAGTGCATCCAGAATCTAGATGCTGGACCATGCCAGCATAACTATACTGAAATCTTTTTTCGTCCAGCGGCACGACGACGCTTGATGACATCACGGCCTTTTTTTGTACTCATGCGTTTTAAAAAACCGTGTGTTCGTCTTCGTTTCTTTTTTTTTGGTTGATATGTACGTTTCATAAATATAATTGTTAAATTGTAATTTTCGTCATCCCGAATTTATCCCGCCTTTTGCGGGATCCCGCTAAGCGGTGATTTCGGGATCTAGATGCTGAAACCTACCTGCGGCAGGCAGGCGAGTTCAGCATGACGTTTTAAAAATTATTCAAAATTTACTTTCCAAAATTGAACTTTTATTATTGTAAATCTGCTGCCATACTGCCTCTGTCACAAACGGCATAAAAGGATGTATTAACCTAAGAGTTTGCGTGTAGACTTTTTCCAAAGCTACCAAGACTTCCATGTTACCACTATGCATAGGTTCTTTCAACTGTTCTATATAATAATCTGCTAACCGGTGCCATAGAAACTCGTATGTCTCGTCAAATGCCCGGCCGAAATGAAATTTATCAAAATTGCGGTGATATTTTTTCTCGAGAGTCGCATATTCTTTTTCTAAGTTCTTGAGTATTTTTTTAATGTCATCTTGAGGAGCGGTAGCGACCAAGGATCCAGTGCCTTTGTCATTCCCGCGCAGGCGGGAATCCATTGTTTTTTCATGGATCCCCGATCGAGTCGGGGATGACGAACTCTCAAGATTCATCTTTATGAATCTTCCGATATTCCAAATCTTGTTGGCAAAATTGCGCATACCGATGATCTTATCCTCGCCCAAATTCACTTTACCACCTTGTGTCGTGCCAAAAAGCAATGACGCTCGAAAGGCGTCAGCTCCATATTTATCTACCAAATCAATCGGATTTATCACATTGCCGCGGCTTTTGCTCATTTTTACACCTTTGGCATCCGCAACCATCGACCATAAATAAACGTGCTTGAATGGGATTTGTCCTCGAATATATAACGAAAACATGATCATGCGCGAGATCCAAAACTTGAGAATATCTGCTAGAGTCCCCATCATATCTGTAGGAAAGCGGGTTTTGTATTCGGCATCTTTTAAAGTGACAAGCGGCCACTGGCCCGAGGAAAACCAGGTATCAAAAGTGTCGGTTTCGGGAAGATAATCGCCTTTTGGCTTTTCGAGAGAAACCACATATTCAGGCTCGGAAGCTCCGGTAATCGCATTTACTTTCTGTAATCCATTTTCGATTTCGGAAAGCGAAACTCCTTTTTCTAAAAATTGGGTTACATTTCCTTGATGCGGTTTCTTATCCTTATCAATCCATTGAACCCAAATGTTTGCCGAAATCCCATCAACTTTGTACCATACTGGAATTCTGATGCCCCAGACGTTTTGGCGACTGATCGGCCAGTCATGCATGATCGCAAGCCAATCAAGCATCTGTTTTTTGAATTTTTTGGGATAAAATTTTACCTTTTCTTTTTTGACAACATCGATCACCGGTTTTTTGAGATCGGCAACTTTGATAAACCAGTTAGGTATGACAAGAGGTTCAAGATCCCGTCCACATTTGTAACAAACCGCCACGGAATGCAAATAGTTTGCGTCAATTTTTTCGGTCAGCCCTTTTTCTTTTAAATCTGCGACGACCTGTTCGCGAGCTCTTTTTACTTTGAGTCCGGCATATTTACCGCCGTTTGCCATGATGCGCCCATTCCAATCTATGGCTTGAATGATCGGCAAACCTCTTTTTTTGGCAACTTCAAAATCATTTGAATCATGAGCCGGTGTGAGTTTGACTATGCCTGTGCCAAATTTCGGATCGACAAACTCATCACTTATTATCTCCGTCTCTTGTGAAGTTAATGGATTTAAGACTTTTTTACCGACAAGATTGTTTCGTTTTTTGTCTTTTGGATTTACAGCCAAGTGAGTATCGACAAATATTGTTTCCGGTCTTACTGTTGCTACAGCAATATAATTTTTCTTATCGTTGGCAAAAAAATACTTGACATAAAATAATGGATCAGTTCTTTCGACATGTTGGATCTCAAGCTCGGCAAGTGTAGTGCCGCAGCGCGTACAATAATTAACTAAATAATTTCCACGATAGACCAAACTGTCCTCATGCATCTTCTTAAATGTTTTAAACACTCTTTGAATCACGTGTTTATCAAGTGTGTATACCGATCTTTTCCAATCTGCCATAAATCCCAGTCTTCGAAACTGCTTGTAAATCAGACCCGAATTCTCCTCCACGAATTTATAAATATTTTCGTAAAGCGTTTTTCTGTCAAAATCCATACGCGACTTACCTTGTTTTGATAGTTGCTTTTCGTAGACAAACTGTGTCTCGATGCCCGCATGATCCAAACCGGGTAACCACACAGCCGCAAAATCACTTAATCGTTTGTATCGGATCATAATATCGTCAACCGTATACATGCCATGACCGGCGTGAAGTGAAGCATTGGCATTTGGCGGCGGCATGAGGATGGTGTAGGACTTGTCCTCCGATTCGGAGGACTTGCCTTTTTTTGGGGAAAAAAATCCTTTTTTCTCCCACATCTCATAAACAGAAGTTTCGTATTTTGCTGGTACAAATTTGGGTTCCATAATAATACACGTCATCCTGAACTTGTTTCAGGATCTATAATGTCATACCGACTAAATCGGAGTTGACAAAGATGCCGAAACTAGTTCGGCATGACGAAAGATTATATGCATCGATTTATATCAAAATTAGCTTGAAATTGCAATACAAGCATAGTATCTTGAGAGGATATGTCGTGGGTTACAACAACTTTGACCTGGTATTTTTACCTGCTTGCAATAGGAATAGTTTTTTTTCCCCTAGCCATAAGGATCTTTGGACAATTCTTTGATAAGGGTTATCCTTTTGCAAAAACAATCGGAATCATAGTATTAAGCTACACATTATTTGTCTTGGGTAAGATCCGTGTAATCCCTTTTTCCCAGGAAAGTATTGTTTTTCTGCTGATTGCCTGCGTATTTATTTTTTATTCATATTTTCGAAGCGAGCTTGTGTCGCTGCGCAATCTTTCACGGAAAAAAATATTGATAATTGTTGCCGAAGAACTGCTGTTTCTTAGCGCTTTTCTCTTCCTTGCCATGATCCGCAGTCTAGAGCCAAGCATAAGAGGTCTTGAAAAATTTATGGATTTTGGTTTTATGCAGTCAATTGACAGAACAAAATATTTTCCGCCGATCGACATGTGGCTTTCGGCAGACGCGACCAATCCCAATGGTTATCCGATCAACTATTATTATTTTGGTCATCTGACCGGAGCATTGCTGACCAAACTGACAGGTATCATACCTGCGATTGGCTACAATCTTATCCTGGCCACTATCTTTGCCCAGGGTGTTACGCTTGCATTTTCGCTTACGGCAAATATCGCATATACAATCCAGTATCTGGTTCGAAAAACACCGATAAAGCCTTTTCTGATTATTCTCACCGGTCTCTTGGGAAGTTTTTTGATAAATCTGGCCGGCAATCTGCACACAATTTACATTTTTACGACTGGTTATCCGAATGAACACCCCGAACCTTATTGGGGCATTTTTCAATCGCCGCTTCAAATAGTCTCCGCTTTAAAAACAAATGGTGGTCAATTACTTGATGCCTTGATCGCAAACTCAAGTTATTGGTATCCAAATGCAACGCGGTTTATACCGTATACCATTCATGAGTTTCCTTCATACTCATATGTGGTATCCGATCTGCACGGCCATGTATTTGATATTCCGTTTGTATTACTGACACTGGCTGCTTTATTTATGTTTTTGACCCAGAAATATCTTGAAGTGCCTCGGGGGAAAAAATCTTTTCTTAAAAGAATATGGAATGGGCTGGTCTTGCGCTTTCAAAAAATAATTAAGTGGCGGAAAAAAACTGCCCTAAAAATTGGATTAAATTACAACGAAGTTTTGATCGCGATCGGCCTTGGGTTTATGATCGCGGTTCATTATATGACCAATGCTTTCGATGGCCCGATCTACTTGTTGCTCACATTTTTGATTTTTTATTTGACATACTCATTTTCACTTAATCTTTTAGTTCAAGCTCTGATTGTAATTGTATCTTTTATAATTTTCTCCTTACCGTTTTCATCGTCTTTTACTCCTTTTGCTACCGGAATAGGAGTCAACTGCAGTCCCTCATTTTTAGTTGAAATTGAAAAATTCGGTCCATTTTTATTTGAAAAAGGCAACTGTCAACAATCGGTTCTATGGATGATAGGAGTTCTTTGGGGGTTCTTTTGGATCACTGCGCTACTTTATATCTCACATCTACTCATCAAAATTCTCACAACTAAAATTATGCAACATAGTTTTGTCGACAAATATCTTCTAGTCTTATTTGCCTTTGGAACATTTCTAATTTTTATTCCCGAATTTTTTTATATCAAAGACATTTATCCCGCCCATTTTCGAGCCAACACCATGTTTAAGATGGGTTATCAAGCATTTATAATGATGGGTCTTGCCGCGTCAATTGTGATATTCATAATCAGTACACAACAAAAAAGGTTAGCAAAATCGATTTTACTCACGATCTTTTTTCCTTTCTTTATGCTCGTTTTTATATATCCTTTTGTCGCATTTCCATCATATTATCCTTTTACAAAGTTTAAGACTTTTGGTGAACTTTTAAAGAAAACCAATCTTGATGGTTCGGTTTGGGCGGCCAATGAGTTGCCTCAAGACAAAGAGATAATAGACTATATAAATAACAATATCCCAAATCAGCCGGTCATTCTGGAGGCGCAGGGCGACTCGTACACTGATTTTAATCGCATCGCGGCATACACAGGTAACCCGACGGTGGCAGGCTGGTGGGTGCATGAGTGGCTGTGGCGTGGTTCGGCCGATGTTGTGGGCAACCGGATTCCTGACATAGTTGCAATATACGAGTCAGAAGATATCGATACAACTAAATCATTATTGAAAAAATATCGAGTTTCCTACGTAGTTGTTTCCAAAATGGAAAGAGAAAAATATAAAAATTTGAATGAAGAAAAGTTTACAAAAATCGGGTCCAAAATTTTCGAGTCTGATAATGAGTTTGGGGCTCTGTATAAGGTCTATTAAAGAGAGATATTGACAAGATATTTTATTTATGTTATCGTGAATATCGCGTTCGTCCGACAGTTGCGGGACGAACAAAAAAAGAGCATTACTACACGTCGTCCCCTTTATACGAGCGGTAGTGATGCTCTTTATTTATAGGCTATATAATCTTATAGGCATTGATAAATTCTTTCGAGTTAGTATCGAAAACTGATTCTTCACAAATTTACGCAATTCTTTTAACTCCTTTTCCTCTCGAATTTTTTTTAGATGCATCTCCTTTGATGTTATATATGTTAATTTCATACTTCCATGTTAATCAAGACAATATCCATTAGTCAAGTCCTATAATAATTTAACCTTATACTACAAGAAAACCTATAATAATAGTATGTTAATTTAGACTTCTGTCTCAATCTAAAATTAGGTATACACAATTTGTGGATAAACACTTAAACCTAGTTCTATTAATTTTGGTAAAATGTTTTTATGAAGATAAGCTTGGTCATTCCCGTTTTTAATGAAGAAAAAAGAATCGCAGATTTGATCAAGAGTCTGTTATCACAGTCGGAAAAAGCTGACGAGATAATAATTGTTAACAACAATTCTACCGATAAAACTGTCGAAATTGTGAAACGTTTTCCCGTAAGAATTGTGAATGAGCCTAAACAAGGCATAAGCCATGCAAGAAATAAGGGATTTGATGAAGCTCAATATGAGATTATCGCACGTACCGACGCAGACACTATCCTTCCTGCTAATTGGATTGCAAAAATCAAGAATAACTTTTTACATCATAAAGTAGAAGGAGTTTCAGGACCCTTTTATTATGCAGAGGCGCCATCAAAAAATACGTTTTACTCTTGGTTATATTTGAAAATCGTCGGCGCATTGGTAGGTGCGCCAATTCTTTTTGGACCAAACATGGCCATTACCAAAAGTATCTGGGAAAAAGTAAGGAAGGATGTTTGTATGGACGATAAACGGGTACACGAAGACATAGATATCAGCATACATATAGCAAGAAAAGGTGGAAAAATTTTCATTGATAAATCACTTGTTGTGCCTACTTCGGCAAGAAGATTATATAAAGCGCCCTGGTCTTTTTTTATCGAATATCTGATCAGACTTTTACGAATGACGCTTGATCATCGCCTACTTCATAAGTACTAAAGAACAATGTCTATCTTTGAGATTTAAACATTTTATGCAATTCTTTTATTGATGTCGCTTCGCTTGGAGTTTTGTCGTCACGGAAACGTAAAAGCCTCGGAAATCGCAAGGCATATCCTGCAACGTCCACCTCCATGGCGTTGCCCGACTTGGATTTTTTTAATTTTCTCCCCGCCGTATGTACCGGAGAACGTGTTATCTCGTCGGCTTTGATCTCAACTACAATTTTTGGGGAGATCCAAACATCGCAATCCATGAGTTTATCAACGTCATAAGCCAAAGGTTTATTTTTAACTCTTAACTTTTCACCATTAACCCTCAACTGTCGCCATTCCTCGTCTTTGAGGCCGGTGCCGATCTTGGCAATTGAGAAGTATTTATCTTCTTTTTCATCATATACTCCGACCAAAAATGCACCAATACCAAATCCTGCTCTTTTTCCCTTGCCGTAATCATAACCCATCACCAGGCAATCCAAAGTATCTTCGATCTTTGAAGAATAGCTTCTCTTGAACTTGATCCAGTTCCAGCCGCGAGCTCCGGGTTGATATGTACCGTCGAGCCTTTTTGCCACAATGCCTTCAAGCCCGTGAGTCACCGCATCATCAAACATAAGCTCAAGTTTTTTTGGGTCAGAAACAAGCTCATCGCTGGCTAAAAATACAGTGGCATCAGCGATTTTTGTGTCGGATTTTATTAGGGAATAAAGTTTTTTTCTTCTGTCAGTAAAAGGAACATCAATATAATTTTTTCCGTTTAAATAAAGCAGCTCGAAGGTAAATAACTTAAGAGGAATTTCCTTTGCCTTTTCGTCGATGCCATATTTTCTTTTTCTCTGTACGGTTTCTTGAAAAGGTAAAAAACTTCCCGTTTGAATATCGTATCCTATGGCCTCGCCTTCTAAAATAACCTCCTTCGCTTTTACTTCTTTTCTGACCCCGGAGACAATATCCGGATACATAAATGTCGCATCCTCAAGGCTTCGTGTATAAAGCCTGACTTCTTGCCTCTTTTTATGAATTTGCAGGCGAAAACCATCGTACTTTGGTTCAACCATACATTCACCAATCTGCTTAATAATTTCCTCGCCGGAAGACAAGCGTTCAGCACGCATCATGATGATTGGAGTAAAAATAACAGGTTGAATTTTTAAGACTTCTTTTAAACCTTTTTCTTTTAAAATTTTACCTATATATCCTAAATCCGGCCTTACGTGATAAGCTTTCTGAAGCTTTGGGCGAAGCGACTTGTCCCCTGTCATCATCCAGGAAAGTGCGTCAAGTATCGTCATGTCGGAAAACCCGAGACGCAAAACCCCAAGAGGAATACGCACGAGATACCTTCCTGAAAGTGAGTCAACTTCATTGACGAGTGTGGCAAGCCATTGTATTTTTTTGTCTTGCGATCCTTCACCTGATACTTTTGCAATTTCAGTTAGCCTGTCGAAGACTTGTTTTACAGACAATTTTTTTTCGATAAGACTTATTTGAGATTTTTTATATTCTTCGATGACGGTGCCAATATCCCCGACTTTTTTAAAACGTTTTGTGAATTCGTCCTGTTTTACATTCAATGCCGCAGCAATTGCTCTTATCACCATTCTTTCGGCCATGCCGAAGTTAATCGTCAGATATCGTGGCTTAATAGCGCCTTGAAGTAAATAGGCTGCTTGTTGGAATTCGGCTGGATCAAGCTTTTTGAAAAGATCAGCAAGTATACGAGTGATCTCAAGCCGAGATGAAGTTTTTTCGATCTTTTGAATAAACTCTGAAAACTCTTTAAATTTCATACATTAGTAATATATGCTCAATCTGCTAACTATTAACTCATAACTATTAACTAAACTATCCTGTCAAAACATACCGTGCCGCCTTCGTTTTCCCTATCTTTTTGATTAGCCCTTTTTCGATAAGATCATTGATATCGCGAAGCACCGAATCTTCGGATAGATCGGGAAAAATTGAGGCAAAGGCCTGATTTTGGATATAGCCAATCTCCTGGATATACTCTATCAGTTTCACTTGACGTTCGGTCAAATAAATCTGCTTTCCGCCGAACTTTTCTTTGAGCTTGGCATCTTTTGAAAGGCGAAGTATTTTGTCTTTTACGCGCTCAAACTCATATGAAGCTCCATATGTAAAATACTCAAGCCAGGCTGTCAGATCGCCCTTAGTTGCCCTTTGTAAACTTTCATAATAAGCAACTGCATCACGATCGTAATACTCCTCAAGAGAAAAGAAACGACGAATATCGTAGCCGCCCATAAGTAAAATTAAAGTAACAACGATCCTGGCCAGACGGCCGTTGCCGTCGGTAAAAGGGTGTATCCGGACGAGTTCATGATGGGCAATACCCGCCTTCAAAACAGGATGAAGTTCTTCGGATGTCATCCGATTTAGCCAGCTCATAAACTCTTTCATAAGGTATGGAACCTCGATAGGGATTGGTGGACGGAAAGTGACCGCTCCTGTCTGCGCGTTGCGGATCACTACCTGTTTAACTCGATATTTTCCTGACTGATCACCTGACAATAATTTTTCTACAATATGTTTGTGCAGTTTTAAAATCAGATCTTCGGAGATGCTGTCAAGCTTACTTCTGGCCAGCTCGTCGATAAACTCAATTACTTTGCGATAATTTATGATTTCCTGAATGTCGCGCGCGCGCGCCATGACATCTCGACCCCGAAGCACGTCTTTGGCTTCGTCTTTACCTATCATATTGCCTTCGATATGAGTACCGTGGTATACGGAGCGGACTATAGCGTCCTCGCGAAACTCCTTTTCCCAAAGAGGTAAGATCGGTGCATGACGAATGACTTCTTCAACTGCTTCAATTTTGGAAATATGATTTAGAATTTTGTTTGTAATCTGGTACTTTGGAGAAAACATAACTACAATTATAGATCACACATGCGTTAAATGTGAGGAAATTTATTATAATTGCCATAAAATTATGAAAATTTACACTGGGAAAATTAACGCCGAGCAGGTGGCCGAGCTGGAGGGATCCCGACAGCGCGCACGGAATGTCAGGAGCACTGGCGGGAGGAAAGCGAGGACGGAATCTGGAATACAGACTATATAGTATCTCTACTTTCCATATCTCCGTTTTCTCTGCGTATACTCTTCAAGACAAGCTACCAGATCATCAGGACTAAAATCTGGAAACATCTTCTCGAGAAAAATGTATTCGGTATATTCTGACTGCCAGAGCAAAAAACCTGACATTCGCTTCTCGCCGCCGGTGCGAATGATTAGATCCGGATCAGGAACACCTTTTGTATCGAGAAATTTGATAAAATCTTTTCCGCCTTTTTTGACAGCTCGCTTGATTTCGTCACGACCCCCATAATTGACCGCAAAAATAAATTTAAGACCGGAATTTATTTTGGTACTTTCAATTGCACGCGCAATCTGTTTTCTTGTTTGTGAAGGTAATGAGTCAAGATCGCCGATCGCCAAAACGCGGATATTTTTTTTGTTAAAATCAGTCAGCCTCTCGTCGATAAACTCGCTCAACAATTTGAGTAAACTGTTAATCTCGAAAGTACTGCGTTTCTTGAAGTTTTCAGGTGACATCACCCAGAAAGTGCAGAAAGAAATTTTAAGCTCGAGCATTTTGTCATAAAGGGCCGGAAGAGTTGTTATAATGGCATGTCTATGGCCAAAAAATGCCGGCTTGCCTTTAGATTTTGCCCACCGTCTATTCCCATCAGGAATAATCGCAACGTGAGTAATATCGTATTTCATAATGTCAAACCCAAATGAAAATGTCATACCCTCTAAACTTGTAATTTATCCTCCGACTCGGAGGATTTATGCGTAATTATACTGTCTCCAAGGATGATCTGCCGGTGGTACCCAGTTTGATTTATGTTCCGTTAATACTATCGGTGTTGATTTAACTTTTAATGGTTTATTTGGTAATAAAAAGAAGTTTAGATA
>Ga0209542_10008592_pt1 | contig 19018 bp, 19 predicted proteins | sample RifCSPhighO2_01_FD_184028 | JGI IMG/M metagenome (GOLD analysis project Ga0209542, IMG submission 184028) | Soil microbial communities from Rifle, Colorado - Rifle CSP2_plank highO2_0.1 (SPAdes) (version 2) | ecosystem: Environmental > Terrestrial > Deep subsurface > Rock core/Sediment ...
CCCGAAACTATTTTATACAGTAAAAGTCGAATTTTATATGGCTTTGATCGCGCCAAAGCCGACATTAGGAAAAATGACGCGGCGATTATGGTGGAAGGCCAAATGGATGTGATTCTGCCATGGCAAGATGGCGTTAGAAATATTATTGCCACTTCCGGCACAGCTTTAACCGAAGAACAACTCACAATAATAAAACGGCTTACCGGCAATCTTATTATGGCTTTTGACATGGATGACGCGGGTTTTCGAGCTACAAAGCGCGGCATTGATTTGGCGGAGGAGCAGGGTTTTAATATTTCTGTCTTAAGATTAGAATCGGGCAAAGACACAGCTGACTTTGTTAAAGACAACCCAGGGAAATTTCAGGAAATTATCGGAAAATCCGAACCAATTATGTCTTATTATTTTAAAGAAATTTTTAAAAAGTTTTCTCCGGATAAACTTGAGGGCAAAAAAATCATCGCTTTAAATCTTCTTTCCGAAATAAAAAGAATGCCCTCCGCCATTGAGCGTTCAAGCTGGATCAGAGAACTCGGCTTGCGCTTGGGTGTTTCCGAATCCGATCTTAAAGAAGAAATGGAGCGTCTTGAAACACGGACAGATACAAATAATATTATAAGCCGTTCCGCAACTGGGCAAAACGAATTCGCCGCTAAAAAAACAAGAAAAGAAATTTTGAGCGAACGGCTTTTAGCGTTATTATTAAAAAAGACAGAGTCCATCGTCGAAACGGTTAATGTTGCCGCTTTTATGCCGACTCACGATTTTGAATTTTTATCTGCTTTTTTAGAAAATAATGGAAATTTTTCTCAAATCAGATCAGCAATTCCGACCGATTGGCGTTCCCGTTTAGATTTTTTATATATGCTCGGTGATTTTGAAATTAATAAAGCTAATTCGGATTTTGATCTTGGTAGAGAAATTATTTTCATAACCAAAGAAATTGAGCGCGAACATTACAAAGAATTGCTTATAAATATCGGGAACGAGATTAGTAAATGCGAGGCCGATGGTTCTGACACAGATAATCTAACAAAAGAATTTCAAAATATTTCACAAAAATTAGTAGATTTATCTAAAAAGTGATTTATAATTTATGACAAAAAAGAAAAAGACAAAAAAATTTAAAACAAAAAAAATTAAGCGTGTGGTTAAGCATAAAAAAAGAACGGCCAAAAGAATCGGTGAAAGATGGATAACAAAAGAAAAAGAAAAAGTTAAGCTCACCAAAAAAGAACAGATTTTTGAAGACCGAGTAAAAGCCGTAATTTCTCGCGGCCGCGAGAGAGGTTTTGTCATGGAAACAGAAATTCTTAAATTTTTTCCCAACGTTGAAAAAGACATTTCCGAACTTGAACGGCTTTATGACCGGCTGGAAGAAGTTAATATCAAAGTTGAAGAAAGTCAGGAATTTATAAAGGACGCGACGCCAGAACCAACTGAAGACGAAATTAATAGGGCTTTAAATATTGAAGCCGACGACACTATTACTTCCGATTCGGTCCAGATGTATTTGAGGGAGATCGGCAGAACTTCGCTTCTAACCGGAAACGAAGAAAAAGAACTGGCTAAAAAAATTGAAAAAGGGGATATTGAATCGCGTAATAAACTAATTCAAGCAAATTTGCGACTTGTGGTTTCTATTGCCAAGCGCTATGTGGGGCGCAGTCCTAATTTAACTCTGCTTGACCTGATTCAGGAAGGAAATCTGGGTTTGGCTCGGGCGGTTGATAAGTTTGATTATAGACGGGGTTTTAAGTTTTCAACCTACGCCACTTGGTGGATCAGACAGGCAATTACCAGGGCTTTAGCCGACCAATCGCGGACAATCAGAATTCCGGTTCACATGGTAGAAACAATTTCTAAATTTACTCAAGTAAAACGTCGTTTGCTTCAAGATTTGGGGCGCGAACCGCTTCCAGAAGAAATTGCCGCCGAAATGGGAGTTGATGTTGAAAAAATCCGGCATATAATTAAAATTTCCCAAGACACAATTTCTTTTGAAGCGCCTATAGGCGATGAAGATGAGGATTCATCGCTTGGCGATTTTATTGAAGACGAAAAAGGAATTACGCCGGCTCAGGCGGCGGCTCTGCGTCTTTTGGGGGATCAAATTAAGGAAATAATAATTGACCTTCAGCCGCGAGAACAGAAAATTTTAAAAATGCGTTTTGGGCTTGAAGATGGCGTTACTCATACACTTGAGGAGGTAGGCAACGAATTCGGCATTACTCGCGAACGAATCCGCCAAATTGAATTTAAGGCGCTTGAAAAAATCCGCCAGCATCATCACTTGAAAAAATTAGAAGGATACTAAACTATGAAAAAATATTTACTTATAATTATAATAATTGCTCTTATTGCAGGAGCTGCTTATTTTATCTTTACTGCACCGCCAACTACAACGATTGCCGTTTCTCCGCAAACATGGGTAATAGAATATAAAGAAAATATATTTATTCCGAAAGAAATAAAAATCAAAAAAGGCGATACCGTAATTTGGATAAATAACAGTTCGGAGTCGCCGGTCTGGCCTGCTTCAGCATTTCATCCGACTCATAATGTTTATCGTGGTTTTGACGCTTTGAAAAAAATTAATGTCGGAGAAAGCTATTCTTTTACTTTTAATAAAATAGGTGTTTGGAAATATCATGATCACTTGAATCCGTCAGTTACCGGAGTTGTAGAGATAAAATAGTGTGGAGATTAATTTGATTTTTTCATATAGTTGTGTGAAAGTGTAAAAATACTCGTTAAGTTCTTTAAAATAGGGAAAACGCAATGAATCATGTGTCGTCCGACGAATACTTAATACAACTTGCTAATGAATTGCAAAAAGTTTTAAGCGATTGCGTCATGGGTTACTCCATTGCAACCGATGAACCAATAGAAAGAGCGTTAAGATTAAAGCGAGAAATTACAATGATGGGTGCTCTTACGAAATGCCAATATATTTTAAATGTTGAAAGTGGACAAATCGACACAATTGTAACTATTTATAAAGTTAAAGAAAACCTTTCTTCAGAAGATCAAAAAATTTATGATGACTGGTTTGTAAAAATTAATGGAGTGAAAATTTAAAACCTCTTTGCCAATTTTGGCAGAGGTTTTTTTGTTAGATTTTAATAACGTAATAATTGATTTTCCCATAAAGTTGTGTAAAATTATTACATATTCCGGCATAGCTCAACGGTAGAGCAACTCCCTGTTAAGGAGTGGGTTCCTGGTTCGAATCCAGGTGCCGGAGTAAATAGAACTACTTAGATAGTAAAACTTTTTATGTAAATATGTTAAGCTATGTGTAGCTTATTAATTACTAACTTAAAAAGTTAAATAAAATGAAAAAGCCTATAATATTTTTACTAATATTATCTTTTGTTTTGGCAATCGGAGCGTTTTCTGCCAATCCAGCTTTCGCCCAAACCGTCCAACAAGATACCCAATCTCTCATCCCCCAACTCCAAGAACAAATCAAACTTCTCCAAGAACAAGTAAAGAGTCTGCAAACTGAGGTATCTTCAACCAAAATCGAGCTTGAAGCAGTTAAAACTGAGCTTAAATTCACCAAAGTTCTAAGATTAGGCGCCAGAGGCGACGAGGTCAAAGAATTACAAGAGTTTCTTAAACAATTCCCCGATATCTATCCCCAAGGATTAGTTTCTGGTTATTTCGGACCCTTTACTGAAACTGCAGTCAGGAAGTTTCAGGAAAAACAGGGCATTGAATCCATAGGCGTAGTTGGTCCCAAGACCCTGTCCAAATTAAATGAGTTTGTTATTTCCACTACTGCAAATCCTAATGCTTCCAGTACGACTTCTGCTGTTACCATGGCAACTCCTGTTGCCTCAACCATCATGCCTTACATGATGCCGGGGGCTGTTCCTTCCAAGCCATCTTCTTTCTATCCATCATCTTCTATCACCGTTCTTTATCCAAACGGAGGAGAAAAATTTCAAAAGAGTTCGAAATTAGTTATCAAATGGAATTCAGCTAATGTTTCCAAAATTTATATTAAACTAAGAAAAGGAGCTGATACTTATTGGGGATCAGAAGGAGCAATTACTTATTCTGAATTAAGTTCGGGTACAGCTACAAATGTGGTCTTAAATAAAGGATTCTATCAATGGACTATTCCCAAAACACTGCCCGATGGAAATGATTATGCTATTCGCATATTTGATGCGAATTATGGAGGCCCTATAGATGACAGCGATACAACGTTTAGTATTTTGACAACAATTCCTTCAGTTGCTACAACATCAACCTCAACAACAACTGTTACTCCTTCTGGAACTGTTCCCGCAACATCTGCTACCCCAGCTACACCAGCAACTCCAACGGTAACTTCAGCAACGCCTGCAATACCAGCTACTCCAGCCGTGCCGGCGACTATGGCAACTACCACCACTACAACAATGACGCCCATAACAACTCCTACAACTACAACTACTATCGACACAACGCCGCCATCGGTTACTCTTACTGGACCCAATCCTGGTTTTGCTAATAGCAATTGTACAGTAAAAGTAGGATATATTGTTAGTGACAATGTAGCTATAATTGGGCTTCAACAAAAAGTTGATGGAATTAACTATGGTTCAGAGTTTATTCCAAGTACCGGTGGACCTCCGGGTTCTATTACTACCACAACCACTTGTCTTAACCTAGGAAATGGGACTCATACCTATACTGTCGTTGTTCGAGATGCGGCCGGTAATATTACTACTAAAGATCTTGGCTTTTCTTTACCTCTTACTACAGCAGATACCACATTTCCTTCTATTCCCACTAACCTTATTGCTACTGCCATTTCTTCAACTCAAGTTAATCTTTCTTGGTCAGCTTCAACTGATAATGTCGGAGTTGCGGGCTACAAGATTTATCGAGGTGGCATTCAAGTTGCAAACGTCACAGGTACTTCATATTCTGACACCGTTCCTATTGCCGGGACTACATATTCATATGGGGTATCCGCTTATGATGCGGCAGGGAATACGACAGTTCCAGCAAGCGTTACCGTCTCTGTGCCGTCTTCATCAACTTCTACCACTACTCTTAATTTTCGCTCAAAAAACCTAGCAGCTATTTCACAAATGCTCAATTCTTTAAATGAGATATTAAAACAGCTATCGCAAATTCTGAAATAATCAAACCACTTTTATCGCCTTTCTCAATAAACAAAACTGATTCCATAAATTCGTCATATATTCCTTATCAGAAAGGATGGTTATAATAATATTATGTTCGGGGAGCTTGTTATAAAAATACCCCGCAGTTGCGGGGTGAAAAGTATCTGGACTAGTGGCACTCCTCGCCAGACGTAACTACTTTTAAGCAAATTGGGCAATAAGTTCCGATTTTGTGGTGTGCGTCAATCAGTTTACTCAACGCATCCGTATCTCTCAATATTCGCAACACTTCCGCAAACAAACGCTGATCCGACATTTGGCTATAATGATACTTAACTTCTTCGGGTTTGCTGTCGCTGCGCAATACTGCGTAGAGTTTTACCCAGGGATCGTCTGCACTTTTCTCGTTTTGTAACTCAATTCCGGCAAATTTTGCCATATTTTCTATCTGCGCTACCATTATGTCGCTTACCATACCCGTCTCGGCTGATCTCTGAAGGGCACTTTCATAGTCATCTCTATTTATAATACCTCCCAGTTCTTGATATTGCTCATAAGAATCTTTTTCATGTTCGCCATCGCACATATCACTGCCTTCTTTATAAAAATCTGTTTTCATAATTTTATGATACGACATTAATATATAGCATCGCAAATAAAAATATAGTATCTTAAAAGTATATGATAATTAATCGTGAAGCAATAAAGGAACCTTTTTGGTCTATGGATGCCACGGAGGTTTTGAATGCTCTTAAAACTAATCTTTCCGGTCTAAACGACGAAGAAGTTGCCTTGCGTCTCAAAATATTTGGTTCAAATGTCATAAAAGAATATTCAAGATCTTCTAGGATAAAAATTGCCCTCCGCCAATTCCAAAACTTACTTATCATCATTTTGATTGTTGCTGGCATTGTTACTGTCTTTCTTGATGAATGGATAGAAATGAGTGTGATTTTTGCTGCTGTAATAGTAAATGCGATTTTTGGTTTTTGGCAGGAAAATAAAGCTGAAACCGTTCTCGGTCTTCTTAAGACATATGTTCGCGTTCGTGCCCGCGTGCGCCGCAATAATCAAGAACATGGAATTGATGCCTCAGAATTAGTGCCGGGCGATATTATCCGCATTACTCAAGGCGATCGCATTCCTGCCGATGCACGGCTTTTATTTGTAAATAATCTGGAAATAGATGAATCAATTCTTACCGGCGAGTCATTGCCGGTAGAAAAGGATATCGTTCCATTGTCTTCTGCGACAGCATTAGGCGAAAAAAAATCAATGGCGTTTAGCGGTACTTTAGTAATGCAAGGCTTTGCCGATGCCGTGGTTACTGCAACGGGGAGTGAAACCGAGTTTGGCAGGATTGTTGTGCTGGTTGCGGGAAAAGATCAAAAACCAACCCCTCTGCAACGCTCTGTTCGGCGTTTTGCAGCATATGCCGGAATTACACTATTGATTTTTACATCATTGCTTTTTGGACTCGGCCTTTATTTTGGCGAGAATATTTATAACATGTTTATAATTTCTGTCGCTGTGGCAGTTGCAGCCGTTCCCGAAGGGCTGCCTGTCGCACTTACCGTAATTATGGCCATCGGAGTGCAGCGTCTTGCGGCTCGCAAAGGAATTGTCAAAAGACTTATTGCTGCCGAAACCCTTGGATCAACCAGTATTATTCTTACCGATAAAACAGGAACGCTTACGCAAGCCAAAATGGAGCTTACTTCAATTGTGCCTTATCAAGATGACAGCGTGGAAAATAAAAGCAACCTTCTTAATTATGCGTTGCTTAACACCGATGTGGTTATAGAAAATCATCAAGATGTTCCCGAACAATGGTTAATGTCGGGTCGTGCGCTTGAAATTTCTTTAGTGAAAGGCGCTGCTTTAAATGGCGTGTTACTAACAAGAATTTTAGAACAAACAAAAATTCTCGATCGTTTGCCGTTTGATTCACGATATAAATTTTCTGCGGCAGTTTTTCAAACTGATTCCCGAATTCATCTTGCTCTTTTTGGAGCTCCCGAAATTATTTTGCGCCTTACCAATCTCTCGCAAGAAGAACAAAAAAAGGTGATTGAGAAAATTGAAAAATTGGCTTTCGCCGGAGAACGAGTATTGGGAGTGGCCTCTCAAAATGTTACTGCAGACCATAAAAATATTCTGCGCCGGAAAAGTTTTAGTAGTCTCAATTTTGACGGCTTAATTACTTTTCGCGATCCATTGCGTCCCAATATATCTAAAGCTATCAGTGAAATTGCTGCGGCGGGCGTTAAAACCATTATTGTGACAGGAGACCATCGCGGAACAGCCGAAGCAGTTGCGCGGGAGCTGGGTTTGGTTGATGGAAAAGGAGCTGTGCTTACGGGCGACGATCTTAGATATTTCACCAAAGAAGAGCTAGAAGCGCGTTCTCACGAAGCAACTGTGTATGCACGGGTGACACCGGAACAAAAAGTAATGATTACCAGGCTCTATCAGGAGAGAGGAGAGGTGGTTGCGGTAACTGGCGATGGTATAAACGATGCGCCCGCACTCCATATTGCCGACATAGGCATTGCCGTTGGTTCGGGAACGGACGTGGCTAAAGGCGCAGCAGATCTCATTATTTTAGATGATAATTTTGAAACTATTGTAGTTGCTATTAAAGAAGGGAGAAGAATTTTACATAATATTCGCAAGGTTATTATCTATCTTCTCTCCGGCGCATTGGATGAAATATTTTTGATTGGCGGTGCGTTGCTTTTGGGGATTACCATGCCCATTAACGCGCTTCAAATTCTTTTTATCAATCTTTTCTCCGATAGTTTTCCTGCCATTGCTTTTGCTTTTGAAGATGGTATTGACGATCTCAAGAACCATACCAAAAAATTGCACAAAAATCTATTTGATCGTGAGATGAAATTTTTTATTTTAATTATTGGTGTTTTAAGCAGCGCCTTTCTTTTTATTTTGTATCTCATTTTGCTTAAAATGGGATTTGCCGAAGAATTAACGCGAACCTTTATTTTTGCCTCATTTGCAAGCTATACGCTTTTTCTGACTTTTTCGCTTCGCAGTCTTCGAAAGAGCATTTTAAGCTATAATCCTTTCTCCAATAAGCCGCTTACAATTGGTGTTAGTATTGGATTATTATTAATTGCCGCAGCAATATATTTTCCGTGGCTCCAGCAAATTCTCAACACAATTCCTCTTCCGCCCTTTTGGTTATTGGGGGTAATTGGCGTAGGGCTTATTAATATTTCAGCGGTTGAATTCGGCAAGTGGCTTTTTCGTAAAAAAATTATGAAGCTTATTTAGTTTAGATGGATACGCATAAAAACAACTTAATTAAGGATATATTTATAAAAATGTTTAAGAACCCGAAGATTAAAAAAATTATTGGTGTTATTTTAATTATTATTGGCCTGCTGGCTCTAATTACTCCTTTTACGCCTGGTTCTTGGTTGATTTTTTTAGGACTATCGTTTTTTGGATCTCATTTTTTATTGCGTGACAAAATAAAAATTTGGTTTAGAACGAAATATCGAAAATAGGAAGTAATTAAATGGGAATATTTTAGCCCAATCAGCCGTTATAAATGCGTCCCGCCATGTGAGCATATGCTATACTTTAATTATTACAATTAAACAACAAATATGCTTAAGGTTACCATTTATACCACTCCAACTTGCGTGTACTGCAAAATGACGAAGGATTTCTTCAAAGAAAATAATGTTGCCTATGAAGAAAAAGACGTTTCAGTTGACGCGGCGGCTCGCGACGAGATGGTCGCGAAATCAAATCAGCTTGGCGTGCCGGTTATTGATATTGACGGCGAACTTACCGTTGGTTTTGATAAAGAAAAAATTTCAAAATTATTAAACATAAACAAATAATTGAGTATGTCTGCTGAAAATAGAGTAAGGCATGGTTTTTATAAAAATACCGCGCTTGCGCGCGGTAGAAATCCGGACTACTGGCACTCTTCGCCTGGCGCGACCACTTTCAAGCAAATTGGGCAGTGAATTCCTACTTTATGGTACGCGCCAATCAGTTTATTTAGCGCTTCCGTGTCTCCAAGAATTCGTAATACTTCGGCAAATAAACTCTGGTCGTTCGTTTTATCTCGCAATGTCGCGTAGAGTTTTACCCGGGGGTCATGGTCTTGCAGCTCAATTCCGGCAAACTCTGCCATATTTTCCGCCTGCTCCATTGCCACGCCGTTTTTCTGTTCGCAGTCGCGCATGTCAATACCCTCTTTATAAAAATCTTTTTCCATAATCTTATAATAAGATATCATTACTGTGGCAATGTTGTAAACATAAATTGAGTTGATGTTGCAATATTATTAGCAGCATCGGCGGATTGTACGACAAATTGATAGGTCGTGCTAGCAGTCAGAGCAGTAAGACCCAATGAGTGTGCGATAATCAAGGTGTTGTTGGAAACTGTCAAAGCCGAGGTCAAATCCAGCGGATTTACGGTTCCATAATAAACTTTGCTATTCGCAAATTCGTTAGTGGTCCAAACAATAGTCGCCGTTGTTGAAGCGACAGAATTAGTTACCGCAGAAATAACCGGTTTCACTGTGTCGGATGTTGAAGTCGGCGTTGGTGCAGGAGTATCTAATTTAGCAGCAATTCCGGGAGGTAATGTTTGACAAGCGGGGACAATCGGACGAACTCCTCCATGTTTTTTCAACCAGCCGGGAGCAATTAAGTGGCCGGGGGGAACTATAGCGCATGGCCGATTTCCCTCACCCTGATCTTCCATTGAAACAGGATTTTTCTTGAGCAGTTCGTTTAATTTTTCGCGGGTTTTTTCTCCCACAACGCCTCTGGTTTCTTTAATGTCATGCTTAGCCTGAAAACGCTTTACCGCTTGAGCCGTAAGCTTTCCAAAAAAACCGGTAACCAACCCCTCGGGATAAACTGATGGATCGGCTGCAAGCAAAGCTTGTAAAACTTTTACATTATCCCCAACCGAACCTTGCCGCAAAGTAGTTATTAAGTCAGTGATGTTGGACTTCTGTTGTTGTTGCAAAATGGCAAGTTGCGCTTTTAATGCATCTATTTGCTTCATGATCAGGGTAATGGCATCGAGTTTAGCTTGAATGGCCGAAGCAGTAGTTGTTGAGGTGGTTGTAGTCTGAGCCAAACTAGAGTTGGCACTGACAACTAAAACTGCAATGACCATTGCTGAAATCGACAAAAATGATAATGTTTTGTTCATATTTTATTTTTTAAAATTTATTAATATTAAGACCTTGTGTCTAAATTATTATATCAAATTATTAATATTTGACGCAAACAAGTTGCTAAGATGGAACAAATTTAGCTAAAAAACCTGCGTGTGGTATTCGGTTTTAAAAAATAAAAAACCCGCCTTTTGATTTATGCTGGGCGGGTCAGATTTAATAAATAGTTCCAACGGTTGTCTATTTGTTTTTGAAATTTGAGCAATGCTTCCGGAGAATCAATTATCCCATCAAATCTTTTTTGATGCTTCAAAAATTCTTCAATTGGTTTTTCCCGTTTTGGTTTTGTCAGGCGCAGACAGCCGCCTGTAACTTCTACCAAAGGGAAAGCGCGCGTTTGCACTGCCAATTCGGCAAGATCGAGTGCCTTCGCGGCATCGCATTTCCATCCCGGAGGGCATACCGATAAAAGGTGAAGACATCTAAAACCGCTCTGATCCGCGGCATACCGAACTTTGGTGTAAAAATCGTCAAGCGTCGTAACGCTTAACGCAATTGATGCATAGTAGGGAATTTTATGCGCCATCATGATTTCAAGAATATCTTTCTGGGCAATAGTTTTACCTTCGGGGCTAGTTTGGGTTTTTGCTCCTTTAGGCGTGGCGCCGGATTCCTGGGCTCCGGTATTGCCATAAGTTTGGTTATCATTGATAACGTAAAGAATATCGGCGTTTCTTATGGCCGCTCCAGAAAGAAGGCCAAGGCCGATATCAAATGACGCGCCGTCGCCTGCCCAAACAATTGTTATTTCGTCGTTATTAACACCACGCCGTTTAGACATAATGCTAATGCCTTCTCCCACGGTTACTCCGGCAATGAAAGGCGTGTGTACTAGATTTGTTCCAATAAAAGACACTCCGTCAAATCCGCTGCCGATAGACCAGCATGAAGCCGGAATTACCATGGAGCGGATTTTTTTAATTTTTCCCGATGGCAATGCCTGTGACACTATGCTTTGAATATGGGCCATGGCTATAGCCGATCCGCATCCCGGACAAAGGCCGTGACGCGAATCAAGAAACGGCTGAATTGCGATATCTTTCGGCTTCATGGCGCGTCTCCCATCCAGTATGTTTTCTTGAGTGGTCCGATCTCGCTTAAAACTGCAGAGAGCATGTTTAAAAAATTTTCCTCTGAAAAATTTTGCCCGCCGAAACCGCCGACAAAACTATGGATGTCCGCGCCGTTATATCCGCAGGCGCCGCCGGCTAAACGAAGCTCGTCGGCAATGACTCCATGTCCATTAGGTAGAATGCTTCTGTCAATCACAATAATTTTAGAGGCGTTGCCAATGGCGTTTCTTAATTCTTTTTCCGGAAACGGCCGAAAGAAACGAAGACCGATTACTTTTACAGGCTTTTCGGCAAGCGCTTCTTCAATAGTGCCAATAATCGCGCCCATGGAAATCACCACGACTTTTGCGTTTGGGTCTCCGCTTATTTTCAAAAAGCCATTGTCGTAATCTTTCCCGAAAATATTAAACCAATCTCCGGCAATTTCTGGGATTGCGTTATACGCTGACTGCATGGCTGACACTAACGCTCTTTTCCGCCGAGAATGTTCTTCCCAATTATAGGGGCACTGAAGGTTAATGATTTTTTTATCGCCAAATTCTGGCAATATTAAATCTTTGCGAAAGCGCTTTTCAGGTAAAAATTTACGAACCAATTCTTGTGCGGGAATTACTACGGTTTCGGCGGTATGTGAAAGCATAAAACCATCAAGACACACCAGTACTGGCAGATTAACTTGCGGATCTTCAGAGAGGCGATATGCCCAGAGCACCATATCTAGCGTTTCTTGAGCGCTGGTGCAATAAATCTGGGGCATGAATAAATCGCGGAAAAGCAAAGAATCGGTTTGATCCGGATGAATGGACCAGGGCGCTCCAAGCGACCGGTTGGTGTTAACTATAACCAGCGGTAGTTGAGCGGTGGTTGCCCAGTGAAGCAATTCAAACATTAACGCCAATCCTTGCGAAGAAGTGGCGGTTCCATATCTTCCGCCGGCAGTGGCTACGCCAATACCGAGCGCCATTGAAGCGAGTTCCGAATCGGTGTTTCGATAGGTTGTAGAAATAATTTCTCGGCTTGCCAGCAGCGCCATTTCTTCCGTTATTTCCGTTGATGGAGTAATTGGATATCCGCCGAAAACATCAAGTTCCGCTAAAGCAAATCCGTAAGCGGCAGCTTTATTTCCGGTAAGAATTGTCTTGCCGCAGGCCAATTTATTGTTCATGATGAGCGCCTCCATATTAAGTTACCATAACGATTGCATGGCAAGGGCACAAAGTTACGCAAATGCCGCAATAATTGCATTTTTCTTCATCAATAATGTATGCGCCATCCGCAGTTGTTTCAATAGCACGCTTTGGGCAAAACAGATAACAAAGATTGCATTTAGTGCAATGTTCATCGGGTTGAGTGAGATGCGGGATAATGCGTCTTTTTAAAAGCCATTGCCACATAGCCGAGGCGTCGGCCATAATCTTAACAACAGTTTTTTTACCTTCCAATAGAGCCGCATAATTTTCCAAAATTTTTTGCGACAAAGCATTATTTAACACGGCTTTAATCGTATTGTCGGAAAGCTGGCTCTTGAAAATCGGCTCTAACAGTTTCAACACCGCGCCGGCCATGGCTGAGTTAATTACCATATATGGATCTTCTGGGTTGCCGATTCCGTGCATCAGCGAAATAGCCCGCGCGTTTAAAGTATAAATCTGCCAATCGCGGGTGAGTCCCAAAAATTGATTGGGAAAAACGGTATTAATTAGCGCTATCCCGCCAGGCTTCAGGCCCTCCAAGGCTTTGGTTATGGAAATGCGTTCGTGATCAAAGATAACAACCATATCGGGATTACTGATAAATGAATGGGTTGTTATCTTTTTCTCGCCGCAACGCAGATATCCGGAAACCAGCGCTCCCCGGCGTTCTCCGCCGAAAAAGGGAAAGGCCTGAACCTCTAAACCCGCTTTTGATATAAGCGGAGCGAGTATGTCTTGAGTCATGCTTTTTAACCCTTGTCCGCCCAAACCATGCAAGCGCATCGAAAATCTCTCCAAGGTTTTTCTCCTTCTTTTTGCCTATAATTTGTAATATTGCAAAGAACTATACTTAAGTGTTATAATAGAATTTAGCGAGCGTCAAGCGCGCGCATAATATAATAAATTTAATAATTTAAAATAAAATATATGAACAAGAAATTTTTAGTTGTTTTAGTTGCCGCAGCGTTTTTAACCGTGACAGTCGGCTGGCTGGTTAATCAGCCGAGTATGGTTTTGGCAAAAGGCCAAGGGGTAAAATTTAGTTTGCCGACTAATGCCGTTCAAGTAGCCGATAATCTTTACAGCTTGGGCAAAGCGTACGATAAGAAAAGCGGTAAACAAGTTGAGGGCTATGCCATTGTCCATCGCAAAGATGGAGCCGCAAAACCAAGCGGAGTCAAAGCAGGCCCGACTGCTTGCTACGGATTTTTAGCCAAAGATGCCAAGTGGAAATGGCTTGAGCCGTGGGTTGTAAATCCAAATAATACCCGAGGCATTGATCCGAATTTTGTTTTTGATAATCTTACGTTGGATATTGGAAAATGGGAAAGCGCGGCCGCTTACAATATTTTGGGCGATGGCTCAATGACTGCCGACGCCCTAGTTGCCGATACCATTGCAACAGACGGACAAAATGAAGTTTATTTTGCCGACATTGATAATTCAAACACGATTGCGGTAACAATTATCTGGGGGATTTTCGGTGGCCCTACGTATAATAGAAAACTAGTTGAATGGGATATGATTTTTGACGACACGACTTACGATTGGTCGGCATCAGGCGAATCCGGCAAAATGGATTTTGAAAATATCGCTACTCACGAACTCGGACATGCGATGGGCCTGGCCGATCTCTATAATTCAAACTGCGCCAATGAAACCATGTATGGCTATGCGGCCAATGGCGAAACCAAGAAACGCGATCTAAATACCGGCGATATCACCGGCATAAACAAGCTTTACTAAGGCCGCGAATGAAAATCAGAAATATCGCCATTATCGCTCATGTTGATCATGGTAAAACTACTCTGACTGACGCCTTGATGCGCCAGACAGGTGCTGTGGAAGAGGGGGTTTCCATGGATTCCAACGTTCTAGAAAAAGAGCGGGGAATTACTATTTATTCAAAAAACGCTTCCATTGTATATAAAGACACGAAAATAAATTTGGTGGACACGCCGGGCCACGCCGATTTTGGTTCGGAAGTGGAACGGGTCCTGCGTTCCATCGATTCGGTGCTTTTGGTGGTTGACGCCCAGGAAGGGCCGATGCCGCAGACGAAATTTGTTTTGAAAAAATCGCTTGAGCTCGGCCTCAAACCGATTGTTGTTATAAATAAAATAGATAAATCGGCGGCGCGTCCGGAACGAACCCACGAAAAGGTGCTGGAACTTTTTATGGATCTCGGCGCGAGTGAAGAGCAGCTGGATTTTTCGGTGGTGTACGCGATAGCCAAAGAAGGCATCGCCAAAATTAATTTAACAGATGATTCAAAAGATCTCGTTCCGCTTCTTGACGCAATTTTAAAAGAAGTTCCCGAGGCGTTTTCGGAAGAATTAAATCTCAAACCAATGAGATTTCAGCCGTTCAATCTCGCTTATGACAATTATATGGGCCGTCTCGCTATTGGGCGGGTTTACGAAGGCGTTGTTAAACAAGGAGAAAATGTTTACATAAAAAACGCGCAAAGCGAAGAAACGCGCCAAGGAAAAATAACCAAAATTTTTACTTTTGAAGGACTTAAAAGAGTTGAAGTTTCACAAGCGCAAACGGGAGACATCGCGATGATTGCGGGGCTTTCCGACATATTTATCGGCGAAACGGTTTGCGCCGATTCTTCGCAAAACGCCTTGCCGGCGATAAGCATTGACGAGCCGACGATATCTTTGAATTTTCTGGTTAATAATTCTCCTTTTGCCGGACGAAAAGGAAAATTTGTAACCAGTCGGCAAATTCGCGAACGGCTTATTAGAGAACTCGAGGTTAATGTCGGTCTCAAAGTTGATTTTTCAGAAAACGATTATTTCAAAGTTTATGGCCGCGGTGAACTTCATATCGCCATACTTTTAGAAAACATGAGGCGGGAGGGATATGAACTTCAGGTCTCAAAACCGGAAGTCATTTTTAAATTTGATTCCTCGGCAAGCTCGGGGCAAGCAAAAAAAACTGAACCGTTTGAAGAGGTAATAATAAGTGTACCAGGCGCGTTCGCCGGATCAATAATAGAAAAAATGTCTAAAAGGAGAGGAATAATGATGAGTATTGATGTCGGTAAAAAACACACTCAAATCGTTTTTGAAGCGCCGACGAGAGGGCTTTTGGGATATCGCGGGGAATTTATCATAGATACCAAGGGCGAGGGGATAATGTATAGCCGGGTTATCGGTTTTCGGCCGTTTGCGGGAGAAATCGACCGGCAGAAAGCCGGCTCTATGGTTTCAATGGCGAAAGGCAAAGCGCTTGGATTTTCTTTATATAATTTACAGGAAAGGGGAACGCTTTATATTGGCGCCGGCGCCGAAGTTTACGATGGCATGGTTATTGGCAACGCGGCAAAAGGAAATGACATGTCGGTAAATCCTACCAAAGGAAAAAATCTTACCAATATGCGGTCAAAAAGCTCCGACGAAGCAATTACCTTAACGCCTCCGCTTGAACTTACTCTTGAAAGAGGGCTTGAAATAATAAAAGAAGATGAATATCTTGAAGTGACGCCGGAAAGCGTTCGCTTGAGAAAACAACTTCTAACCGATATTGAAAGAAATCGAGCTAAAAGGCAAAAAGTGGTAAATTTATAGAGGAGAGCTAAAATAATCAATATGTTTGAAGGGTTTATGGAAAAAACTGAAAAGTTGAGGGAAAAATCTATAGGGCCGAGGGAAATTCATTTTGAGAACGGTATTTCATTTGTCGCAAAAGTAACGGAAGAAGAACCGCGTTTGGCATTAATGAAAGACGGGCGAGAAGAATTCAATTTCAAGAATTTTGTTCCTCCTGAAACAAAATTGATTTTTGATATGATAACGCCTTGGGGGGCTTATTCAAAAAAAGAAAACGAACCGCCAAAAATATTAGTCGGAAAATTCACGAATATTGACGGAATATTGGCTTTTCTTCATGAAGCGGGCCATCTTGCCAACGAGTTTTCTGCTAATTTGGCATTTTCTGCTAAACAAAAACATGAGCAGGAAATTAACAAAGATAAAGAATATGAATATAGTGCTTCTCGCTTATTAGCGATGAAACATGAACGTGAAGCTGTTATTCTTAACGAAAGAAACGCCTGGGCTTTCGCCTTGAAAAAAGCGCGTTGACTTGAACGAACCTACGGGATTTCGATTTTGAAAAAACTGGGCGGCAAGAAAAAAGTTTTTGAGTTTGTGAACGACTTCCTTAATAGTTACGAACAAAATTATCTTGACGAGCTTTATAATATTGATATTTTCACAAAGGAGCAAATGGAACAGCTTTTCGCCGACTTAGAGAAATCTGATCAAGAATAATATTTATAGAAATAAAATAACTCTGAAAAATTAAGTTTGACAAAATAACACAATATGTGTTATTTTTATTTGACTTTAAAAATGCTCCCAAAATGGAGGGCACCTTGAAAACAACAGGTGAAGTGACGAGCGATACAGGCAGAGAGAAAGAAAAATGTGTTATTTGCGATGATGAAACAGAATACTATAAAGATACCAATATTGATTTAAGGAAACACTATATTGAAGGTTGTGGACAGCTTTGTCCGAAATGTTACCGAGTTTGTAACGGATAATTAAAAGTGTAATTACAGCGTTTGCGCTTGCCTAATTTATGGCCGGCGCTTTTTTTAATTTGCAATAATGTAAAATACATGGTATTGTCTCGAAAGTTTATAGTTCTTTAAATTGAATTTTAGCAAAGAGGAGAAGACATTGACTATCCAAGAACGGCTGGCGAAGATTCGCTTTTTTAAAGTTACTCCAAACTTATCCGCTTTGAACACATATGAGTGGCTAGCGCTTAGTTTTTGCGTAAAAGCGGCTCGGGTTACAACCGATATTTATCTGAAGCAAGTAGCTCACGGCAACCTTGAAATTTACAAAGCGCTTCAAGCGCGCAGCGATAAAGAAGGCATTGATTTGCTCCGTTACTTCAATATTCATGGTTCTTCGTGGGACGAATACGACCATAATAAACCGTTTGTCCCGGGAATCGGTGAGAAGCCGAAATTCGGCTCTTTCTATCCCGCCGATTTAACAAAAGAAGAATGGGAGGCCTGGCTTAACGCGCATTCCAAAGATCGTGATGCGTTTGAAAGTAATTATACCGTTATTAAGCGTGAGGGCAATAAACTTGTGGCTATTCCTTATTCGGAAGAATATGCCGATCAATTAACCGATGCCGCGTGTTATCTACGCAAAGCGGCGTCACTTTTGCCGGAGGAGAAGGCATTAAGTTCATTTCTTAAGTTTCGAGCGGATGCTTTTTCTTCAAACAGCTATTTTGACAGCGATATGGCATGGGTGGATACGGATGGCAATCCATTTGAAGTAACCATAGGTCCTTACGAAACTTACTTTGACGAACTGCTTGGGTTAAAAACTTCTTTTGAGGCCTTCATTGCCATGCCCGATAAGGACGCAACGGCGGCTCTTTCAAAATTTACGCCGTTTGTTCCGGATTTTGATTCTATATTGGCTTATGAATTTAATTTTCCTCCCAAGGGAGCCGCTATTCCCCTGGAAGTAGTCGCGGATGTGATTCGCGGCGGCGAAGCCGCTTTTGGATATATGTTTGTCGCTTATAATCTTCCCAATGACAGGCGAGTGCATGACATTAAAGGATCAAAAAAGGTTTTTTCCCGCACTATGATGGAAGCAAAGTTTAATACGATTGCTTTGCCTATAGCCGAGCGGATTCTTCCGGCAAGCGTTGCCGAAAAATGTGTTTTTGGCAATAGATTATTGTTTGTCCTTGGACACGAGATTGCCCATGGCCTTGGCCCAAGCAAGATTAAAGTTGGTGATAGAGAAATGCCGTTTGAAGTTGCTTTAAAAGATCTTCATTCGGCTCTTGAAGAAGCGAAAGCCGATATGCTTGGCGCTCGCTTGCTTAATTATTTTCGAAATCGCGGTTTAATTGATGACGAAACTCTTCTCGGGATTCTCTCAACGGAAATTGTCAAGTTCTTCCAAGGATGGAAGCATGGTTTTGGCGAGGCGCACGCGCGCGGCAATCTCATAGAATATAACTGGCTTAAGGCCGTAGATGCTTTGCGTTACGATAGCGCAACGAATAAATATGAAATCGACCCGGGGCGTTGTATTGACGCGATGTCGCGTTTGAGTACGCAATTTTTGAATCTTCAAATTGCAGGCGATTACGACAGAGCCAAAGCGTTTATGAAACACTGGGGTACTATTCCGGCGGAACTTCCTAAAATTGTGGAAGGCCTTGCCGATATTCCAACGGCCGTCAGCCCGATTTACGAATTGCCGGCATCATTTTAATGGAAAGGCATCTGAAGGGTTGGGGAGAAGAAATTTGGATTGTTAACATTTCTTTATATTGCGGCAAGAAGCTGATTTTAAAAGAAGGCAAAAAATGCAGCATCCATTACCACAG
>Ga0209542_10008593_pt1 | contig 19017 bp, 28 predicted proteins | sample RifCSPhighO2_01_FD_184028 | JGI IMG/M metagenome (GOLD analysis project Ga0209542, IMG submission 184028) | Soil microbial communities from Rifle, Colorado - Rifle CSP2_plank highO2_0.1 (SPAdes) (version 2) | ecosystem: Environmental > Terrestrial > Deep subsurface > Rock core/Sediment ...
CGTTCTGTGGTTGTTTGACAACCCAACAGTCGCGCTTGTCTTGCTCATCTGTTTGTTGTTCCCAGTATGTGCATTTACGAGGATGCATCTGATACAAGCATGCCAAAAGCACTAGTTGTTCTCACGCTGTTGCTTATCATAGTTTCATGTGCGCCCGCGAAGACCATTGTTCAGACTGAACCCACAGTGAATGTTTCAACTGAAGTCGCACCCGCGGAGCAGCAAACTCTTCCCGAACCTCCTTCCACACAGTCTATTCCAAACACCCAGTTCCAGGATTATTATCCTGGTGAAGTTTATTTCTGGGTGAACGATTTGTTGATTCCACAAACAACTCTTTACAATGGAAGTAAATTTATCGCAATCCGGACCGACCAAATAAGGACGTTCACGGGAAGTTTTGGCCCGTATTATGATGATCCGACAGCACATATAACCATCACACTCTGCGCCGAACTTACCAAAGCCGTTGCAGCTCCCGCTTGTGAGCGTGTGGAACCGATTTACCGCGAAAATTACGTGAGCTTTGCGAAAGGGTATGGTGAGGGAGAGTACATCGGAGGTCGCGTCTATAAGGACTACACTGCGTATTACAACGTGTTTGCGGACCAGACTCAAGTGGCTGCGAGCAACAAGGCAGTTGTTAGAACGGTGAACTAATCTGCCAGCCAAAAGGCAGGGTGTGACTTGTCTATCACAAAGCACGCTTCAATATCTGAAATGATTTTCTCAAGTGGTTCAACTGAAGTTCCAAGGGCGGGCAATAACTCATCCAGCCGTCCGTTATCTTTACAGTCCGAGAGTAAGGCGTAAGCTCTTTGGACAGTTGGACAGTCTAGTGAGTAGAATATTGAAACAGTGTCTAGAGGGATGCAAGGCGAAAGCTCAAGGGGAATATCTGGTGTTTCATAGAGGACTGTCTTATTCATAATGAAGGATATTCATAGCGGTATTTAAAATCCTTGTGACATTTCCGGCTTAGTTTGTAAAGATTCTGGCATTTTTTGCGAAACACATCTTAAGGGCGCCCCCTCAAGTAGTTCTTATGGGCTGCGGGGCGCGCGAGGTGCTTGCTACCCGCTATTGAAAACCTCAGGCGCGCCCCGCCTGCCTTACCATTAATGAGGTGAAACGATGAACTACATAGCAGTAAGAGGATTGGCGAGACTAGATGAAATTATGGAAAGTGGCCGTGACGGACGCAAGGTCTACCAGCATTTATGTATTCCTGGTGTTCGCCCGCGCTATTTTGTCCGCGGCGAGAGTATTGATAGCGAAGATGCTGCCCAGATCGCCGCGGCATACCGCCACGGAAAGCTGTTCTTCACAGAGTTGTAGAAAAGGCAGCTTTAAAAAGGGCAAAGGGAACAACTGGGGTGATGAATTTCCAAAATCTTGGCAAAGTCGAGACCTTCCAAAAATATCTGGACATGGCGTACAACAACGGTCTGGCACAGGCAGAGAGCGTGCGTAAAGATACCACAAATCCAAATCGCCTGTTCCGCAGCAAACGCATCGAACAGGCAAGGGTCGAGGCTGTGGGAAAATCGCTTGCGAATTCGCTGGGGACTGTGGGAAAGAGTTTTCCTCGCTTTGACGCGCTCGCTCCGTTTTATCAGGAGCTTGTGCGCTGCACGGTTGAATACGACCAACTCAAGAAGAGCCTTGGCGCGTTGAACTGGGCAAAGCATCAGATTGAAGCTCTGACTGAAAAGTATGTTCAGGATATAGGCAGGACCATGAAAGTCGAGCAAATCAACAGAGTTCGCGCGTCGTATTCCGGAAGGGTGAGTTCAGTCCTTAAGCAAATAAAAGACAATCTTGTCTATCTTGAAGAAGCAAGGAAAGTGATGAAGCGATATCCTGCGCTCAAGACTAGTGTGAAGACGGTTGTAATTGCAGGGATGCCCAACGTTGGAAAGAGCACGCTGCTTGCCCAGCTCACCGGAAGCAAGCCGCAGGTTGCGTCGTATCCGTTCACGACTCAGCGATTGAACTTTGGGTATGACGAGGAAGGAAACCAGTATGTTGATACTCCTGGCCTTCTTGACCGTCCGCTTGAAAAGAGAAACAAGATTGAGCGCCAGGCAATTCTTGCGCTTAAACATCTCGCAAACCTTGTAGTGTTTGTCATTGACCCAACCGAAGCGTGCGGGTATCCTGTTCCCGATCAGCGAGAACTTCTTGATGGTGTTCGAAAGATGTTTGATGTACCACTTATTGTTGTTTCTAACAAAGCAGATACTGGAGAACGTTTCAAGGGAGCGCTTGCAATCAGCGCGCAAAAAGGTGCAGGATTGGACGAGTTGAAAAAAGAGATTAGTGGTTCACTTGCTCAGAAAGCCAGATGAGAAAGACTCCTAAAATGATGTAGATTCCTGACAAAAACCAAGATTTTGGGATTGAATTGTTTATCCATTCTTGAATAAGTGGTGAGAGCTCCCGAAAAAAACTGACCAATAGAGCAATTCTTCGCGGGCCAATATATGCAAAGATAACAGCAAGAAGTCCAGGGATGAGGGTTATGTAGCCCAGTTCTGCGAACGCGACTCGTTTTGAACGGGTGAAAACATAGATTGCGAAAAAGCTGGCGATTACAAGCGCAAGTGCGATAGCAAAAACATAACGTGCCGACGCAAGTCCTGATTCGGAAAAAACGATGGGAACAAGCGGGATAAGAAACGTAAGCCCAGTAATGTAAAGCAATTTAGCGAGAAATTTGATTGCTTGGTACTGAATGTGTTTCGCCACTTTTTTGTGTAAGGCCACAACAAGCAGAGTGGAAAAGGTATAAATAAGGGTTTCGCTTTTGGGAGCGTGAGGTGACTAGTATGAAAAAAGTAGTGTTTGTATTGTTGATTCTTATCGCAGCATGTACATCGACCGTTCAGCCTACGGAAATGAAAGCTCCAGGCCAGATGAGTCATGAAGGTGCTGTTGACGTAGTCATTGAGAATTTCGCGTTCAATGAGCCAGTTGTCAAAATCAAGGAAGGACAGACCATCCGCTGGACGAACAAAGACAGTGCAAGCCACACTGCGACAGGAACCGGATTTGACACAGAAACATTAGCCAAAGGCGAAAGTAAGGAAACCCTTTTTGATAAAGCCGGAAGCTACGACTATTCTTGCACGTTCCATCCAAACATGAAAGGAAAAGTTGTTGTGTCGCAGTAAGAAACTGCAGTTCTCGGTGTAACACCTGGGCAGGATAAAGTGGTACACACGTCTCACCTGCTAGAAATCGTGCCCATAATGTCGTCACCAAACAATAACGAAAAAGGAAAGGTTTATAAAGGGTTAAATTGAGATTATCGCCATGGAAACAAAAGAATACCTCCATATGGCGGACGAATACCGCGCAAGTGGACTTGTCCCATTTCTGGAGCACGTGAAAGGCTACTTGAAGGGCGATCGAACAGTTCCTGTTTCAATGTCTAATGAATCCGATAACTTTCCACCTGTTTTTTTTACTTTTGGACACAAACTTCTGGAAGAGTTTGTAAGAGAGCCCAAAAAGTTGGAGAAACCCTATGAAGCAGCAATCAAATATGGATTTAGAGGTTACAGCTGTGGAGGAAGAAACGGAATATTTCTTCAACGAAAATCCGATGGCGGCCTGTTAACTGCAACAGATACCTTAACGCGCAGGTGTGCAGAAGATGTCACTCAAGATCTAGATTGTTCCGATATCAGCGCACTAATTAAAATAAAAATAGTCTGCCATGCACCACATGGCAATAGAGTTGTGGGGATATATAATTCGACAAATAAACGCGCTATTTTCTTAGGAATCGCAACCTACTAAACAACTTTGATTACCTGCACAGGAATGTTGTTAGGAAACTTATACTCTCGCAAGCCATTAGTTTGTGGAATTGGATTTTCTGCGTTAATTGGTTTCAACTTTGTTTGAAAGAAAACCACTGAATCAGTTTCAACTACCCCTATTATCGCAAAGAAGTTCTTCCGCTGGTCACGTGACATGTTAATGATTTGTTCTACTGTTGAAGAAGGCGCATCAAAAACAGGAACTAACTCTTTAGATGAAACCAAAGTGCCTGTTCTTGTGATTCTCTTAATTTCTGGAGAAGAACCTGCCCTGCCATAAAGTCGCTGATATGGATAATATGCTCGAATTTCAAAATCGACCGTTTTTTTACTTAACTGCTCAAGAAAGAGTATAAATTTAAAAATCTGATTGAGCATTTTTTCAAGACTTGTCAAAAAAATATACGCCTCTTTCCCAAGTGATTGTTTATTTAAGTTTGCTCCCTTATTGAGCAACTCAATGACTTGCTGAATCCGAACCTGCGCAACCTGTGAATTTGCAAGTGCATTGTTTAAATGAGGCAACAAAAGATCAGAACGGAGTGTGGTCCTGAAAGTCAAGTAATACACCCGCTCAATGTCCCTCAAATCAACCAACACTGTTTTAAGAACTTTGCGAAGAGCATCTTCTTGTTGAACAAGTGCTGACAAAGCCAGTTTAAGCTCGCGCAAAGTTTCGATATCTGATTGAGAGTGTTTGAGTTCATAATGATGAATTAAGAAACCAGAACGCACGAGAATATTGCTTGAAAGAAGCTGCTCCTTTCTAAGAATTTGTTCAAGCAGAGTTTTGATTTCGGAAAATCCTCTTGAAATACTTTGTAGTGCCGCTTCAACATTTATTTTTTGAGGAACGCCAAAAAGGTTTTTGAAAAAGCCCATCATTCCAATCTCGGCAGCACCAAATACGCCAGTCCGCCGAGCAAAATCATTGCAAGCCAGAAGATGTTCCAGGTGATGACTTGGGCAGCGACGAGAATAAGGAAAAGTGTGCAGATAACTGCGCTTACACCGCCAATAAGTTTCTTAAAATTCATTTGGCTGTCTCAACCGCAGCAATCGCCACTTCGATTTGCTGTGCGTCAGGCTTGCGCGTGGTGAGTTTCTGGACCATGATTCCTGGATAGGAGAGAGCGGAAAGGCAAGGATATTTTGCGGTGAGCTTGAGTATTTCGTACGAGAGCGCGGCGACTACTGGAATTAGCAGCACGCGGGCGATAAGGTTGTAGTACCAGTATTCTGTTCGTACAACCGAGAACAGTACAATGCTTACCACAACTACAAAAAACAAGAGGCTGGTTCCGCATCGTGGATGTTCAGGAGGATAACCTTGAACATTTTTGACACTGAGTTTTTTGTCGTGTTCATAGCAATGTACTGCCATGTGTTCAGCTCCGTGATATTGGAACATGCGCTGGACTTCTTTACTTAAACCGATGACAAAAAGATAAGCGAGGAAGATGACGAGTCTGAAAAACCCATCAAGTAAGTCGAACAGTATTTTTTCGCGCGGGAGGAAGTACGCTGCCGCATAATAGGGCAGAAGGACAAAAAGTCCAACGGTGAGTGTAATAGCAATCCCAAAGGTTAAGAGCCATTCCCAAATTCCAAGTTCTTCTTCTTCTCCTTGCTGGTTTGCGCTCCACGTGAGTGCTTTGATTCCTAGCACGAGCATGTCGAAGAGGTTGACGACCCCTCGCACAAGTGGTAAGCTAAGCAGTTTGTGGTGTTCAAAAGAAGAGGTTTTTACGCATTTTGTTTTGATTTTTCCAGTTGGGAGCCGGACCGCCATTGCGTATTTATCTGGTGCTTTGATGAGGACTCCTTCAACAATCGCCTGCCCGCCAAGAGGTTTTCGTTTCTGTGGTTGTTTCATATGGTGACTTGTCCTCCTACGTCAAGAATCTGGACTGGTGTCGAAACGAGTTCTTTCAAAAGCTCAGCGTCATCGCGGGTTCCGATGTTTCCGCCCCAGTGGATAGGAATGGTAAGTTTAGGAGCGATATGTGAAACGAAGGCAGCTACAGCGCGGACGTTTCTTCCATCAAGTGATACAAAAAGAAGGTCTGGTTTCATATTTTCAAGATTTTCCGTTAAGTCAGAGTCCGAAAGATAATAGACGAGTTTTTTCTCCGCGATGAGTGCAAAACTCAAAGCATCCTGCAGTTTATTGCGGCGCATCACGGGAAGTCCGACAATCTCGACATCTTCCACAAAAATGTTTTCACCAACATGCAAGACTGAGCAAGGATAAACTTCGCGTGCGACCACAGCTGTCCCAAAGATGCGCGTGGTGTCATTTTGAATCTTGCGGATTTTTTCAACCGAGCAATGATCGAAATCGAAGCGTGAGACGAGCACTATGCTTGCCAGAACGTACCAGTCAGGAAGTCCTGCATATGGGTCTATATAGATAACGTGCTGACCTGTAATAATCTGAAGAGAAGCATGCCCGAGCCAGCGTACCTGCATAAGCAAGCAAAGAGCGAAGGCGTTTATAAATATTGCGAATGGCACTAGTGCTGTTTCTTATAGCGCTCTATACAGTCCTTGATTATTTCGAGCGCTTTCTTTGCGTCATGCCATCCTTTAATTTCGACTTTTTTGCCTTCGAGGGTTTTGTAGACCTCAAAGAAGTGTGCAATTTCGCTCAAAACATGTTTGTTGATGTCCTTGATGTCCTTGGTTTCTTTAAAGCGCGGGTCATCGATAGGCACGCACAGGATTTTTTCGTCCTGTTCCCCTTTGTCAATCATGTTGAGCACTCCTATTGGCCTTGCCTTGATAAGGGTCATAGGAAAAGTAGGAAAGCTCAGCAAGACAAGACCGTCAAGCGGGTCGCCATCTTCAGCAAGCGTCTGCGGGATGAATCCATAATCGCCTGGGTAATGCATAGGCGAGAACAAGACACGGTCTAGTTTCAATACGCCATATTCTTTGTCGAATTCGTACTTGTTCTGCGAACCCTTCGGGATTTCAACAATCACGTTGACAAATTCAGGGAGTTTTCCAGGTTCGATGTGCATAATGTCCATAGGTAATCACCACACATGAGAATCAAAGATGAGAGTTTTAAAGGTTTCGATGGAATAAAGCCCGCTAACCTTTAAATACTTCTTTCATTTATATCATCTCAAAGGTGAATTATGTTCAAGAAATCAAAATTAACTGATTATTTAGCTAGCTTTGTTCTAGCTGGCTCTGTTTTGGCTAATCCTGCTTGTGTTTTTGTTGATGATAAAAAACCTGTTCAAGCGCAATCTATTGACGACCTAACACAAGAAGAAGTAGACAAGTTAATGCTTCGCGAGACTGTTGATGACATTCTAAAAGAAGAATACTCATCTGGCAGAATACAAAGAATAACTTATGACTCCTCAACAGGCAAAACAAACTTCAGAGAATTAGTATACCAAGACAACATCCCAAAAGAGCATAAAAAACCTGTTTTGATGTTAGTGGCAGATGGAGATGGACAAGGATGGTTTGAGAAAGAGAAATATGTTGTAGGTAAAGGAGATGCAATTGTAGTCAAGAAACTAGCACAAAAATATACAAATTTCAGAATTATATTTTATGATCCTAGTATTGATCCTGAATTTAAAGAGACTAGAGAAGGAGAAGGTAAATTCGGAGCAGAGATAAAGAAAGAAGGCGCATTAAATGCACCATCTATTTTCTTGTACGGCTTATTCGATTTAACAAAAGAAGAAACGGAACAGCAAAACGATAGAAATATTAAGGGACTTGATATTTACCGAGGTGGCCCTGTGCCTAAAGATATCATAAAAACATATCGTAATAGCAAGAAATGGGTTGATTCTAATTTAGGGGGTAATAGTAAATATGTTTGGAGAACAAACAACACACAACCAATTAAATGGATTAAGATAGTTTATAACAACTCGTGAGAACTTATTTTGTAAATTAAATTCTTTCAGAATTGCTTCTATTAAATAATAAACGCATTTTCATCAGTCATTCAAGAACTATCCCCAAATCCAATGTATTCTTTTACCTGACTTCGCCAGTTCTATGATTTTACAATAATTTTGCATTAGAAATAAAACGGTTACGCCGTTTTCGTTTTTTTGGTGAAAAAATGAAAAATAACGTAACCGTCAGTATTGGTAGTTTGGCTTTGATAGATAAAGTTGATTGTGAATTTGGGTTTTTTCGGCGTGTTTTTGGTGGTTTGGGTGGTAAAGCTAAGAACTTTGTGGCAAGCACTAAATTGTTTATGTATAATCGTTTAAGTGAGTGTTTTGCGACGAATAATTTGTTAACTGGGTATTCTTCTGAACTGTTTGAATTATTAAAATTCAACGGTCAACCAAGTGAAAGGACTTTTTATCGTGATATTACAAGATTAGGGAAGAAACACCAGTTTATTTTAGAGCAATACCAGAAATTAATTCAAGAAGAAGGGCTTGTCGCAGACAAGCAATTTATTGATTTTTCGTCAAGCTATTTTGAGGGAAAAGCAGAAGCGTTAGGGGAGTTTGGATACTCTCGCGACGGACAACCTGGGAAAAAACAGTTGACATTTGGCGTTTCTACAGGCATCAACAATATCCCTTCTGCGTTGACAATTCAGAAGGGAAACGTGCAGGACAAAACACATTTCAAGTTCATGCTTAAAACAAGTGAAGCAGTTCTTGAAAAGAACAGTTTGTTAATTTTTGATTGTGGCGGTAACACAAAACAAAACAAAAAAGATGTTAGAGAAAAAAATTTTCATTACTTGACGCTGAAACCTAAAAAAGTTAGTGTTTACAAAAAATTTATTGAACAATACAAAAACGACAAAAAAAAGACAGAAGTCAAAATTAATGACGTCACGTATTCATCTGTTAAAACAAAAAATGATGATGAATTCAACTACATTTTTTTCTGCGAAAAACTCGAGCAAGACCATCTTGCGTTGAAAGAACGCAAGTTCAAAAAAGAACTTGAAAAAAATAAAGGCGTACTCAAAAAAACAAAAACAGGCAAAGAAATAGATGCGTATCTTACTGAAGAAGGAGTTGTTACAACAACAGGGCACTTGCAAAAAACGTTAGCAAGTATTGAGAATCCACTCATCAACGGTCTTGAAGGATACTTCATTCTCGAAAGCAGTCTAAACATTGAATCAGAGCGCGCACTTGCGCTCTACAAAGACAAGGACAAAGCAGAAAAATTGTTTCGCAATATCAAAGAAGGAACAGAATTGAGACCAATGCGTCACTGGAGCACTGACGCAATAATTGGTTATGTTTTAGTGATTTTCCTCACAAATTTCTTAGTCAATTTGACACTTTTGAGAGCCAAAAATCCCGTCGTGAAAAACACAAAACTCCTCAAAAAATACCTACGCAAATTGACACTTGTAATAATTTACCCACCAAATGGATTCAAATTCAAACTTTTAGCCAACATTTGCCCAGAAATCACAAGCATTTTAGGTAATTTCATCGAAAAATACTGTGACAAAAACCTACAAATCAGTTGGTAACACTCCAAAAACGTCAAGTGTCAAAAGACACTAATGCTCAAAAATAATCAGAAAACTCACAAAGTGGCGAAGTCAGGCTTTTATGTTTTGGATAATACCAACAATAGCAACTTTGGCTTCAATAGCGGGTTCTCATACTCTTGGCGGTTGGATTGGATTAATCGCAGTAATTTTTGCTTTTATTGGAGGAATATTTATTAATTCAACTTTTGGAAGTGTTTGTTTAATCATTGGAGTAGTATTTGGTATTCTTGCCCCACATTCACACAATTAATTCACTTTAGATTTTATTGACCAGCTCAATGCGAGAGTAAATTTTATAAAGTCAGACTCCAAGAACTTTTATTAATGAAAAAAGGAAGGTTAGTATTATCTTTAATAGTTATGTTGTTAATTTTTATCACAAATACTTATGCTGATGATGTGGAGAATACTGATACATACAGTTACTTCAAAGAAGCTTCAGATAGTAACGGTGATGCATCACCAGGACAAATCAACTCCCAACTAAACATAGACAACAACAACATCGGCACAGCCTCAATACCATCCGGCTCCACAGTCAGCGTAAATAACGGAGACTTAACTTCATCAAATATAGATGTAGCAGAAACAAAGTCTGGAATAAAAATAAATACGGGAATAGACGCAACAATTTCAAGAAATGGAAATGTTGCAGTAGGAACTGCACAAACAATACAAGTAGGAAGCATAACAATAACAAACGTCAACAATTTCAAGTACGATGACGAAAAAAAATCTTTGGCATTTGATGCAGCACAAAAACTAATAGAATCACAAAGAATGTTTTCTTTAGACAACCTGAAAGAAACAACAATAACAATACAAAATAATGTAATCCAAACAATTGAAGCAAAAACAGACAATAAACAGTCATTCAAAAGCTTGCTCCCAGAAGGAACAGCAGAAACAAGCGCAACAAAAGACGGACAAATAATAATAGACCTAAAAGAATACACTGGAAACAATGCAGGCTCAAGCGTAACATACGAAGTTGACAAAGCAACTCTAACAATAAAAAATCAACAACAAAAAGCAATAATTACGGCACAGCCAGCAACAAATAAACCACAAACAATAGACATAACAAAAACAGAAGACGGATATGTAACAAGAGCAGAAAACTCGATAATAACCATTTCAACAGAAAACGCAGATGAACGCTTCGTAGGCAACGAAACATTATTTGAATGGAACACAGCAGACGGAATAACATTTGCAACACTACAAAGCCCAGGAGCATACAGGTATTATTACAAAGAACTACAAATAGACAGAAACGGCAAACTAGCAAGAGCAAACAAAACATTCCTACAAATCTATCATTTAGCCACACTAATCGTCACGTAACCACAAATAATTCACACAACGAAAAATAGATGGCTAAAGCCATCTAAAAATAACGAAAACACTGCACAAATTCTAAAAAATCTTTTAGACGACAAACAAAAAATATGCTGACGAACAAAAAAATACTAAAAACACCACAAACTCCACAAGAAACAATTCATCACACTCAAAAAACACTCACAAATTATTCTGTGCCCGCAGAACAACGACTGTGAGAAAAAACACACATTAAACCACACCAAACATATAGTATAATAGTCAGTCTGCCCAAAAATCTTCAATTTTTATTCCAAAAAATATTACGTTAATATTTGCTTTTTCTCCTGCAAATTCTGGCCTATAATTCTCATAATCAACAACTAAAGAGACTGATTTTGCGGTAGAATCTGAGAAAAAAAAACCGCTAGTTAAATCTTCAGGCGCAGTACCTATACTTCCACCAATTTTAAATCCTGTCCCACTCCACGAGTCTCTTTGAACAGTTTCCTCTCTTCCAAATCTTTCGTGCCCTGAACGAACTTTAAAAGTAGCAAACGGTACGCCAACATCCACACTTAAAAAAACAGATTCAGCCAAAATTGTTTCGATTCCAATATGTGGTGTGTAAGTTAATAAACCAAAGTATGTTTTAGTAAAAACAAACGAGCCTTGTCCTTTTGGGCGAGTATCACTATTTTGTTGTTTTACATCAATCATACCCCCTAGTGTAGGGACACTTAATCTTGCATCACACCCCATCTTGATTCTAATTTCTTTACTTCCAAGAGCACCCTCTAACCCTAACTCCGGATTAAAAAGCTCATAACCAAAATTAGCGTTTGTTTTTGTTTCTCCTCTAAGAAATCCATTATCAGCAGGATGAACAGGTGTTGTTTGTATTTTATCACCCACGTCACCAAAATAAATTCCTTGTTTTAATGAAAAATTTACACTTGCACTCGGATAAACCGTTCTTTTTTGATATTTTGTCTCTTCTCGAGTTAATTTATACGCACACCCAACATCAAGCACGCTGGTTGCTGTGAGAAACAATGCCCCAACAAGTGATTTTAGATTCATATGATAACATCACACAAGTGGTTATATTTAAACCTGCTGTAAACTCGGGCTCTGGTGAAAAAGTCTGAATAAAAATGATTTGAGATTGTGAATTATTATTCTTGCTGCAACTTCTGCGTGTTGTGTGCAGAATTTGACGCTTCGGACGTAGTCTCCGAAGCGTCTTTTGATGCTTGAATTGTTGTATTCTGCGCAGTTTCTTTCCCAGTATTGTGCGTGGTCAAAATAGTTTTTCATTTCTTTTCTGTATTGTCCTCTTTTGCCGTTGTTGCGGATGGGGATTATGCTGTACAGTCCTTGGTCTCGGAAGTGTGCGTGGATTGGATTTGAGTCATAGCCTTTGTCTAAACAATTTGTTTGTGCTAGAATCGGGCTGTGTTTTGTGAGGTATTTTATGTCTTTTGTGTCGCCGCGTGCTTTTGCGCGGAGTCTGAAAGACAAAATTCTTTTTTTTGTCGTGTACAAGCTGAGTTTTAGTGGTTGTTTGATTGGTTTTTTTCTGTCAATTCTTTTCGTGTAGTGTTGGCTTGCATTAGTTCTGCTTAAACCAGTGGAGTCAATTGCACCGTATTCTGCAGGTTCAAGCCCTGCAGAAAGAGAAACCAGTTTGTTTTTCAACCACATTGGTAAACGCTTAACAAATTTTTTTAGTGTAGAACAATCAGGCACTTTGTTTAATTCTTGACTCGCCCAATCGTCAATATAATCTTGCCAAGAACACTTGCCAGCAAAAGACAGAAAACCTGTGATTATGCTAGTTGCAGATGGAGATGGACAAGGATGGTTTGAGAAATCAACTTATGATTTTGCAAAAGGCAATGCTGTTGTTTTAAAAGCAACAATGAGAAAAAACAAGAATTGTGACCTCCTCCCCGCACTAAAGTGCAGGGCTTCCGGTGAAGTCTACTAATTTTCTTTGGTGTATGTCTGCTTGGTTTCTGACGTAGTTATCAACTACGTCCACAGTGTTGTAGCCAACACTTCCTGCATACGCGCCCGGACTCCAAAAATGTCCGCGCGGGTAGCGCAGCCTGAACTTAGGCTGCTCTCTGAAAAGAAGATAGCTTGATCCCCCTTTGAGTAATTGCAGAGCTTTGCTCTGCGACATACTCGGTGGAATCTCGCAGGAGATAATAAAGAAATTGCCGGTTTGGCGAAGCCAAAGAAAACTCGCGGTTCGAATCAGATTTGAACCAAGGCAAACAGTTGTTTGCCGCGTAATACTCCACTGCTTGCGGTGGTTGGGATAGCGAGTTTTCAGACAATTTCTTTATTTCGTCCCCAAACAATAGTTAAAGTAGAAAGCTTTATATACTGGAAAATATTAAAAAGGCTGGAAAAAGGTGGACTATGTTACAAGTGAATATCGGTGCGCTTAAGGAACGCCAAACTGAACTGGCAAAAAGTGTTAGCTTCCAGGATAAAATAATTTTTGACGCGATACGCTACGTCGCAGGATTCAGTGTCTCATTCCGCGGAAGCACTTGCGTGTGCTCAGCAGTAGTATTTGATTTCAAAACCCTTAAAATCGTTGAAAAGAAATTCTTAGTCACAAAAGCAGACATGAACTACCTCTCGGGCTTTGAAGCATTCCGCGAAGGACCACCGATCTGCCAATTGTATTACGACCTTGAATACGAACCAGACGTTATTATGGTGAGCGGTCATGGAGCAGCACATCCTTTTGCGTGCGGACTTGCGACATTTGTCGGAGTCGAACTAGGCAAACCTACGTTTGGGGCGGCAAAGAACCTTATTTTTGGAGAAGAGAAAGATGACACGATTATTATTGATGGACAGGCATATGGAAAAGTCATCAAAACGCGCGAATACGCAAACCCACTATACATTTCACCAGGAAATCTGATTTCTGTTGAAACTGTTGCCGAGATTGTTCGCAAATGCGTGATTCCTCCACATAAATTACCTGAGCCATTGCATGTTGCGCATCGGCAGGCGAAAAAAGTATTGGATGAGCAGAAAGTTGATGCTGTTGAACACGAAAAGGAGGTTGTGCAGGAACATGAGTGATTCTATGATTGGTGATCAAAACGCGCTTCGTGCAGTGTTTAATCCCTCTCCAATGCAGCCTTATATTCTTGTTCTTAATGTTGAGAATCAAGGGGAACAAGTCTATCAGAAACCAATTGTTGTTCGAGATAAAATACTTGCTTTCACATCAGTGGATGATGCTGTTGCAGCAGCTGAATCTTTTTTTGAGCGAATGAGGGCAGGAAAGGAGAATCTGCCCCTACACAATTTTGATCGTATCCAACTTTACATTGCGCATGGATATGCTGATGACTTAGGTGTAGATTATGGTACTGTGTTTGCAATTGTCGACAGCAAATTAGGACGTTTAATTGACTATCCTTGAATTACTCTTCGCTTGAATCTTCAGTCACTTGCTTGACCTGCTTGCTGCGATAGATACTCGCAAATGCGGGAGTGACGACCAAGAAATCATCACCAAAGCCGGCAATCTCGCCTTCGATTGCGTCAGTGGTCTTCTTGAGCTTGTTAATCGCGCGCTTCAACTCGACAAGGTCCTTGTCTTTGAGCGGACGAATGTTGACAAGCGCGATAGTGTAGCCTTCACGCAAACTGTCCAGAATGGGTTTAACATCATCAAATTGTTCAAGCATGAATGGGCGGACAACAACTTTTGAGCGCATCGCTTCATTATCGTTCTCAAGCTCGACATACTCGGTCTCTTTTTCCATTTCGTCATACTTAGGACCGCTAAATTTTTCTTTTAATTTTGCAAGAATACTCATAACACAGCCTCCGACACCAATTTTTGATTACTCACGGTTATTCAATGTATTTAGCTCATATTTAAAGTCTTCGAAACACGAGGCACTATTTAATCAGTTGTTATTTTGTGGTGGTTAAAAGGGAAAGATTTAAAAAGTGGTTTTTCGTGATTTGTGGTATGGTGCTTGAACATTTAGAAGATGCTATGCGAGTGATGATGAGTATCCGTGGAAATTACAAAGAACGTTACACTCCTCGTGAGCTTCTGCCAGTGATGGGCGCAGTCTATGATGCACTTGCAGTGGCTCGTGGGCTTACTGCTGCGGGACTTCGTGCGTTCAAAGAGTGTTGTGGAAAGGTCGACACTCAACTTTTTTGCGGTTCAATCCAAGACGCAGAATCAGTCGTTCGCAACTGCGTTACTGGAGTGTCAACACCTTATTCTCGATTGCAGGAATTGGAGCAGGTGCTTGGTCTTGCTTATCGTATCAAGCAAACCCTTCCTGAGAAAGAGTTTGCCGAACTGTATGCTCGGGGAATAGGATTTGAGGGCACACAAATTCAATAGCATCGTAAGCTTTATAAAGCCCTCCTAAAATCTTCCCTTCATGTCCAAGCGAAAAGGAAGGTCGCGCGCAGGAACAAGACAACTGTTCTCCAAACACCACCGTGAAAAAGGAAAAATCTCACTCACTAGCTATTTCATGCCTTACGGTGTAGGCGACCGAGTGCTTCTCTCTGCTGAGCCAGCAGTCCAGAAAAGTTTATACCATCCGCGATTCCACGGCAAAACTGGGAAAGTGATTGCTAAGCGTGGCGAATGTTACGAACTTACTATTAGAGACGGCGGAAAAGAAAAAATGATTATTGTGCACCCTGTGCACCTTCGCAAACAAGTAAGTATGCTCAGTGCAAAGACCGGAAAGAGGAAACAGTAAAATGGCCAGAAAAATAATCTCACAAACACCAACCAACGCGAGTGTTGTACACGCTGAACTGATTCGCATCAAGAACCGTGATACTGAACTTGGCTTTCGCGCGCAGAAAGCGCTTGACTACATGGAAGGAATCGGGCCTTTGGAAGTCAAAAAAGCAGAACAGCTGCTTGACAAACTACTCAAGCTTGAAGTTCCACGCCTTCGTGATTTACACTTCCACAAAATCATTGATTTGTTGCCTACTAATGCAAAAGATGTAAAAACCATTTTGCAAGGGTACAACGTAACGGTCTCGCAAGAAAATTGCAAAAAAATCGCTGACACTGTTGCGGAAGCTGTTTAGTTCTTATGCGCCTTGGCGTCCTTTATTCCGGTGGCAAAGATTCCACACTTGCTCTGATGAAAGCACAACAGTTCCACGATGTTCTGTGCTTAGTAACGCTTGTTTCTTCGAATAAAGAAAGCTTCATGTTCCATACGCCGAATATTGACATCACTTCGCTGCAGGCGGAAGCGATGGAACTTCCGTTGGTGCGCGTTGAGACGCTTGGCGAGAAAGAAAACGAACTTGCTGATTTGAAAAAAGCACTTACGCTTGCGAAAAAGCAACACAAAATAGAAGGAGTGGTGACTGGCGCAATTCGCTCGACCTATCAAACAAGCAGAGTCCAACAGGTGTGCCACGAACTTGGACTTTGGTGCTTCAATCCGTTGTGGTTAATGGATCAGGAATTACTTCTTACTGAAATCATCAAAAGCAAAATCCACGCGATTATCAGCGCAGTTTCCGCAGAACCCCTTGATGAAACTTTCCTTGGGAAAAAACTTGACACCAGAATTGCAAAGCGACTTGTTGATTTAGGAAAATCTCATAAAATAAACCCTGCAGGGGAAGGCGGAGAAGTTGAAACAACAGTACTTGACGCGCCCACGTTCAAGAAAAAGATTGAAATTCTCAAACGCCAGATAAACTACAAAAATTACGCTGGAACGTTCACAATACTTAACGCACGACTGGTGCAAAAATGATTCTTATCATAAGTGCCTGCAAAGAACCATTGAGTGAACTGGAGTTCATCGAACCACTCAAAGCGCTTGTTTCAAATTCAAAAGTAGTTCACTACACACAACTCCAAGCAAAAGACCTCGCTTTGGCAGAAAAAATAATCATTAGCGGGACAGCGTTGGCAGACTTTGATTATCTTCAAGCAGATTTTTCCTGGATTTCCAAGCTTAACAAGCCAATCTTAGGAATCTGCGCAGGAGCACAAGTTATCGCAAAAGCGTTCGGATGGGAATTAGTGGATGAGACACACATTGATGTCAAGCCCGTGCACATGGTCAAGTTAAATCTGCTTGTCAAAGGAGACTTCAACGCGTACTTTTTACACACCAAAAGAATCCGCGGCGATTTTACGACACTTGCCAAATCAGGTGAAACTCCTGCGCTGATAAAGCACAATGTCAAACATGCGTATGCCTGCATTTTCCACCCTGAAGTGCTTAATCAAGAAATCATCACTTTGTTTATACACGCAAAGCATAAATAGAACCACTTCCCAGTTCAGGCATATGCGATGGACACTATTGTTTCTTTTGGTAATAACTGCTTGTTCAACAGTTGAGCAGGCCTCTTCACCAATCAGCACAAACCCTGTCTCGACACCCGCACCGGTTCAACAGACTATAACCCCTGAGGCAAAGCTGCCGCAGGACATCCCGATTCCGATTGTTCAGCCTGAGCCGAGCGTTGAAGTTATCAAACAAAACAACGCACCACCAGGAAAAATTCCCTGCATGGATGACTGCCAAAACCGCTGTGATGAACGCGCACAAATTGCCTGTACTCAAAAAGAACGAGCAGGCTGCCGCGCATCCTGCGGCGAAACAATTGAAAATTCCGCATGCGTACAAGCATGCACCTTCCTTTCCCGACCGGATGTATGCAAACAACAATTCGAGAAATTCTGCGGGGCACAATGCGCTAGTGAATGTTACTGAACTTCTATCCTGCCATGCACCATATCCATTGAACAACGGAAGTTTATCACTCCTTCTTTTTCAAGATTGATTTCAACAGTCTCATTTCCTCCAGCAGGAACAATCTTATCGATATTCAATGAAGGGAAGACCACTTCACGCGCGCAACCAGCAGTATCTTGTGCATGGAATTGGAGTCGTAGCGGGACTCCTTTTTTTGCTACAATAACGTTTGGGGAATATTTTGAACTGGTAATCTCCACAGCAATTTCTTGGTAGCCATCTTTCATTACAGCAACAACTCTTTCCTCAACGCTGGCCTGTTGTAAGTAGCTAGGAAGCTTCAACTCATTCGATACAACAGGGATTGTTTGGCTCTTTTCTTCCACCGAAAAAGAAAGTATTGTGCTTACGAACAGTGCAATCACACATGTTACTATACTAATACTTATTTTTCCTAGCGAAGGTTTTTTCTGTCGGGAGCAATCCACTACGTATATAGTCCCTCCAAGAGTAAGCAACACAACTGCGACAAAAAAAGGCATGAATGTTTCGATGCTAAATGGACGGACCATCTGGCCTAGCATCCCACCCATCATGCCACCCATAGGCCCTGCCATAATGCCTTCCATCACTCCCAAATGACCGCCTAGTTTGCCGAATGGAATCCCCGCCGCAAGACCTACAATGCTTCCGATAATGACTCCCCACAAGAAATTTCCAGTGGGGATTAAGAATAATGTAGCGGTTACAAGGCCCGCAAGTATGCCCATGGACATTCCCACCATCATGCCATGCATGCAATCAATTCCCTTGCGATTGCGAAAGATATATGCGCCAGCAACCGCAAAAAGAAGTGTGCACAACGCGCCAATAACCCAATAGGAATACATGTGACTTTTTTTCTTTTACCCACTATTTATTTCTTTCCATCAGCAACGATGCTTATAGTCTCCTTTTTAACTTCCACTTTAAACATTCTATTAACGTACTTATTTCTTCTAATATTACTAAGACAACAATTATATCTAACTCTTCATTTGCACTGTGTGGGGTGAGTTGTATGCGGGGGCGAACACTAGACGCGTTGCGCGAAGAATTCTCACGCGTGCGCATAGAGATAACAGATTCTGAAGAAGAGATTAGAAAATTACGGATGTCCGGGTTGCTGCACTTAGCAGAAGTCAATGCTTTGGACCAGATGGAAGACGAATTACGAGAATTTGAACGGGTGACCGAACAAATTCCGCAGCCTGACAGGTTGCACAACATCCACGACGAGCTCCACGGCCTGCGATCCAGGCTTGACAGCTTTTCAAACGAAGTACGGATGATGTAGTTTTTTCTTTTTTTGATTGACGATAGGTTTATAAGTGCGTTCTCAAGATTTTCTTGCTATGCGGCCGTGGCACAACCCGGTACTGCGTCAGTCTCGAATTTATCAAGAGCTAACTGATTTCCGCAAGGATATCCCGGTTCAAATCCGGGCGGCCGCGTATAACTTTAAACCCGGATTTGAAAATCTGCGCATCTGTTGATGCTTGACTTGCTCAAGCTTCACTTTTCGCAAGTCCGGGCGGCCGCG
>Ga0209542_10008594_pt1 | contig 19017 bp, 22 predicted proteins | sample RifCSPhighO2_01_FD_184028 | JGI IMG/M metagenome (GOLD analysis project Ga0209542, IMG submission 184028) | Soil microbial communities from Rifle, Colorado - Rifle CSP2_plank highO2_0.1 (SPAdes) (version 2) | ecosystem: Environmental > Terrestrial > Deep subsurface > Rock core/Sediment ...
CTGTGGACGCAGAGCGCGCACGCAACATCTAATATCTTCGACCCGATGTTCGACCTCGTATGGCAGAGCGCAAAGCCGGTTAAGGGTTAAGTGATCATTATTATTTATGGCAAAAGTTTTTAGGGATTCAACCGAAGAATGGATCCTGATAGCATTGACGAATGCTACTGACAAAAATGGGTTATACTTGGAAGGCCTTTTTCTTAGCAAACATTCTGAGAAATTAAAAGCAAATCTGACACAATTCATAAATAAAATAAAGGAAATGGAGGAAAAAGGTCTTATTAAAAAATCTCAAGAATTTTTGTCTAATCATTGTTTAACAAAAGAAGGTAGGAAAAAACTTCTGAAAGTAAGAAATCTCAGGGGTTACTATGACATCATATCCGAGTTTCCTGAAATTGAATTAAGAGAACGAATTGAGAATATAGAATCTTTTCTTTTAGCCGGTTTATTGACTACTATTCTATTCTTCATAGGCAAAATACCTTTTATAATTACACAGGACAATTTTCCGACTGCAATAGCTCTAATATCTGTATACACAACCTTGTTTCTTTTTGCTGCAGTCCAAACATACATATATTTGTTTAAAATATTTCTTTTCTGGACATTTAGTTTGAAAAGGAATACCCTTTGGGTTTATAGAGAATGGCTTTGGAATAATCGTAATAAAATAATTTATCCTATACCTATAGTAATAGTAATTGCAATTTTATACTTTATATACATCTATAATATTTTCCCATGGCAAGCTATTGTAGGAACGTTAGCGTTGAGTGTAGTTACAGCAATTATTACAAATTTGAAGAAAGTTGTTGGTATCATAAAACGTTTGTTCGGGATAAAGGAATAAACTCTTTTTATACAGGGCATTACAAGTAAAATCATGGACACTGATTTTGCTCATGAGATAATACGCAGGTGCTGCCGAACATACTTTAAAAACGTCAAGCCCGACGAGATAAATCTGCATCTTACCAAGCCCAGCGAAAAGTTTCACGGCCATAGGCGTGTCATGAGTATCATGGGCAGGGAACGGGGCAAGATAATCATACAGGCTGATGCTGAATTTCTGGAGAAAGCCGATCCTATAACTCTCACAGAAAAAATCGCATACATGCTGGCGCACGTGAAGCTGAAGACGCCCGAGAAGTATTCGCTCAGGCATGAGATCGCTGCACGCCGCGAGATGAAGAGATTTATCAAGGCAATCAAAGATAACGACAAGGCGTTCATGAAAAAATTCGGCAAAGGTTAGTTTCTATTAATTACAACGCGTAATACGGCCCGCCGTAGTAATATTCTCTCGGCAGGTCAACTGCTGATATGTCAGCAAAGTCACCCAGAGCGTTCGCTTTTATTTTGCCGTCGGACACCGTGTAGAGCACGTTATCAATGTACAGCGAGCGCCGAATCTGGTTCATCCATATATCAGTGCTGTTCGCATGCGTCACGCGGCCCTTTACCGATATGCCTGTTGTGTCGATGCTGAATGCGTACGCGCCCTGCCACGCGAAGTCTCCCCAAGACTGGCCATTATCTTCGTAAAGCGACACAGGTATCACCAGCAGATTCTTGCTCAGGCTGAACAAAAATGCCTTGTGGTCGTTGAACGCCTCGGAATACGTGCCACGGCCGCCGAGCTCGTATTTGGCGATTTCCTGTGGGTTGCCAACATCAGAGACGTCAAAAAGCGATATTTTCAGGCCCTTAAACGCTACGCGGCCGTCGATGTCCTGCGAATTCTGGCCGACTCCTATTATGTGAGTAGCGTCGTAAGGGTGAAGATAATCGGAAACGCCCGGGATCTTCAGCTCGCCGAGCACACTCGGTGCGGTCGGATTGCTGAGATCGATCACGAAAAGCGGATCCATGCGCACGAATGTAACAAGGTATGCGCGGTCGCCCACGAATCTTGCAGAGTATATCCGCTCTCCCGGAGCAAGATTCTCCAGCCTGCCGACAACGGACATGCTGCTGTCGAGCACGTAGACATTGTTGAATGTACTGGGTTGAGTGGGTACAACCGGTTTTTCAACCGGCTGATCCGGTCCTGTAACATCTGGTTCGCTGCCCGGTGCAGTTTGACCCGGATCTGCAACGGCTACGCCGCTACCGCCCGAACCCGATGTGACAACGCCCATCGGCCGTGCGAATAATGCGAAATTAGTTGTTGTCGTTGCGATGCGGAAGTAGCCGTTGCTCTCGTCCATAGAGAACTGGTTCAGCGGAGTGCCCGGCACTTCGCCGCTGCCGATGTAATTAATATCACCGTTGTTTATTTCTATCCTGTGCACGACGGATTTGTCCTGTTCCCTGTAAATGTCATTGTAAACCTGTTCTATCTTGCCGCTGAGTTGCTGCAGGATGTCTGCTGCGGATTGCGGATTGCTCTGCATCCATTCCTGAAGCACGAGCTGTATCTCGCCGTATTTGCGGTAATCAGATTTGGCTGAGGCACGGATAGAACTTATCTCGCCAGATACGTCCGCCGGAAGAAGCGGCACGGTAACGTCCAGTATTTTTTCCATGGTATAATACGGGCCAAGCTGCTTCTGGTAGGCGAGATAAATATTGTCCTGCGATACGTACATGTTTGTGGAGTAGCCGAGCAAGAACACTTTGTTCTTTGCTTCTGCCGCATCGTCTTTCATATTAAGCGACACGATATTGTATTGGTACGAATACGACGGCATGTCAAAGTAGTATATCTCTTGGAACCCGCGCTGGTATGGTGAGAATACAGGTACAATGCCACCGTACGTTGGCACGGTAAGTATTGCGTACACCTGGTCACCAATCATGCGCGAATTATAATAAGATCCGTTGAACTCCAGATCGCGCGCCAGAGTTGGATTCGACCTGTCTGAAACATCGTAGATCTTTATGTAAGTTGTCGAGCCGCCATAACGTATTGGCATGCTGTCCGCAGCGATTTTTTCAGCCACTCCTTCGGTTGCGGCGAGTGGCAGCGGCCCGTAATTGTAACCATAAACGTTACCGAAAACAACCAGCCTGTCATCGTTTATGTAAATCTGGCTGGGATTAGATCCTGAGAGGTTTATGGTAGAAAGTATTTTCATGCTGTCCGCGGGATAGGCGTCTGTAATAACCACGGAATTGCCCGATATGGTGTAAATATATTTTCCGTCGTTCTTTACAAAGTCAGCCTCGTCTACGCCTGTAACTTGAATGTTAGTAGTCGAATAATCGCCCGATTTGTCTGCTGCCTGGGGAGCGCCTGCACTAAGAGTTTCTCTTTGGACTGCGCCACCAATCGAACCGTAACTATTCTGTCCCTGCAGAAATTCTGTAAGCTGCTCGGCCGAGGTGAATTTTTTCAACTCATTGCCTGGAGACACAGGTGCAGTGCAAAGCGAAAAGACTGCTACAGCCACGATAGCGACTGCAAAAACCTTTATGTGAACCACGTCTTTCATGATCATCTATATGCAGCCGGATGATATTTAAGACGGCGGTTTTGTTAGGGGATAAACCCTATATCGCATTAAACCTTTTCCACTAACTTCTATCTATGGATGTAGCAAAGCAGCTGCTGGACGAAATAAGAAGCGGGTGCGTAAGAACGCAGGATGAACTGGAGCTGGCAAAGATCAAGCTATCCAACGGGGCTGATCTGATCAAGAATTCCGACATTTCTTCCTTGCTCAAGGAAACCGACTCTGACTACTCAAAACTGCGAAAGTTCCTGCAGATAAAGAATGTCCGGACTGCATCGGGTGTTGCCAATATTGCTGTCATGTGGCTACATGGCAGTCACGCAAACAGCTGTCCCGCCAAATGCATCTATTGTCCGCAAGGCGAGTCCAATGGCGTGCTAATTGCGCCGAAAAGCTACACAGGAATTGAACCGACTACTTTGCGAGCGATCCGCAATGAATATGATCCGTACAAGCAGACAGTCAATAGATTAAAACAGCTCAATATTATAGGTCACCCAACGGACAAATGTGAGTTAATAATAATGGGCGGCACGTTCATGGCTACGCCGTCCGCGTTTCAGGAAGAATTTGTCAAAAGATGCTTAGACGGTTTTAACGGGAAGCCTTCGGCTTCCTTAACAGATGCGCAATTGGCAAACGAAACCGCACGGAACCGCTGCATCGGGCTGACTATAGAAACACGCGCCGACTTCTGCACGGACGAACAAATTGACAGGCTGCTTGCGCTTGGCTGCACGCGCGTGGAGATAGGTGTGCAGTCAGTCGACGACGAGCTTCTCCGCATCACAAAGCGCGGCCACGGCGCGAAGGCGAATATCGATGCTATCAGGCGGCTGAAGGAAAAAGGGCTCAAGGTATGCGTTCACTGGATGCCTGGTCTAACCGGGATGCACGGTCAAATTGACGAAGCCAAGGAAATAGAAATGTTCAAACAGTTGTTCACGGCTGATTACATGCCAGACGAGTTGAAAATATATCCAACGCTTGTGATACAAGGAACAGAGCTCCATGACATGTGGAAAAGCGGGCGCTACACGCCGCTGACAGACGAACAGATGATACGCCTGCTGATAGAGTTCAAAAAAATAATACCGCCTTACGTGAGGCTGAAGAGAGTCATGCGCGATATTTCGGAGCACAACTCCGAAGCAGGAGCGCGTGTAACAAATCTTCGGCAGCTGGCTGCAGAGAAGATGGAATTTTCCTGTAAGTGCATAAGATGCCGCGAGGTAGGTCATTTAGACGCTGGAAACATCGAGCCAAAAATTAACGTAATCAAATATAATGCATCAAACGGCAAAGAGATTTTCATTGAATACAGCGGCGGCGCACTGCTAGGTTTTATCAGACTAAGACTTGATAATACAAACATAGCGCGCATACGCGAATTGCATGTCTACGGTTCTATGACGCCAATCGGTGAAGAAAGCCGCCAGGCACAGCACAAAGGCGTTGGAAAAATATTGATGGCCCAGGCCGAGCAGATTGCAAAAGACAATGGGTGTGGAGATATTACAGTCACCAGCGGAATCGGCGTTCGTGAATATTACAGAAAACTGGGCTATAATCTCGAAGGCAGTTACATGACAAGGGCGCTTAAATAATCTTCAATACAAAATTTTAATCAATGCCAGTGCAAAATTTTGTGGCGGATCAATTCGGGGAAGTCGCAATCGGCGGCGGGTTATTTTCTTTTGATGTCCAAGGCTGCCATGCTGCGTTGGAAAAAGCACGCAATGGCGAAGGGCTTTCTGCGCATGACATTGGAATCCTTAGGCATGGCTATGGCGAGATGAAAAAACTTGCCGGATGCCCGTCCTACGAGCAAATCGGCATGCCGCATGCCAGTCTTCTGAGACGCGTTGAAGATTATCTCAATTCTGCAGACATCGTCCGGGTTTAAGAACTTCCGCTGGTATAGTGTTATCTGGTGTGGGGATGCATCTCGACGAGGCAATGAAGGAAGAGGCGGAGCGGCTGGAAAGGGAAATAATTTCTATAGACATTCAGCTAGGGCGTGCGCAAAAAAAGATTGTTGACCTGATTGAGCTGCGCAGGAAGACTGAGCATGACCTTCTGGCGCTGAAAAACAGCTTCGAGACGCAGGCGGACGAGACGCTTCGGGAAATTCTAAGCAGACGCCCTGTAAGGATCTGATACGCTGTTCACTATTCTTCTGTAATGATGCGCGTACTTGTGACGGTAGCGGTAGAGCATGTAGATCGCCCCGGCTATAATCACAAGCGCCAGAAAATATTCCATGGCGTTAAGCCTGCCTGCAATGACCGTATATTCGGAGCCCACAGCCCAGCCCGCCATGCCAAGCATGAACGTGCGCGGGATGGAGCCTATGAACGTGGCCAGCGCGTATTTCTTCCAGTCGAGCCGCAGCACGCCGGAAGTCAGCGAGACCAGGGCGATGGGAAAGAAAGGCACTGCGCGGAGCAGCGCTATGGTGGTCCATATTTTTTTGCCTTTCTCGATCTTTTTTTCCTCCCGCAATACGTCGCGCCACGAAACGCCGATGAACCTGTTCAATTTCCTGATAAGCGGCTTGCCGCCGTAGTAGCCTATGCCGTAGACGAAGAAGGAGCCGATTGTTGAAGCAATAGCAGCAGGTATTGCTATGACGAAGAATACCTTGACAGCCGCGTCCCACAGAGCAAGACCGGGCTCGACCAGTATGAAGCCTGCGCCCATGATGACGAGCGGGGACGGTATTGGCACCAGCACCTCTTCAAGGATAACTATAAAGAAAACGCTGTAAGGCCCGTATGCGTGAATGAACGCGACGCTCCACACAACAAGAGCGGAAAAAATTTCCGAGAGCATGATATGAATTGGAAAGAAGATTTAAATTTAGCCTATTTCTTCTCGCGTATCTCGTGCCTTATACCTGCAAGAAAATCATCGAACTCCACACCGAACTGAGGCTTCATGCCGCGCGCGCGAACGGCAACAGTGTTGTTTGCTTCCTCTTTGTCGCCTATGACAAGTATGTACGGGACTTTCATCGTCTCCGCCTCATGTATCTTGTAGTTGACCGTATTATTTTTTACGTCGAGCTCGCACCTTATACCGCTGTTAACAAGCTTTTCTGCTATTTTTTTTGCCGTGTCAATGTTTCTGTCTGTCAATGAGAGCACGCGAACCTGCACCGGCGATAGCCACACAGGCAGGTTGCCTTTCGTATGTTCAAGAAGTATACCTATGAATCGCTCAAGAGAACCGTAGATCACGTTATGCAGCATAACAGGTCTGTGAGTCTCACCATCTGAGCCTATGTACTCAAGTTCAAAACGTTCTGGCATTGAGAAATCCAGTTGTATAGTAGAACATTGCCAGTTCCTGCCAAGTGAGTCCTTTAAATGGAAGTCTATTTTCGGCCCGTAAAACGCGCCATCGCCTGGATTTATCTTGTACTTGGCATTATTATCTATCAATACTTTTTCCAGCAGCTTCTCCGCCTTGTCCCACATGCGATCATCGCCAATACGCTTCTCGGGTCTGGTAGATAGCTCTAAATGATCGAATTCAAGACCTAATTTTTTGGAAAACATCATCACTAAGTTCATGACTTTTGTTATCTCGTCTTCAAGCTGATCCTCAGTACAGAACAGGTGAGCATCGTCTTGTGTGAATTTAATAACACGGAAAAGCCCGCTGAGGACGCCTGATAGTTCCTGGCGATGCACCACACCGAGTTCGCCGACTCGCAATGGTAAATCCCTGTATGACTTCTGGCCTGAGCGGTATACAAGCATCGCACCAGGACAGTTCATCGGTTTTACAGCAAAGTCCCTGTCTTCGTATTTTGTAAGGAATATATTTTCTTTATACTTTTCCCAGTGACCGGATATTTTCCATAACCTGTTATCCATTATCTGCGGCGTGGAGATCTCCTGATAACCGGCTTTGCGATGCTCCTCTCTCCAGAAGCTAGTTAATTCGTTATAAAGAATCAATCCTTTATTGTGCCAGAATACCATACCTGGAGCGAGCTCGCTGAAAGAAAAAAGATCGAGATTCTGGCCTATTATTCTGTGGTCGTTTTCTTTGAGTTTTTCCCTGTCGAGAGTTGTTTTTGATATCTGACGGAGAAGTTCTTTTGGGTCGTATTTCTCCTCAACGATTTTTTTTACTGTCTCGACAGTCTGGGCACCTGCGGGTCTTATCTCTCTTGATAATTCTGACAGCGGATGGCCCTTACATTTAATCGTAAACGACTTGTACCAGCCAAAAGGCGCGCGATGAACTTCGTAATCATGCCTCAGCGCGTTTTCCATCTGTTTCAATGCATCAAGCGCAAAAGCTGGCTTGGACGGTCTTGACGTCAGGTGAACAAAAGGATAAACAACTATGGTCTTTGTCTTGACCTGCTCGGCAACTTTTTTTATTTCAGCAACGGTCTTATCAATTACTTCCTGATTGTCGCCGTCTTCGGACGAAGTAAAAGCTACAAGACACTCTTCGATGCGCTCCTTCTCTCCCGCTTCGTCGGCCATATCTATGGCCTTCTTCTTGGCTTCGTATTCTATGTAATCGCTGTGCATCAGGAGTATTTTCATTTTTTCACCGTGGTGTAAATATGCAAGAATCTGTTACGTGCATACAACGCACCTACCTAGACTTTCACTGCCACTTATTTAAATGTTATAGAATTGACAATAGAATCACAGCCCCATGGTGTAGAACACCTTTTCTTGGAAAGAAAAGCTGTACCAAAAGAAGGTGTGCCGAATGGTCAAGCATAGAGGCCTTTGGAATCCATCCCTTTCTTTAAAAAGAAAGGTCTGGATCAACCCCAAAGAATAATACGCAGCAAAGCTGCTATTAGGAAGTGAGGTTGACAAGGAGAGAAATCGGAAGAAAAGAAGTTCCTACGGAACTTCAAATCATTCTGTTTCTGCTCCTGTAAAGAGAGCCTCGGACCCAGGTTCGAATCCTGGTGGGGCTATTTCTGATACTTCTTGTCTATCTTGCCATGGCGGAATTTTTTTACAGTGGCCTTTTCCGCGCTGCAGACGTATGTGGCAACGCCTGGAAACAAAGAAAGCGTGGCCATTGCTATGTGGCCTGCTCCTGATCGCGCTTCCTCGCAAACAAATTCTGGTATAGAGAATCTTCCTATCCTATGATCATCCATTACGAAACCTTCTTTTGTAACAGCTATTGCGTTATCTTCGGTTCTGCTGTATCTATCCAGGGCATCGTAAGGGACATCTTTTATATGCATGCTCCTGTAGTCCGACAAGTCAGATTCTTTGACAGTTGATTTTCCAGTAAGCATTGACATATATCGGTTATAGAGTGCCGGATTTTCTATGTTTATCCTGACAAGATATAGACCGTTGTGATCTCTATGCTCTACAAACTCTGCCATAGCCTCGAATACTCCGCTGTCTGCATGACCGTTTGTGAAAGCTACCATAGAACTCAAGCGTAATATCAACGGGATATATTTAAAACACTTTTGGAACAATGTCAACTATGATAACTGTCCTAAGGCTTGGTCATCGCGTCGGGCGGGATGACCGCATATCAACTCATTGCGGTCTAGTCTCAAGGGCTCTGGGCGCCGACTCTATAATATACAGCGGCGATAAAGACAGCGGGATGGTCGAGGGCGTTACCAAAGTTGTCAGCCAGTTCGGCGGCAATTTCTCGGCGGCTTACGAAGAGAAATGGAAAAAAGTAATAACCGAGCACAAGAAGAATAAATTCACAATCGTGCATATGACGGCTTACGGTATGCCGCTACAGGACAAAATAAAAGACGTACGAAAACACACTAACATACTTGTTGTAGTAGGCGGCGAGAAAGTGCCGGGCGAAGTGTATGGTCTGGCTGATTACAATATTGCAGTAGCCAACCAGCCGCACAGCGAGATAGCTGCGCTTGCGCTCTTTCTGCATGAATACTTCAACGGCAAAGAGCTCGGGAACGATTTCTGCAATGCAAAAGTAAAGATTGTCCCACAGGAACACGGAAAGAAATTGGAAGAATCGTAATGTATTTTGTATTTAAATTTAGTATACATAGCGCTAATTATGTGCGGTATTTTCGGCGCCTACTCATTGAAAGGAGAAAATGTAATTCCGTATGCGTGTATAGGACCACAATTTCTACAGAACCGTGGAGGAATGCAAAATCAGGGCGTCGGGATTTCTGACGGCTTAAGAATTGAAACCAGCCCAGGATATCCGTACCAGGCTTTTCCTGACTGGATGAAAAAATTCTCAAGTCCTGTTGCAGTCGCGGGTCTCAGGTACGCTACAGAAGGTGAAAGAAGTGGCAAAAATGATTCGCCGCCGATAGATGTTTCTTTCAGAGATATGCAGGTGCACATTGCACACAACGGCAATATTCCTTACTCGTCAGTTCTGCGCGCATGGCTTGAAAACATCGGATATCAGCATACACGAACTACAGACACGGAGTCGCTTGGTGCACTCCTCCTGAATGAGATATCAGAATGCGGCAATATAGCAGAAGGAACGCAAAAAATTGTAAAAAACTTGGAAGACGCTGCGTGTTCTGTTGTTGCAGTTTTTCCGAAGCAAAGTACTATGGTTGCCTACAAAGACCAGCAAGGTTACAGACCGCTTTTTATGTACTGGGATGAAAGCAGAGGACTCTGCATGTTTGCCTCGGAAGATCCTGCTATATATAATATTTCTGAGGAGTTTGACGAGAGTCTAATAAGAGAAGTCGAAAGAGGAGAAGTCATTGTAGTGAACAAAGATGGTGTGAAAAGTTATAAGACAGAGAACAACAGACCCGAAACTCTCTGCAGCTTCGAGCACGTCTACTTCGCGAGGCCTGATACTTCGCTTCAGGGACTGAATGTAGCATTTGCAAGATCCAGACTCGGAGAAAAATTATGGGATCTGCACAAGATAAATGACGGCGTAATTGTACCAGACTCTGAATCCGGTGATTACGGTGCACAGGGATATTCAAAGGCATCTGGCCGTCCATATTTCAAGGCGCTCCCTAAAGAGAGGTACCCGATAATCGACCAAAATGGAATGAATGCTGGACAGCGCGGTTTCATGACGGCCACGGATACCGAGCGGAGATTCGTGGCAAAGAAAAGGCTCAAGATTAGGGATTTTGTTGAAGGACGTCATGTTGCATCTGTCATGGACAGCAATGTAAGAGGTACCACGGTACTAGGAAACCTGAAAAATCTCGCTGCAATGGGTGCCAAGAGCGTTGACGTACTTGTAACTTACGGTCCAATAAGGTCGGCGTGTCATTGGGGTATAGATTACAGAGGAATCAACGAACTTTCGCTAAAGGGGGAAACATCAGGGACAGTAGAAGGTGCGAACGAATTCATGAAGGCATGGGTCAATGAAAGGGCAGGTAAACTGAAATTAAATTCGTGGACTTACATGACCCCGGAAGGTCTGATAGAAGTTTTAGGCGACAAAACGTGTATGAAGTGCCAGGGTATTGGATTCGACGGCACAGTTCGCCTGCCCGAGTTTCTGGCTAAATTTTATCGCAATGACCATATGCTGATGAAGTGATCAGTCAATTCCAATGAAGTCTTTTCCTTCTCTTGACAGCAGAACAACTCTTGAGTCTGCCTTCTCGTTGATTATTCTGTAGCCTGAATTGCTCTCTATCTTCGCCGCGAAGTCCTGTATTTCCGAGTGAAGCGGCATGTCCTCGTATTTCATCACACGTCGTGAGCCTCCGACGGCCATGAAGGCTTTGACCTCGATAAACTTGCTTCCCGACTTTTCTATAATTTCAGCGTAACCCTTCGGGTCAGTTAGGTTGAGACCTCTAGCAAGAGTCAGACGCACAACCGTGTTGCAGTCAAACTTGCTGAGCATCTTCAATGATGTGTTAACATTCTCCCAGAAGTCTTTTTCCATAGGCACTGCCGTGCGTTTGTACATCTCCGGAGTTGTGCCGTAGAATGAAATGTAAAGATTAGTTGGCTGGTGGCCCAAAAGGCTCTCGATCATCTGTGGTCTTGTGCCGTTGGACACCAGGAAGGCTGTCATCTTCCTGCCCATCACTTCGTCAATGAACTGTGGCAGCTGCGGATAAAGTGTGGGCTCGCCCGATAATGATATGGCAACGTGTTTTGGCTCCATGGCGGCATCGAGCTTAACTTTGTCTGTGTTGGGATTGCCGAAGAAACCCTGGAGGTATTCAGTTTGCGCTTCTATGCAGCCGTCCAAGACGCTGACGGGATCATCCCACTGCTCCTGCTGCCGAGGCAGCATATAATCGAAATTGCGCCAGCAATGGAGACAGTTGAAAGAGCAGAAAAACATGACAGGCGTCATCTGTATGCACTGGTTGCTCTCTACGCCGTAGAACTTGTTCTTGTAGCAGACGTTTTTTCCACGTATGCTCTCTTTGGTCCAGCTGCATACCTTGACCGCGGAATGGTTGCCGACGAATCGGTAGCCCATTTGCGTTGTTTTTTGGCGCATGAAGTCAAGTCGTTTGTCCATATCGGATACTACTGTATCCACAAATCCATCGGGTATGCCGTTGCAGCTTCCGCCGCAACTATCTTTCTCCTGTATTATGGGTATCTGCATCACTAAACTCACTTTCAAAGAGTTTTAAAGTCAATTAGATTTAGGTCTACTATGACATTAAAGACGAGGATAGCAAAACTTTCCGGAGTAAAGGAAGTGCCAGGCAGTTGGCAGTTTATTGGCGATATTGCTCTTGCTAAATTCTCATCTAAATCAGATGTAAGGAAGAAGAAAATAGCCGAGTCTTTAATGACTATACTCAAGAATGTAAAAACAGTTTGTGAAATAAAAGAAGTAAGGGGTGAATTAAGGGAACCGGTCGTCAATGTTATATCCGGAACAAATACTATCACGACCCACAAGGAAAACGACGTGCTCTATAAGATTGATGTCGCAAAGGTCATGTTCTCCAAAGGCAACCTGACAGAAAGAAAACGCCTGCTGACGCAGGTAAAGGCAAACGAGACTGTAATAGACATGTTTGCTGGGATCGGATACTTCTCTTTGCCGATAGCAAAATTCACCGGAGCTAAGGTAATATCTATAGAAAAGAATCCGACTTCTTACAATTTTCTTGTCGAGAACGTGGCACTAAATAAACTGAACAACGTGACAGCCATCCAGGGAGATTGTAAGATAGCGGCAAGGGGGCTTGGCGGGCGGGCTGACAGGGTGATCATGGGCTATTTTCCCGGAACAGAGGAGTTCCTGCCGGCAGCCATGTTCATGGCAAAGACAGGTTGTATGATACACTATCACAACATCTATTTCGAGAAGGATTTGTGGAAGAAGCCGCTGGAAGAGTTAGAATCTGTTGCCAAGGCTATGAACAAAAAATATGAGGTTGTTGCTAAAAAGAAAGTCAAGTCTGTGGGGCCGCGCAAGTGGCATGTCGTGATAGATTTTAGGGTAGTTGCGCAATAGCTCCAGGTCTAGACATTATGTCGGCGAAGCGATCCAACACTTCTTCCCTCAATCGCTCCTCCTCAGAAATTTCAAGATTATTTTCAGGCATATTGTCATAAACCGCCCACGCGCCGATTTCACTCTCTGCTGGGTGAAAACGGGTTTGGACGATGACATTGCTGCTGGGCTCATGAGCTACGTGCGGCCAGTATCCGCGAACAACAGGCACAATACCGTTGTGATTTATAGATATAAAATATGGCCCGAATTTTGCCCTAAGTGTCACCGGATCCGTACCAAGCAAGACCGATAAAAACTGGTCAAATTTTTGGGGATTAGATGAAAACTTCGATACAAACCTCGCCACAAAATCGCTTTTTGTCGGTAGATCCACCTTGTACTGCGTCGCAGATTCTATCCCATCCATGAGGTTCGTTCGGACCTCTTTGACCGGCATGTCTTCCCTCAATACTATGTCGTCAAGAATTTCGCCTGTATCAAAATTTATAAGCGTCCTTGTCCAAGAAGGTTTTCCCATTCTATATTCATATCCTTCCGGTAGATTTGCTATAATACCAGGCCATTCGTAAGAGCACGCAATGTGGGCGCCGGATCTCTGCGCTTCAAGAACCGTATCAGCAAAGAACCCGCGACGCATCGGCTGGGATGCAAAATATTTTTTCTGCTCGGCAGTCCTGCCGGTTGCTATATCGTAACGACGAGAAGTGAATTCTTCAAACGCTTTCATAACGTCTGGATGTCAGAAAAGTATAAAAGCATTATTTGAGCGTTTTACCGGCATACGGCAGTCCGCTTTCCTCAAGCCGCAGCAACTGATTATATTTTGCCGTCCTCTCGGATCTGCAGGGCGCGCCTGATTTGAGGCCGAGCGCGCCGACACCTGCGGCAAAGTCGGCTATGAAGCTGTCTTCTGTATCACCCGAGCGGTGTGAGACAATAATATCCCAGTTGTTTTTTCGCACTATATTTATTGCATCTATTGCTTCTGTTACTGTGCCGATTTGATTTATTTTTACAAGCAGAGTATTGGCAGAGTTCTTATCCAGTGCTTTCTTTATTCTTTCAGGGTTCGTAACAGTGAGATCGTCGGTCACTACGCGGAATTTTGCTTTTACCTTTAGCGTGGAAAATGTTGTGAAGTCTTCTTCGTTGAACGGGTCTTCTATCGAAAATATTGGATAAGTCTTACCCAGATCTATGTAATAATCTATTAACTGATTTGGTGCAAGTATCTTGCCGTCTATTGTATATTTACCTGACTTGAAAAATTGTGAAGCAGCAGCATCTATGGATATTTTTACATCTCCTGAATAGCCTGCTTCGTCGATAGCCGTCCACAACAACGCAAGCGCGTCCTTGGTGATGGCAAGCGGCGGAGCGAAGCCGCCTTCGTCACCCACGTTTGCTGCTGTCTTGCCGTGCTTTTCTATTATAACTTTTTTCAGCTGGGAATAGACTTCACAACCAGCCTGAAGCGCCTCGGAGAATGTCTTTGCTTTAACAGGAACAATCATGAATTCCTGTATAGCAAGACTGTTGCATGCATGCGCGCCGCCGTTTATCACGTTCATGAAGGGTACGGGGATTGCCGGTTTTGACCCGGATAACTGTTCTATAGTTTCGTAGATTTTTTCGCCAGAAGCACGGCAGAACGCCACTGATACAGCCGTCGTTGCATTGCCGCCGAGTTTCCACTTGTTGTTGCCTGCAAGATCACAAAGTACTGAATCGAGTTTCTTCTGGTCAAGGTCTTTGCCGATAACTTTAGGCGCAATTATTTTGTTGACGTTGTCCACGGCACGCTTAACGCCGTTGCCAGCGTAACGACGACCGCCGTCGCGAAGCTCGATTGCCTCGTACTTGCCTCTGCTTGCGCCCGACGGCGCTATGGCACGGAAGCCGTTTACCTCGGCTTCGACGGTCGGCTTGCCTCTGCTGTCTATTACCTCTCTTGCCTTGACGGATTTTATTTTCACTATAATACCTCGAAATCTATTCTGTACTTCCAGATCTTAGGCCCGTACGGCAGCACTTTCTGGACATGCAGGAAACGTATCTTTTTTTTCATGGACTTTGCTATCTCCTCTATCCTATTCTTCTTCTCATCTAATGTACGTTCGTCCGAAAAGCAGTAAAAGTTGCAAACGCCCCGCGGCTTCAGGCATCTTATTGCATCGTCTACGTACTCAAGCGACCGCTCCGGCAGGGGCATTATAACGCGGTCGCATTTGGCGTGGTAATCTGCGACACTATCTTTGACATCACCAAGAAGAACATCAATCAGTTTGCATTTGTTGAGCGTTATGTTTTTCCAGAAGTAGTCTACGGCGTGCGGGTTTATCTCAACAGCAATGATTTTTGCGGGCTTTGCTTTCTTTTCTATCTCTATTGCAAACGGACCTATGCCTGCGAAAAACACCATGACTGTCTCGCCTTCCAGAACCTTGTCCACAACGCGCATTCTCTCCGTGCTCTCGCGGGGTGAAAAGTAAGCTACCTGAGGATCAATCAGGAACCTGCATCCGTTCTCGGCGTGCGTGACTTCTGTATTTTTTGAGCCTTTAACTATTCTGTAGTCGCGTGTTCTGTATTCTCCCTTTATCGGCGAACCCTTGTGCAATACTGTCTTAACGTTTTTGTGCTTCTTGACAATGGCATTCGCGATAAGTGTACTGCGTTTTTTTAGCTCTTGTGGTATCTCCACGATGGCTACTGCTTTGTCCTTGTTGCCAATTATATCGAATGAACTTGGAAGTAGCTTCAGCTCTTCTGCCGTCAGCTTCTTTTTGAGAAGGTCTTTGTAAGTCATGTTATTGATTTAAATCTGTAATTTAAAAAGTGAGAGTATGCCGAAAATAGTTGCGATAGTCGGAATGCCCGGCGCGGGCAAGACCGAGGCTGCAGAATTTTTTGTCAAAAAGGGCTTTCAGTTCATACGTCTCGGGCAGCTTACCATGGATGAAATCAAGTCGCAGGGGCTTGATCCGACGGAGGAAAACGAGAGATGGATACGAGAGAGTCTTCGACATGAACATGGTATGGCGGCGTATGCGACGCTGAACTTCCCAAAGATAGACTCGATGCTAAAGAAGGGCGACGTAATTATAGATGGTCTGTACAGCTGGGAAGAGTATCTTGCGTTCAAGGAAAAATATCCAAAAATAGTTGTTGTTGCAATTTATGCTTCTCCTGAGACGCGTTATACCAGGCTTGAAAAAAGAAAGCTTGACAAGAATGATGTCGATATGAGAAAACGACCCGTAAAAAAAGTTGACGCAGTAAGCCGTGATCGTGCGCAGCTGGAGAAACTTCATACGGGCGGACCGATAGCAATGGCGGATTTTACTATAGTGAATGACAGGAAGATAGACGATCTGATGAGTCTCTTGAAAGCCTTCCTGAAAAAGTGATTCTTATGTTCGGGAAAAAAGTATCGAAACAGATGAGCGTATCCAGCATAATATCTGCTTACCCTTTTGCAAAAGACATAATGGTCTCGCACGGCATAAAATTTATAGGCAGAGATCTCAGTCCTCTGGAGCCTCTGGAAAAAGTTGCCAAAGGCAACGGTCTTGGCGACAAAGATATAGACGGCATCCTGTCGGAAATATCAAACTACAAGGAAAACAAGAACGTAAAAATCGACGTGGCTCCTGAAGCGGCGGAGAAATTAAAAAATGTTCTAAAAAGCAAGAGTATGAAAGCCGTGCGGCTGCGGTTGTACTCAGACGGCTGTGCGCTTTACACATACGATATGGATTTTACCAACATAAAGGGCGGCAATGACGTGGAAATGAATGTAAACGGTCTGAGGATGTTTGTAGAGAAGAAATCTCTTGATTTCCTCGACGGCGTAACAATACGATACGATTCCGCGCAGGACGCGTTTATTTTTGACAACCCGAACGTAAAAAACGGGTAAATTAAAATCAAGACACAGTCACGTTCTTATAGATGGAATCGAGTGTATTTAGAATGTCGTCAGTGATTACCTGTGAATAAGCATTGTACGGAAACATAACGCTATGTGAATTGTCTGAATGATCGAAGCCCATTATATGCCCTATCTCGTGTATTAACAGGACGCGGTTTTCAGAGCCGCCGTATAAAGTCTCTATCTGCATTTCCCCGCCGACTATGAGTGTGTAATTATTCCTTTTATAAAAAAGCGCAGACGCTTCGCCTACGGTATTGTTCGGGATGTCTGAAAGCAGTTTTATGCTTATTCCCAGATCCGGCTTTTCCAGCGTCCTGTTGAAAATAACCTTGTCATTTGTTGCGTTCTGCCACGCGTCGAATGCTTTCTTTATGTTGACGAGCGTGACGTTGTATTTGTACGGATTGAGTTCGCTGTCGTTGTATACGTAGTACGGCATCGGGGATTTCACGACAGGTAACTCAAACAAAAGCGGCGTAAAATTTGCAAAATTTGCCGGAACAGAATATTCATAGTAATCCTGTCTGATGGTGATATTCTGCGGCGGCTCATCAACAAAATTATCCGTTACGCAGCCTGATACAAGAACGGCAAGAACAAGCGCGGCTATATATCTCATGAATAAATCTGGTCAGGCGTTTTTAAATTCATAATTATTATGGGCCCGCTGTGATTGCTGCAGAGACCGTAGGTCTCTGAGCCGCCAGAAAGCTTCGCTTTCTGAGCGTGAACACAGTTCGAATCACCGTGTAATGGGCCCGCTGTGATTTGAACACAGGCCACTACCACCCCAAGGTAGGATCCTACCAAGCTAGACTACGGGCCCTCCGATCTTTCAGAGTTTCCCGCTTGAACTTAAATGTCTAAGTTTTTCACTTCGGGAAAGCCGTTTGAAAGCCGCCTCGGCGCGCATGGCATCGGACTTGGTTTTGTATTGCCATTGATGTACAAGTTTCACAGGCCTTCTGCTTCTTGTGTACTTTGATGCAGTGCCGCTGTTGTGCGCGGCGACTCTCTTCTCCACGTCATTTGTGTATCCCGTATAAAGCGACCTATCACGGCACTTCATAACATAAACGTAGAACATGTTAACCACATTTTATAATAGTTCTTTTTGACTGGAAGCTACTTTTTCTTTCAAGAAAAAGGAGTTTAATGAGCTCGCCAGGATTTGAACCTGGGCCACAAGGTCCCAAACCTCGGATCCTACCAAGCTAGACTACGAGCCCGCAGATTCTGAGTTATATTCAATAGGATTTAAAAGTAAGTGGTTTTATTTTCATATGCAGATAAGACTTGCCACGCGGGAAGACGCCCCGGCTATCGCGAAGATGATCAGGGATCATGCCCAGACAGACTACATGGGCTACGCGACTTTTGACGAGGGCTACATAAAGGACAAGATGAAAAGAGACGTTTTTCTTGTGGCCGAAGACGGTGGGCTTGCTGGTTGTCTGAGGATTTCCCTGGTCGATGTGGATCTGGCAGAAATAAGGACGCTTTCTGTATACGAAGAATTCAGGAGAAAGGGACTGGCGAGCAGAATGCTCGAAGTCGGCTTTGATCTGATGGAAAAAAGAAAAATAAGAAAGGTGATTGCAAGGATAAAAGCCGGCAATACGCCTGCCATTGATATGTTCAAAAAATTCGGCTTCGAACAGGAAGGATATTTCAAAGAGCACTATCGTAAGGGTATAGACGTCGTACAGATGGCGAAATTCCTTTAGATTAAACGCTCGTACGTTTCTCAAAACTGCTTATCGTTTTCTGTTTGCTTCGTATTTTACGCATTGACTCGAGAAGCTCAATAAAGCCTATGAAGATAAGAGCGAAACCTATTATCTGGGACTCGAGACCCTTGAAAACATTGATTACAACAAGCCCGACTCCGATCAATGTAAGAGCTGTACGCATGAATGAAAGTATTGTGCGCTCTTTTGACAGCACGACCTGCTCCTCGGCGAGCAGAATCATCTTGCCTTCCCTGTGTTTTTCATGTTTTTTACGCTTTGTCGGCTTTGCCATGTTTATGTAATGGAATTCCTGAAATATAAACGTTTCTGAATCTACACAGTCTTAATTTTCTTCAACAAAACCGCGCAGCAAATTCTGCCCGTCGCCTGTTACTATTCGTGTTACGAGATGCTCGGATGTGTGCGGAGAAAGCACGGT
>Ga0209542_10008596_pt1 | contig 19015 bp, 25 predicted proteins | sample RifCSPhighO2_01_FD_184028 | JGI IMG/M metagenome (GOLD analysis project Ga0209542, IMG submission 184028) | Soil microbial communities from Rifle, Colorado - Rifle CSP2_plank highO2_0.1 (SPAdes) (version 2) | ecosystem: Environmental > Terrestrial > Deep subsurface > Rock core/Sediment ...
GTCTTTCAACATGTTCAACAATTGAGGCGAAGGTTTGTTGTAAGGGGAGAGGTGGGAGGGGGATTTTTATCTTTGAAACCATGCTTTTCGAAATTTCTTTAAATGTAGCTCCAACACCTAAAGAATTAAGATAATCTTTGTTTACCAAAAACCAATAATAAAGATACTCTGAGATTATTTTATTTGAAGGGATAAAATTCTTAAATCCTTGATTTGAACACATTTCTACGCCCGCAATAGCTACCTTACCTATTGGTGCTCTAGTTGTTAACATAACTGTACCCTTTGGAAATAGTTCTGAAGAACAAGAAGCAATACCTTCTTCAGTTATTTTTCTTTCAGTGTTAGAATAATAGTAGTTATCTCCATCTATTAATTCAGCAGGAGTTATCCAATCAATATTCCCCTCCCAATATTCTATTCTTGAAGTTGAAGGAGTTGATCCAGCCACAATTTTTGTGATCTTCCCTAGCTCTTCTCTTTCAAAATCTTTATTCACAAACATCTCATTAAAAACGCTCTTAACATATCCATCCAAGAGCTTAATGGATTGTTTTCTTTTTTCTTTAAGTTGTTCGGCTTTTTCTAGAATTGAGACTATTGCTTTTTGGGTTTCTAGGTCTGGGTGTCCGTTGCGGAATGGGAGGGGGATTTTTATTATTTCTAAATCCTTAGGATAAACGTGTGGTTGTGCGATGCCTTTTTGTAATTTGTAGATTGAATCTTGTTTTGATTTTAAAAATAAATAAACATACTTTGTAGAAATATTTTGTTTGTCTTTAACTTGAATAGTTGAACAATCAGAAGCAAAAATAGGGATACTAAAATAAGCAACAAATCCTGAATATGCTCCTGACCCGCTTACAGTTAATGTTTCTCCAGTTCTATTTGAGGCATTATGATAATAAGCTGGTTGTTGTCCTCCTGCTATAACGGGGATATTTCCTTCCGTAATTGTATTCTTAGTTATTGAATTACCCTTTTTAACTTCACAAACATCTCTAAGTTCAACCTCTTTCAATTCAATTGCAGATTGGTTAATTTGGTTTTTCATTTTTATTATCTATCTTGAAGAGATTAATTGTTTGCTATTCATTTTGTATCTCCACTGTCAAAGTGCCTTCTCTTTGAGATATAAATATGCCACATTCTTCCTTAAGATGTTTCTTTAAATGTGAGGAAGTCTTAAAATTGTCTTGGTTTTCTCTTATATATCGCTCAATGATTTGCTTGGAATAATGCTTTTTGAGAAAACTAAATAATGGTACAATATCTGACCAATGCCTGCCTAAAAAACCTTTTTTATCTTTGATAAAACTTAGTGTCTTTTCTTTGTCTATTTGAGCCAGTCTTTCCAGCAAGGCAACATCAGTTTCCATATGGTCTTTATTGAAATTCTTTCTAATAAACTCAAAATCGTTAATTTGTGAGGCAAGATAATCCAACTGTTTTTGATTATACTTGCCCCCAATATGCCTGTTGAGTAGTTTTTTTGCAATTTCCTCATTTCTAATTTTATTTTTACTAAATAAATTAATAACTTCACTTAAATTATCAATTATATCCGAGTGCTTCTTAATTGCATCTTCAAAGCAGTCAAAATTCTCGATAATGTTTTTCAAATCATTTTCATATAATGCTGCTGAAAAAATAAGAGTTTTATCATTAAGCGACTTTGCAACTTCTTTAATTAAAGTAGTATTTTTCGCAAGATTTTCATATAATGTCTCTTTGCTTTCATCATCTACATAGTTTGTAATTTCTGAAACCGCTGGATTTTTAAGATTAATTAAAAACTCAAGACACTCATGTTTTCTAAATATCTTTTTAATTTTTTCCTTATATTTTATAAATTCATTTGCATTTTTTATTATTTCGCCTCTAAGAGTTTCTTTGTTTAGTATCTTTTCTGCTTTGTTCTCTAATAATGCTCTTTTAACAATCAGTTCTATAATATTATCAGCTAAGTCATACAATTCATCATCGTAACTTTCATCATCATAAGAATCAAAATATTCATCATCTTCATTTTTCTCGAATAACTTTTCAGCAAGATCATCATAATTTTTAGAAATATAATCGTGCAAATCTAATAACTGTTCAAATGATAAATCTGGCAAAATGGCTTGGGCTTCATCGATTAATTCAAGCGAGAATTTTTTCTTAAATTTTATTAAGAAATCACTCTTATTTGTGCTTTTTCTTAGATTATGTTTCTTTACCCATTCTGGATTGTCTTGCAACTTTGATAAAATCATTTCTTTAAGCTCATCATGGCTCATTTTATTAAGGCTTTTAATAAAATCGTCCGCATCCCAAAAATTGCCTTTTTTATAAGTTAAATATAAGGCAACAGCATGCTTGCAGTTTGTTTCGTACGGACAAGAGCAGCCTCCATCAAAAAAGTTTAAATCAACCTCTGTTTTGTATCTGTTTGAACCTTGAACCTGCCCATGGATAGAATTATTAATCTTTATACAGTGTTCTACCGAATCTAAATATTCCTTTCCTCTTTCAATTACATCTTCCGAATATTTTTTTTCAAATTTCATCTTAAAACTTGCAATTACCTCCGTTTTCTTTAAGCCATTTTTGCTTTTCCCTGTAATCTGGTAAGGCTTTTTGCACTAAATTCCAGAATTGACTGGAGTGGTTTTGTTCAACAAGATGCGCAAGTTCGTGGACATATAAGTAATCCAGCACATCCTGCGGGGCAAATAAAGCTCTCGTAGAGATATTTATATTTCCTTTTTGAGAGCAACTGCCCCAGTTTGAATGATTGTATTTCATGAAGATATTCTTTATTTCTTTTTTAAAATGTAGATTATTAAGTTCCTCAATTCTTTTTCTGACTTCTGGAAGCTTTTTACTTGCCAGACATCTACTAATTAATGAAGTTATATGGTCTCTTTTTCTTTCTTCTGTTAAATTTGAGGAAAGATTTAGATAAATTATATTATCTTTGATTTTTGCAGAACTGCTTGACTTGTTAGAGTATTCAATTTTTAATATATATTTTTCTATTCCAACTTGTATTTCTTGATTATCATGATAACTCTTAATTTGTTCGGGTTTGAAATTTTCAGGATTCTTAAGAATTCTTTCTTTAGCCCATGATTTCATTTTCTCTATTTCCTTGAGTATTTCTTCTCTTGGAAGAAATCTTGGAACTGAGATATTAATTGACTTACGACTGATAGATACTCTAGAGCTATGCCTGTGTTCAATCTTTATTTTAACTTCAAAATCTATATTGTTTAGAGTAATTAGTTCAGTTTTCATTTTATTATCTCCAAAAAGGGAGAGGGCTCAAGCCATCTCCATTCATGATTATTTGAATTAGTTATTGTAAGGGAATCTTTTGCTCTTGAAACAGCAACATAAAACAAACGCAGTTCATCGTCTCTCTTAACTTTACTTAAACTGTCAAAATAAAATGGCAAAATTTTATCATTACATCCAGCTAGAAAAACATGTTTCCATTCTAATCCCTTTGCGCTGTGAATCGTGCTAAGAATAACCTTATCTTTATTTTTCTCTCTTTTTTCCATCTCAATCAAACTATCTAGGAAACTAGCTATTCCTTGATTGTTATATTCAAATCCATCAAATAATTCTTTTAATGTTTCTATATTCTCTTTTTTATCCTCAATTTTTTCTGGTTCATATGAATATTTGTTTAAAATAATATTATTATAATTGAAGAACTTTAAAAATGACTCAATTGGATTCTTATTGTCTTCTTTAATTACTCTTGACAACATTATAAATCTATTCGCTAGTGGTGGATTTAGTTTCAATGACAAAGAACTGCCCAATGAGTCAATAATTTGGCAATTGTTTTTGTTGGCAAATTCTTTGAGCACATTTATCTTTGCTTTTCCAGCACCGTCTATTAAACTGATAATTCTCTCAAATTCTAAATAACTATTTGGATTAACTTTGATTCTTAAGAAAGCAATTATATCTCTGATTTCTTCCCTATCTAGAAAGCCTCTAGCTCTTGAAAGATGGCAAGGAATCTTATTTCTCCTAAATTCTCTTTCTATTTGTTTACCAAGATTATTAGTTCTAAATAAAACTGCTATCTCTCCCGTTTTTGTTTTACTTTTTATCAACTGTTCGGTTTCTGAAACAAGAAAATCTACTTCATTATCAAAAGAATTAAATTTCTTTATTTGAATTGAGCTTCCTTTATCTCTCGTGCAATTAAGTTTTTTATCAATTTTAAAAGACAATGACTTAATTATTTTATTTACAGCCTCAATAATATTCTTTGTCGAGCGATAGTTATCCATAAGAACAATTTTTTTATGTTTTTTATCAAATTTAAATATTAAATCATTAGAAGAGCCTCTCCATGTGTAAATATTCTGGCAATCATCACCTATTAGACACAGGTTATTGTTTTCTAATAAATCTAATATTTTTACTTGGACCACATTTAAATCCTGCGCTTCATCAACCATAATTGCCTTAAGTTTTTTAGAATAGTTATCTCGTATCTCTTTATTTTTACTTAAAAGCTCAAATGTGAATAGTAAAATGTCATCAAAATCAAGAGTATTTGACAATTTTAAAAATTTCTGATAGCCTTTGTATGCTGGAATTACCTGTTTTTTTATTTTTGAACTTACTAAAATAGTCTCTCCTTCAATTTCTTCTCTAATTTCTCCAGTTTGCTCATTTAAATCAATATTTTCATCTAATGTTTCGTGGCTTACGCCTGCATTTTTAAATCGACTTATTCTGCTCATTAGATATAAAATATCTCCAGATTTAAAATTTATTCTTCTTTCTTCTAAAATTCTTTTAATAATCTTCTTTTTATCGCTTTCTTCTGTCAATAAAGTAAAATTTGGATTTAACCCAATCTTATCAGCATTATCCCGTAGCATCCTTATAAATAATGAATGCATCGTTCCTATACAAGAAGGTTGCTTTGTTGTTCTTTGATTTATTTTCTCAATCATGTCTTTTGCTGCTTTGTTAGTAAATGTAGTCATCATTATTTCACTTGGCTTTAAGCCATGATTTTCTACTAAATTCACATATCTCTCTACAATGGTTGTAGTTTTTCCTGTTCCTGCACTTGCAATTATAAGAAGATTGCCTTCTTTAGTATTCTTCGCTTCAATTTGTTCTTTGTTTAACTCTATTGTTTCAGTTTTCATCGCAGCCAAGCCCCTAAATCTTTGAATTCTTCTCTTGTTAGTTTCCTACCTAATTCCTGTTCTTTTTCTATTCTTAACTGGCATATTATACAGGGCTGTAGGGCTGTGAAGTTGATTGTGCAGACTTTGCATTTTGATAAGTCTCCTTTTACATTTTTTTCGAGTATTACTATTCTTTCTATATCTGTGTTTTTATTCATTGTTTTTGTCACCAACAACCCCACCAGTTTTATCATCAATCCAAACTCCATTTACTTTGGTTTTATCTTCCCAAAGCGAATTTTCTTTATCACCTGCATCTTCAATATCTCCAATAAAATCTGGTTTAAAGAAATCAAGCTCGTTGTCTTTCAAGGTTTGTGCCCATTTGAAAGCCTGCTCTTTATTTGAACTCCAAAAAATCATACCTTTTAATATAATTGCTAAGAAATTATCGGTTAAGATCGAATAAGAAACTTCATCTCCATCATCATATAATTTACCTTCATCTACGCCTAACAATTTAATGTTTTTTAAGGCATCTTCTCTGCCTAAGGTAAATACCTCCTCAACGTGTTCTTCATTTAACTTTAAAATATTGATATTATCATTTGGCAGAAATTGGGCAAAAACTCCCATTAACTTGTCATGCTCTTCTAAATCAAAACCAAATAGGCTCTTTGGTTTAAACTCAACATACCAAAGAAAATTATTTTCTTTTTCAACTAATTCTGTGCTTTTTCCAATTAGATTATTCATCTAATAAAACCTCTCTAAATATTGTATAATTGCCTTTAGTCTTGAGTAGCTTATCATAATAATCTGGATAATTTAATTTTATTCTCTGAATTTTTCCTTTTAAGTATCCTTTTTTACATTTATCTGAACAAAATAACAAAACTTTTTCATCTATAAATTGTGGAGCTAACCAAATTCCAGAAATAAATTCTTTTCTGCAAGTCTTACAAGTTTCAGTCATCTTTACTTGCCTCATATTTTCTAAAATCTGAAATCATCTTTTCAATGTCTTCTTTAGACATGTCTTCCAGTTCTTTATTGATTGTCTCTGCTTTTTTATCCATTATTTTCATATAATCTAAAAACCCCAATATGAAAAAATACTTGCATGCTTCTTTCTTGCTAACTCCTTCTATTTGTCCCTTTATTTCTCTCCAACCATTTTCAAATATTTCAGTAGCCACACTAATTGCTTCTTCTTGAGCATTATCTCTTCTTTCTATATCTGTGTCTTCATTTTTCATTTGTTGACCTCTTTATTGATATAAATGTGTTAAACGAAAGATTTATAAGTTTCATCGTGTTATAGTTTTTATATAGGGGAAAGCGACCTGACGAAAGCTATCTATGCTTTGCATTGGGATGGGGAGTAGGACTGACGGACGCCCTTACCCTGTATAATTTCATTTTTTTCTCCATAATCTTTCAATAGTTAACATTGTATCTAATACTAAACTTGCTCTGTATTCTGGGGTCCCTGCTATTAGTTCACTTTCTTTTTTGACGACTGTTTGATTTCCGTCTGCAATATTAACAATTTTTCTAAAAGCAGTATATTGAGTGTTATCTATTGAAATAAAAATTATGCAGTTTTCATGTTTTCTCAAAAATTCTAGAATAGTCGAATAAATTCCCATATTCTCTCTAAGTTCACAGATTTTAGAGCTTATGAAAAAGTCTTTAATTTTTTCTTTTTCGATTATTTTTTTAATAGATTGTATATATGCTCTTTTATGCCTTAATTGTCTATAATGAGCAAACTTAGATATTTTTGGAAGTAGTTCTTTTAATTTTTCCTTTTCAATTATGCTATAACCTATTAAGTTTTCGGAGTAATCAATAAAAATATAATAATCAAACTCTTTCATTCCTCTACCTCAAAGAGGTCTATAAACCTGTTTTCTGATGGGATGAAGAACTTCTTTGCTTGACCTTTGATTTGTTGGGTGCTTTTTGTGTTGAAGACTCTGGCTATATCTTGTTGTATAAGTTCTTTTAATTTTTTATTTACTGATTTGTTGTTTTCGCGCTTGCAGATGCTCTTTAAGTTGACATATTCATCCCTTGAAATCTTTGCAAGGACTAATTTGTTGTCTTCTTCTCTGACTGGTTTATCATCGACCATGTTTGTCTTGGAATAATTGATTATATAAATATTTGTGTTTACTATGCATCACTTGTTATACTAATAGTATACTATTATAAGTCTTCATTTCCACCTTAACTTGTTGCATCTTTGTATTATTTCTTCTAGTTGTTTTTTTGTAAAGAAGTCTAAAGGTCTTGCTTCTACTAAAGGGTGTTCTGCAAGGTCTTTGAGCTGGATATGTTTTGCTCTGATAAATACTTGTTCTAATAATCTGAGGAACTTGAGCTGTTGAGAATTGTAATGCTCATTTTTATCTGCCACAAATTTATCAAACTCCCATTTAATCATCTCTTGAGGGTCTGGCAATCCTTTTATTTCAATTAGTTCCCTTAAAAATATTATAAAATCCTTGTATTGTTGTATTTTTTCAATTGTCCAAGATGGGTTGAGTTCTCTAAGTTTCTTTTCTATTTCAAGAAGCTCTGAGGATGTAACTCCTTCCCCTTCTTTTATCTTTCTTAATAAATTATTACTATTAACAAAATATATATAATCTGGATCTTCTTTGATTTTCATTATTTCTCTCTGTACTTTTAAAGTCATATCTGGTGCATTTATTTTAAGCAATTCATTTCTTCCTTCTTCATAGAAAACCATTAATGGCGCTATCTCTCTAATAAGGAAATCTACATCTTCAAAAGTTATTTCTTCCCAAAACTCCTCTTGTTGAATTTTAATAAGATCATCTCTTTTTGACCTTATGGCTTCTAGATTCTTGTCCCATATTTCTTTAATCCTTATATTAATGAATTCCTCTACTTTTGCTATTTTATCTTTATTATCTGATTTTATACAATCAAATAACTTAACACATTGTGAAATAAAGCCATAAACTTTAGAGTTTGCTGAAGGTGAATATATCAATAAAGGAGTAATCTCTTTTTTTATTTCTTTTATGTGTTCTTTTAAGTCAAATTTTGATGAAATCACTTTTTTTATTACGTCTCTCTTTTCCAGAACTAAAGGAGAATGAATATCTATTGACTTAATTGTATCTATTATTTGTTTCTCAACTATTTTCTTTTCATTTTCATTAAGATTATCTTCTAGAGTGTCTAGCTGTTCTAAGAAAATTCTTGTTTTAGCATCATCTCCTGACGCTTTATGTTTTGAAACATTTAACTGGTGTTGTAACATATTAGACCACTTTCCAAATTTAAAATCAAGAATTAAGAAATCATTCTTAACGTGCTGGCCATCACTATTAGTTGGAAGCCATTCTTTGTTTTCACAGGCTTCTAAATTTCTAGTTCCTCGACCTAACATTTGCCAGAACCTTATTGGAGAGATTACTGGTTTAACAAAGATCAAATTCATTATTTCAGGTATATCAACTCCAGTATCTAATACTCCTACTGAAAGGGCGATACGAGGACTATCTCTTTTGCTGAATCTTTTAACTTCATCCATATAATGTGACCTGTCTGAAGTTATTACTTTTACATCTTTTGATAAATTTGGATAAAATCTCTGAAACAATTCTTCTATTGCTTCTGCATGTTTTATGCTGGCACAAAAAAATATACTCTTGCATGGTCTGTTATCATCTGACTTATAACACCTTTCTATAAACTCCCTTATTATTAATTCGTTTGTTTTTTCATCAGTAAATAGCTTCTCAAATTTAGATCCTGGTGTCTGAAATTTTTCAGGTTCTTGTTCTTGCTCTCTTAATTTATGCTGCAATATCTTACTAAGTTTCTTTCCTTCTATACCTAAAGACAAAACTTTTGTTTCAATGATCTCTGCGGTATATGGAACTAATACTTTATCTACTACTGCAGAATCATAATCATACTTTACTGTTGGTTTGCCCTCTTCACAATTAAATAATCTAAATGTACTTAAATCCCTTATTTCTTTTGTTAATGGTGTGGCGGTTAGTCCTATTTTTAATGCATCAAAATATTTGAAAACATCATTATTTTTATCATAATAAGACCTGTGAGCTTCATCAAATACAATTAAATCGAAAGCAGCAACACCAAATTTTTCATAAAACTTACCCCTTGGTTTCTGTTTTGACATAAGGGTCTCAATTGTAGAAACATAGAATCGAGCAGAATCTGAATATCCTTCAATGTTTAGCTCACATATGGGGCTATCAGGAAAAAATTTCTTAAACCCTTTTTCCTTGGCTTGATTACCTAAAGAGATTCTATCTACTACAAATAATACTTTCTGAATATACTCCGCTTTGATTAATCCATCTATAATTGCCATAGCCACTCTAGTTTTTCCCGTACCTGTAGCCATATTGATTAATGCCCCTCTATTGCCTTTGGAAAAATGTTCTAAAACAATTTTTGATGCTTCTATACCTCTTCTTCTATCTAGTATTTTAGGATTAACTTTAACTTGTGATGGATCTCTTCTATTTTTCATTAAACTTACAATTCTATGCAAGTCTTTTTGTGTAAATGGTAATTTAACTTGTCTTCTTCTATCTAAATCATCTACATAATACCACTCATTACCATTTGTTAGAAAAATAGGAATCTTTATTCCTATTTGATTTTCTATATCTTCTCTATAAGTTCTAGCTTGTATTTCTCCTTTTTCTATGTCAATTGAAGTTTTCTTAGCTTCAATGATTGCTAAAGGAGTGTTGTCTTCACCTAGTAAAATATAGTCTATAAATTTGTCAACTCCTCTTTCAATATTTGTTTTATCTCTATTGTATTCTCTCGTTTTAAAATTAGATTTGACTGAGTTTACTTCTTCTTTAATGGACTCTTCCCCCCAACCTACTCTTTTCAATAATGGATCTATCTTTTCATTTCTTGTTTCGGCTTCGTTTAAGTCCATAACAAAATTAACTTAAAGAACTATTTAAAACTCCTTCCCCCAAGCATTTTTATAACTCCTATCTTTCTAGGTTTATCATGACATTCAAACTCTCCACATCATCCCTCAATCTCATGCGCGAATGCCCAAGATGCTTCTGGCTCACACAACAAGGCGTATGGAAAAGACCAAGTGGCATATTTCCAAGCCTTCCTTCGGGAATGGACAACATACTTAAAACCCACTTTGATAAATTCAGAGATAAAGACCTATTACCTCCAGAACTGTGCTATCATGACCATTGCCAAAATATGAAGCTCTTTGACGACCATGAGTTGCTTAAAAAATGGAGAAGCAATTTCAATGGCATCCAATGGAAAGACAATAAAGGAAACATACTAAGAGGAGCAGTAGATAACATATTGATGAATGGCAAAAAATTAATTGTTTTAGACTACAAGACAAGAGGCTTTGCCCTTAAAGATGACACTCACGAACACTATCAAGACCAGATAGATATTTACAACTTTCTTCTAAGAAAAAATAATCATGAAACAGAAGACTACGCTTTCTTGTTATTTTACCATCCAAAGGAAGTCCTCCAAACAGGAGAAATAATATTTAATACAGATTTAAAGAAAATGAAAGTTAATATAAAAAATGCTGAGAAGATATTTAATGGTGCTATCAAGCTCCTAAACGGAAGGTGTCCTAAAAAGCATTGTCAATGGTGTGAAGGGAGATAAAATTCAAATACGCCTCTAAAAATCAAACACTTCCTTTCCCATACTTCCTTTATATATTAAACCCGATACATTTAATAATACCTTAAAATAACACAAAGCTTTATATATTAAATATGATACATTTAATAATGATAAAAGGATATAATAAGTATGAAAAAATGTCTGAATCTTTGTATGGCTTATATACTTTGGAGACCCTTGCGGAAAGATTAAAAGTAGATAAGGTTAAAGCAATTTATGTTATTCATAGATTGCGAAAACTTGGTCTTGTAAAAACTACTTATGGCACAGGCAATAAAAGGCTGTATAACATATCTCTAAAAAATAAGCAAAAAAGAATAAGTTATACTGAAATAATAAATAATTCTGCTCCCTCCCCCGGACTTAAGTTAATGGAACCTAGTGGTGCTTATTATATCTATAATCGTGTTCCAAGCCATGAAGAGGCTCTTATTTATGCAATAAAACAAGGAAATGTTAGATATATTATTGCTTCCCTTACTTTGTTTAGGAAAATAACTGATTGGGGCTTGCTTTATAATTTAGCTAAAAAAGAAAATTTACTGGGTGAAGTCTGTGCCCTTTATGATATTGCAAGAAAAATTGTAAAAAAAGTAAGAAGAATGCCTAAAAGATTTATTACCTTTGCACAGAAGAATAAAAATACTGAATTCAATTATATTGTAAATGGCATTTCTTCAGATGACTTTAAGGATATTGAGAAAAAGTGGAGAGTTTACATTCCATTGAACTATTCTGATTTGACGGAGTATTCAATATGATAGATATAACACAACAGGAAGAAATGTTTATAGCAATAGGGAATATATTACCTAGAAAAATAGAAGCTTATGCTATAGGTGGAACTGCTCTGATGTTAATGAGTGTTAAAAATTCTACTTTAGATGTTGATTTAGTTTTTGATAAACTAGAAGAGAGACAAGAATTTTATAACTCTCTAAAAAAATTGGGAGCTAAAGAATCTAATGTAACTTTAGTTTATGGTTTGAAGAGCAATACCCCATTAATGCTTGAGTTTAACAATTGCCGTTTTGATATGTTCACGAATAAAATAATTACGTCTTATTTTTCTGATTCTATGAAAAAAAGAGCTACCCAAACCCATGACTTTGGAAATCTCATTATCAAAGTTGCAGACCCTAATGATGTTTTTATAATGAAAAGCGTGACTTCCAGAGCCAAAGACATGGATGATATGATTGCAATTGCAAAAGGCAAGATTGATTGGGATATAATAGTAAAAGAGGCTGAAGTTCAAGTAAGCCTCGGAAATGAGGCTGCAATACTAGGCCTTGAAGAAAAGCTTGAAAAGTTGAATAATAATAAAGCAATCACTGTCCCCAAAATAATTCTGGACAAATTGTGGAAACTCCTGCATAAGCAGATCAAGGCCAAAAAGAAAAAGTAAGTTATGCACCCTGCGGGAATCGAACCCGCGCAGCGAGCTTGGGAAGCTCGGATACTACCACTATACTAAGGGTGCTCATTTTACCAAATAACAAGTATTTTAAAAACATACTCCTAAAGCTATATATGAAAAAAAGAACAAAGAAAAAAACAATTAACATTCTAAAAACAATATCAAAATGGGCAGGAATAATAATTTGGAATATAATCAAGATACCTTACTACATTGTAAAAGCAATAATATGGCTGACTAAAAAATCAAAAGTCAAGTCAACACAGATAAGGGTAAAAAAAGAAAGAGAATCCAGAAGAGCAATATATCAGCAATTCAAGATAGTAAAAACAAAATCAGGAAATTTCAAAGAATATGAAAAATATCTATTAAGCGATAAAAGCAAAATTGGAATAATTCTAGGCGCAAGAGGCACAGGAAAAACAGCAGTAGGAATTAAGATTCTAGAAAATATCTATGCAAAAAACAAAAGAAAATTATATGCAATTGGTTTCAAAAATGAAGACATGCCTTCGTGGATTGAAACAATCGAAACAATAGATCAAATAAAAAATAATTCAACAATTCTCATAGATGAAGGTGGTGTCCTATTCAGCTCAAGAAGAGCCATGACAAATCCAAATAAAATGTTAAGCGATTTAATTCTAGTCTCAAGACATAAGAATTTAAGCATTTTATTCATTTCACAAAATTCTTCTAATTTAGATATCAATATTCTAAGACAAGCAGACTACTTAATTTTAAAACCAACATCCTTATTGCAAGAAGACTTTGAGAGGAAGAAAATAAAAAATATCTACGAAGAAACGGAAGAAGACTTCAAAAAGAACAAAAGTATCAAAGGCTTAACATATATTTACTCAGAAATATTCGAAGGTTTTATGGCAAACCCATTACCATCTTTCTGGAGCATAAACATCAGCAAATCTTTTAGATAAAGTTTAAACCGTAGTTAAATCTTTAATGGTCCAATGCCCCTATCTAATTTAGAATATATTTTAACATAATCTTGTACTGCTATAGTAATATAAACTACAAACAAAATAAAAAAGATTAAACAAGTTATAATGCCTAAATATTCTAATAATAGGTTATTAAATTCATTTCCAGTTAAATAAGCAATATAAGAAGAGAGAGTCAAACCTAGTAGATTAGCAATTAAAGGCAATTTCATCCATGGGTGTTCTACCATATTCTTACCTTAAGTTAAGAGATTATAAAAATTTAGATAAGATTTTAAATCATGCATTTATCATTCATATATGGCAAAAGAAAAATTTTACATTACAACTGCAATAGATTATGTGAACTCACGGCCACATTGTGGTCATGCATTTGAGAAAGTCTTAGCTGATGCTATAGCCCGTTGGAACAAATTAAACAACAAAGACGTTTTCTTCCTAACTGGAGTAGACGAAAATGCCCAAAAAAATGTGCAAGCAGCGGAAAAAGCAGGCATTCCTGTCAAAGAATTCATAGATAAAAATGCTGGATATTTCATAGAATTATGTAACAAACTAAATATAAGCCATGACGATTTCATAAGAACAACAGCAAAGGAACATGAAATAGTAGTCCAAAAAATAATAAAAAATATAATAGATAATGGAGATATTTATAAATCAAAGTATGAGGGATTATACTGTGTTGGATGTGAAGCTTACTATTCTGAAAATGAACTAATAAATGAAAAATGCCCTGAACACAACAAAACCCTGGAGTTAAGAAAGGAAGATGCTTACTTCTTTAGATTAAGCAAATATAAAAAAAAATTGCAAAAATTAATCCCAAATTATGTCATCCCGGAATCAAAAGCTAATGAAGTTTTAAATCGTCTCAATGAAGAACTTAATGATATTTGCATTAGCAGATATAAAGCAAATTGGGGAATTGACTTCCCTAATGATAAAGAATTCAAAATCTGGGTCTGGGTTGACGCTTTAATTAATTATATTTCAGGCCTCAAAGATAAAGAAAAATATTACTGGCCAGCTCAATTGCATGTTGTAGGGAAAGGGATAAATTGGTTTCATTCCGTAATTTGGCCTGCAATCTTGCTTTCAGCAAATTACAAGCTTCCAGAAAAGTTGTTAGTCCACGGATATTTAACAACTGAAGGTAAGAAAATGTCAAAGTCATCTGGAAAAGTGATTGACCCATTAGAATTATTAAAAAAATATCTAGCAGACACAATTCGTTACTCCTTATTAAGATGTTCTGTATTTGATGATTCAAATTATTCAGAAGACTTAATTATAGACAGACACAACAACGAACTAGCAAATAAACTAGGCAACCTAGTAAGCAGAGTTTCAACTCTGGCAGAAAAATATGGAATAGAAAAAACACAAAAATCACAATTGTCAGCAAAAGAAACATTAAAGCAAATAGAATCTTACTTTAACAATTATGAATTACATAAAGCACTAGAATCAATATTTGCATACATAGACAAAGCAAATGAATATATTCAAAACAATAAACCTTGGGAAACACAAAATAAAAAAGTGTTATATGATCTAGCACTAGCAATAAAAAACATCGCAATTTTAATAAGCCCATTTATACCAGAAACAGCAGAAAAAATATCAAAAACATTTAACTTCAAAATATCTTTAGACGAAATAGACAAGCCTTTAAAAGAAAGTAACATTAAAAAATCAGAAATCTTATTCAAGAAAATACAATGAAACTTCAAGCCAAAGAATTATTTATAATATTAATAGGAGTAATAGTTTAAATATTTTTAGCTTTGTTATTTCCAAGTTCTGAAGAAATTTCTCTACAAACTGTATTTACAATGATTACAATTGCAGTAATATTTATAATTTATGTAGTCTATAAGAGGATGGGAGAATTAGAAGAAGAAATAACTTCCACAAAAGAACAATACCAAAAGCTTGAAGAAAGACTTAAAATACATCAACAACTTACTAATATAGAAGCTAGAATCAAAAAATCGATGCACCACCACACCTTAAAATGTGTGGTTTGACTGGTGCTCGATTCATCAAAAACATACTTGTTTTTGAATGTCATCGCAATGTCGGTGCATTGCGAGATTTGGATGCTCAAAGTGTTCTATCAAGATACACTTTGACATAATAGTTTTAGAGAGTAAAAATGACAAAAAGAAGAATTGATGACCCAATTACAATGTTTATAGATATAATTAAAATAATTATATTAACAATAATCGGATTTATAATAATCAAAGCTGTTTGGTCAGCATTATATTAAAAATAAAAACAATCTAAACAAAAATGACTTCAAAAATTCCCATAACCGACTTTGAAAAATTAGATTTAAGAGTCGGAACAATAACAGAAGTAGAAAATCATCCTAAAGCAGACAAACTCTACATCCTAAAAGTAGACCTTGGAGAAAAAGAATTAAGAACAATAGTCGCTGGTTTAAGACCTCACTACACTCATGAACAACTAAAAGAAAAACAAGCAATCTTCATTGCAAATCTAGAGCCAGCAAATATCAGAGGAGTGGAAAGCAACGGAATGATTCTTGCAGCCAGCAATGAAGAAAAAACAAATGTTTTCTTCCTAAAACCAGAAAAACATATTCAAGAAGGAAGTAAAGTACATTAACAAAAACAGGGAAAAACAAAAAAGTTTATAAACTAAATTTTCTTACTCCAAACATGGTAGTGATTAGTTTACGTAAACCATCTAGTCATCATAAAGTTGAGAAAATCAAGGCTGTTAATGTATATCTCCATCAAGACCCAAACCATTATCCAAGCCACTCCTATGGACAAGTTGTAGCCACAGTAGATGCTTATAAATGTTATAACAATCCAATGCTAGAGCCAACATTTATCTGTAGAGAACAAAGAAATTTATATACTCTTATACTAAATGGCTCTGGAGTGAGAAAGGCAGAAATAAAAACATCTAAACTTCTTAAAAGACTTGGAATTGAATGTGAGCAAATCATCATTCACAAAGAGAAGAAAACAATTCAAGAAAAATCCAGAGAACCAATCTGGATTCAAGCTTAATTCCAGTCTAAAATACCAATAATTTAATATAAACTAAGCAATGACAACAATATTTATAAGCTATGTTTCTTGACAATTAAAATGTCTTATAATAAGAGAAATAGTAATTATAAATGTATCAGTGTAGAAATTATTGGCAGAAATAATGTTGGTAGTGAAGGCTTATGCTATTTTGCTAAGGTAAAACTTATCAACGAAAATCCTCAAGAAAGACAAAATGAAAGAAGTTTAGAAATAACCCTAAATGGTCATGGAGTTAACAAAGCAACAAGAAAAATAAGAAGAGAACTATTAGAAAGAGAAATTAAAGTTCCAGAAAACCTAAAAAAACTAATAAAACCTTATGAAGAAAAATCAACCAACTAACTTCTTCCAAAACCCAGGCTCTTTATAAGAAACTCCAGCTATCTTGGCAGCAATTCTCTTATAAGCTAAAGCAGATTTAGTATAAGGAAACATATGAATAACAGCATCCTTATGCCTCAAAGAAGCTAAAATCTTCTTATCTTCAGGAACAACTCCAAGAATAGGCAAATCAAGCATTTCCTTTACATTAGAAATAGACATCTCATGAGTATTACCAGAAACACGAGTAACAATAACTCCTCTAACCTTCTTCCCTAACTCATTAGCCAATCTCACAGTTTTCAAAGCATCTGTAACTGCAGTTATTTCAGGATTAGTAACAATTATCAATTCATCAGCTGCTTCCATGGAACCAACAGCTTCATCTCCAAGACCAGCAGCAGAATCTAAAAGAATATAATCAGCCATGTTTCTCAACTTTTTTGCAACATCTTTTAATTTATCATGATTGATTTTTCTAAGTTCTTTAACAGAAAGAGAAGAAGGAATAACTTTAGTGCCTGAGTCATGTTCATAAATGGCATCCCCTACCTTTGCCTTGCCCTGCATAACATGATTTAAGTTAACAGGAACAATAGGCGCCCCAAGATGCAGACCAACATTAGGAGTAGTCAAGTTAGCATCAACAACTATAACTTCTTTATTAAAAAAGTTCAAAGCAGCGCCTAAATTAATAGTCGTAGTTGTTTTACCAACTCCGCCCTTTCCAGATGTGACTGTTATTACTGTCATATGAATTTAAAATAGCCTCAATTCTCAGAATTATTTAAGATAGCTTATAAACCTTTCTAGAATTTGCGAATATATTCCCAATTGCTCTAAATTAACGTTGACAACTTTACTTTTATAATTTACTCTTAAGTTAACACCCTTCCTAAATTCATTCTCTCTAATCTTATCAAGACCCTCAATATCTCTAAAAAACTCATAAAGTTCAAGAGCCTCCATAACTTCAGGAGCATTAGAATAAATCTTCTTCAGTTGTATAAGTTTAGCCCTTGGAGCATCAGGAACTGGCTTCCAACTCCTTCCAGCCTTCTTAATTAAAAAAGCAAAAGAAGTATCAATCATTATTCTCCATCTCGATAACAAATTCAAAATAACATCGCAAGTCTTAGTATATTTCAGGCTAACATAAAGCAGATGATCTGCACTAATCTTTTCCTTTATAACATCATCAATTAACATAAACAATACCCTATAAGGAAAACTACCAGTAAAAAGTTCTTTTTATACCTTTCTAATGATAGCTTTATAAACAAGAAGCAAAAATCTCTCAATTTTAAGACAAATCAACAATCGCTTGAGCTATGTCACCATCATTTTCCTTCAAAACACTCTTGCACTCTTCAAAACTCTTACCAGTCTTCTCCATAACTAAACGAACATCTTCATCAGAAACACCCAAAGCTTCCTCTGAAGCATCTCCGGTAATTTGCCAGCTTTCCTGTCCTTGCATTACAATTTTAACAACATTGGGGTTATCTATAACAACCTTATTCCCATCATTCTTTTCGATAACAACTCTTGAAGCATCAACCTCTTCCTGCTTGATGCCCATTTGTTTCATCATTGCCTGCATCTTCTTAGGGTCTATTCCGCCAAACATAATCAACAAATCAAAACGAGGTTATTTATAGGTTTCTAAATAGATAATTTTAAAGAGTTTTAATATAAATAATCTAAACGAACATGAAAATTGAATGGAAAAAATACCAAATAAACAACAAAGAAATAGAAGCACTAGTCACAACATTTGAAGCTCTTGATAGATGGAAATTAAAAAGGCTCTATTTTAGATGGAAAAAGTTAAATGATTCTATAAAAAGAATTTCAACAAGAGGAATAAATCTACCAGAAGCAATAAGTGAGAACGCTTTCTGTTTATTTTTCCCAGAATGTATAAGAGTAGTTAAGCTAAAGCAAGGTAAATGCTCTTTTGATGTTTTAAATAGAAAAACAGGTTCAAGAATACAAATAAAAGCATCAAGTATCGATGAAGATTTAACCTCTTTCGGACCTCGTTCTGAATGGGACGAACTTTTCTTTCTAGATTTCTCTTCAGGAAATGGTTCATTTAAAATATATAAAATAGAAAAAAGTTGGATTTATGAATATAAAGTAAACAAAAATCAAACTTTTGCTGAACAACAAGGAGAATCCAGAAGACCAAGATTCAGCATAACTGAAAACATAATCAGACCAAGAGAATTAAAACCAATAAAGATATGTAAATTATAATCCTTTTTTCCTCTTAATTGGTTTATCCCATCTTGCGCTTTTGCATTTAGGACAGATAAGCGGTCTTTCTTGTCCCCGTGAAAACCAAACATGAGCACA